>Ga0214164_1000006_pt1 | contig 155353 bp, 163 predicted proteins | sample TroBogepilimnion_13_FD_153003 | JGI IMG/M metagenome (GOLD analysis project Ga0214164, IMG submission 153003) | Freshwater microbial communities from Trout Bog Lake, WI - Practice 03JUN2009 epilimnion v4 | ecosystem: Environmental > Aquatic > Freshwater > Lake > Epilimnion/Euphotic zone ... | reverse complement strand
AGTATCTCTAATAGCAACTATATTCACAATGAATTTAACAATAATGGAGTTCCGCAGACTAATTGGAAAAATGATGCAACTGAACTCAGGGCGGCGTTATCGCATTTGCAATGGCTGGGTTGGAAAGGTAATTTCGGAGTTCAATCCTCTACAGCAAAACTGACTGCAACAGACATAGCCTCTGGCGCTTCAGCAATCGTTCCCCAAACAACAACAAACTCTAATGCTTTGTTTTGGGTGGAAGAAGGGGAATTTGGCGCATTCAAAAATAGTTTAGGTGTTCGGTATAACTATTTAACGCAAGGCCCAAACCAATCGAGCACATTTGCGGGAGTTGGTCAGGAAGGTTTTGTGGGCGGCACATATATGCCACCTAGCTTAATCAATCGTCAATTTAATTTATTTTCGTATTCTGCTGGAAGTCTATGGACATTTAGCCCTGGCTATGGAACGGGCCTGTCCTATACCTTATCTCAGCGAGCGCCCAATGCGCCAGAGCTGTATGCCTATGGTCCTCATGATGCAACGGCAACTTTTATTATTGGCAATCCCAATCTGCAGAAAGAGATTTCGCATAATCTGGAATACACGATTCAAAAGACTGCGGGCGAGATTCAAGGTAAGGTTAATGTCTATGCCAATAAATTTACAAATTACATCTACGGCTATTACACAGGAGTTTACAGCTCAAGTAACGACAACTATCCTGTAGTTAACTCTCAGCAAGCTAATGCCACCATTAAAGGCCTTGAAGGCGAGCTAACCCATCACTGGAGGCAATCAGGTATTGGAACAAGATTATTTGGAGATGTCTCGCAAGGAACTTTTGACGGTGGCGGCAATTTACCCTTACAGCCTGCCCCAAGAGTGGGTGTTGAAGCTGCTTATGAAAAGAATCAATGGCGCACTAATGCAACATTTATTCATGCCTACACACAGAATCGTTTAGCTAGTTTTGAAATAGGACCCACACTGAGCTACAACTTACTAAATGCTGGTATCTCCTATACAGAACGAATTAATCAAGTGAACTGGACAACTTATTTGCGTTTAACAAACTTACTGAACCAAGAAATTCGATATGCAACAACTCCAGAGACAGTTCGCTTATATGCCCCCCAAATGGGAAGAAGTGCAATGATTGGATTAAAGGGCACTTTCTAGCGTCGATTAAATAGACGCTTACAAAACCGTCCTTTAAAAGGACACTTAATGTAACGGTGGCCAGTACTCCAAGGTTGCATCATCCCTGTGCCAGTGAACCCTTATGACCGACACATTAATGACCGCAATCCTTGTGTCGGTGGCTCGATTCCGCCCCGGGCCACCAAGAGGTACCAAAACCACTCTCAGGTGGTTTTTTCATAATTGATTGGTAGAATCCTCTGAAATAAAAAAGGGGTTAGTAATGAAAAAGATCGCAATCTTGCTCTTGATTTTGTCAATGCCAGTTGCTTTTGCTCAATCACAAAACTTTGAAGGCTTTGGCTTGGCAATCGATTACTCATTAAATTCCATTACTGATAAATCGATACCGGGTGACTCAGCGACTAGTCGAAGTGGTATTCCTAGTATTACCGCTGACTTTTATAAAGCAATCAATGACAATTGGTTGCTTGGCGCTTATGGCTCATATGATTTAGCAACCACAGATACTGCAGGCTCAGATCCAGATGCTCAGCACCCAATAGAGGCGGGTGGAAAAGTAGCCTATGCCTTTACAGAAAATTTACTGGGATATGTAAAACTTGGTTGGTCTTGGTCTAAGTATTCATCTCCTGGCTACTATCAATGGTTGAATGGACCTAGTTACGGTATTGGTGCTGAGTACTTGCTAACCAAGAACCTATTTACAAGAGTAGAGGTCTCCCAGCAAAACTATAAGACTGTCTACTGGAGTGATGGCTCTGGTGATAAGGTCAATATCAACAGTTATGGCATCTCATTAGGCTGGAGATTTTAGGATCTAGCATCCTAGGCTCTAGTCGATTCAGCTCTGGGCTGCCAAGAGATACTAAAACTACCTTTGGGTGGTTTTTAATGAGTGCGTATTTAAGCTAAGCGAAAATTACTAGACCCCTATAAGATGAATAGATCTAAGGAGAATGCTGATGCCATTGGTCAGAATCGATTTAAGTAAAAAATACTCTGAGAGCTTTGCTAAGCAAGTCGGGGACATTATCTATAACGTAATGCGGGAGCAAATCAATGTTCCTGAAGACGATAAGTTTCAGATTATTACTAGACACGACGCATCAGAATTAAATACTCCAAAAAGTTATCTGGGCATTGAATATTCAGAAGGGATTGTTTTTATTCAGGCAACCATCAGTTTTGGTAGATCTGTCGATCTTAAAAAGAACCTCTATAAGTCTATTTGTGAGTCCTTGGTAAAAAATCTTAACGTCAGGCCCCAAGATATCTTTATAAATCTGCTTGAAGTAAGCAAAGAAAACTGGTCGTTTGGGAATGGTGAAATGCAGTATGCCGAAAAGGATTAACTATCCTTGGGCCCTGGTCGACTCCGCCCCGGGCCACCAAGAATCTCAATAGCCCACATGTTGGGCTATTTTCTTTAAAAGTATTGACCGACTTTAGTCTCGGATGTAAGGTCTAGTTTGCTGTGATCTCTTTTACTTTAGGGCCGGCGTTAATGCAGCATTCTTAATACTGAAAGGATAGATGATATGTTTTTGCCAACACCCCGTGACACAAAAGATGCAATCTCAAAGTATGCCGGCTTCTTTGGCATGGTTCTCAGTATTACTATTGCGCTAAATTTAATTCTGCCAAGTGGTGAGACTCTCTCTAATACCCCAAAATTGATAGTATCTATCCTGATCAGTGTTTTTCTTGGATGGCTTTCATTTGCTATCAAGTCTAATAAATAATCCAATTTACTTTTTAAGCCATTAAGAATCTCAATAGCCCACTTGTTGGGCTATTGCTTTTGTGGCTCGTTTGGTTTAGATGTCATTGGTCTCGGATATCTCAATTGATAAGCGAGCTTTAAAAAGATAAATCAATTAGCCATCCCTACGATGACATTTGCCTAACAAATAGTAAAAAGTAGCGGGGATAGGGAGAAACCCCTTATAGTTATTAAAAACATAAATTTGTAGGGAATTTTATGAAGCTATTTTTTCTAATACCAGCCTTAATGCTTTTAGTTTCTTGTGGCTCTGATAACTCAAACTTCTATGCTGACTGTAAAGGCAAGTTCATTACTTATTCTCAGGGTATGGAAACCGTTGCGAATGAAGCTCGTAGGTATGAGTTCGCTGATAACAGGCTTATTGGCAGAGAATGTAGTTTGACTAAGGGCATCATCTTTTGCTACAAAGAAATTATCGGACCAGAATCTACGAGCAAAGAGCAATTAATCTTTGATAGGGGGAATTACACCCTGACTGATATTAAAACTACTATTGAGGCAAACAAAGGCGGCGGGGCAAAATTTACTAAAACTGAAATCTATCAGTCCAATTGCCCTATGACGATTAAGCCGGCTAAATAAGATTTAGGATGAAGCATTCTCAACCATGGTCGATTCCGCCCTAGGCTACCGATAAATACCAAAACCACCTTCGGGCGCTTTTTTCATTTGGGCTGGCGGATAAGTTCCGTTTGCTAAGATTAGAATGAATCACAATCAGCAAAAAAGGAATGTTATGAGTTCTAAGAAATTTGTGGTCGGACTGTTATTGGGAATATCAGTTTTTTCATTGGCAGGTGCGGCCATCCCTGAACCACCAAACCCTTTGGCAACTATCAACCTTACATTTGATCAGCGCCTTGAGCAAATGAAGCAAACTGATGCTGCATTACTTAAGGTAACTCCAGAAGAGCGTAAAGAATACTGGCATAAGATGCGCGATCAAATGCAGGCATTGAGCCCTGAGGATCGTAGGTTAGTTCACGAAAAGATGAAAGCTCAATGGCAATCTATTTCCCCTGAGCAAAAAGAGAGAATGAAAGCAGAGAGAAAGGCTTTCTTTGACGGGCTAACACCGGAGGAGCAGGCTGAAATGAGGGCCCGTAAAGCCAAATGGGAAAATATGAGTCCAGAAGAAAAACACAAGTGGCACAAACAGCCCGGCTAGAATTAACTTATGACAAATCTAAACCAGCTCCCCGCTGACCTACCTATTCCTCAGGATGACGGTTCGACTAACCATCTGAGGGGAATGCGGCTGCCTAATGTTTCATTAGCTGCCACCAATGGTAAAACCATTAATCTTGGCGACATTAAAGCTAAATTGGTTATCTATTGTTATCCGATGACCGGGCAACCCAATGTTGCTTTGCCAGATGGTTGGGATCAAATTCCTGGCGCAAGGGGTTGTACGCCGCAGAGCTGTTCATTTAGAGATCATTATCAAGAGCTGCAAGCATTAGGAGCTAAAGTTATAGGCTTGAGCGTTCAAACCACTGAGTATCAAAAAGAGATGGCTGATAGACTTCATCTCCCATTCCCTGTAGTGAGTGATGCGAACTATCAATTTCAAAAGGCACTGAATATGCCAACTTTTGCTACCGCTGGAATGACATTGCTAAAGCGGGTCACGCTCATTGCGAATAATGGCGTAATCGAGGCGGTTCACTATCCGATCTTCCCAAGTGACAGCGATCCAGCTTGGGTAATAGACTATTTAAAGCATCATTAGGACTCCTATTTGAGGGCCTGGTTTATCACATTCTGGGCCAAAAGACCCTAAAACCACCTCTACAGGGCCTTATTTTCAATCCTAGGAGACTATTTATGAAGATTAAGGTAATCTGTCCGGTAGAGTCAAATAGTGGTAACCAGATAACGTTAACGAAATTAGAGGTCTTGCAGACTTGGGGGTGAGAGATGAGCTACAGCAAAGCAATTGAAGTCAAAGATAAATTGGCAAAAATATACCTGAACTTGGCGATTGTCTTTATTGCCATATTTTCAACAATGACGATTTTGCATCTGTTTGTTTCGGCGCTAAATTTTTAAATATTAGTAGCTAGGGCAGCTTCAATGCTCAGCCAATAGTGACGCTGTCTAGTGAACATCAAAACCACCCTCGGGTGGTTTTTTATTTGAGTCTTACTCATGTTTAGGCGCAATTCATTAGATCTGTTTAAGATGGGCGGATCTGAAGAAGGCAGTGATGTCATTGCTTCGAATGGTATTGCCTAAAACAGTAATCATAAAAAGTTGGAGACAGAATGTATAAGCTTGTAGCCTTTGATGCTTATGGAACACTATTTGATGTGTATTCCATGGGGCAGTTAGCTGAAGAATTATTTCCAGGACATGGTCAAGCATTTGCCTTGATGTGGCGTGAACGACAAATCGAATATACCCGCTTGGTAACCATGAGTGACCCCAATCCTCAAGGCAGTAAGTACTACTTGCCATTTTGGGAATTGACTATTCGCTCATTACGCTACGTTTGTAAGCGGATGGGATTAACCCTCACCGCTGAATATGAGAAGCGACTCATGGACCAATATGCGAAGCTAACTGGATTTGAAGATAGCTTGATAGTACTCAAGACTATCAAAGACAAAAACATATCAACGGCGATTCTTTCAAATGGCAGTAGAGAGATGCTTGCTACAGTAGTCCAAAGCAATGGCCTACAAGCTTATATAGATAAAGTTGTCACCATAGAAGATGTTCGTCTATTTAAAACGGCGCCACAGGCCTACGAGCTTTTGTTAAAAGCATTTCCAGTAAAAAAAGAAGAGATATTATTTGTATCAAGTAATGCTTGGGATGCTTTAGCAGCAAAGTGGTTTGGCTTTGATGTGTTTTGGGTAAATCGATTAGGCCATCCTTTTGAAGAGATTGGTGACGCCCCAAACTATGAAGGCTCATCGCTTAGCAAGGTTTTGGATGTTATATAAGTTTATAAGGAAAGAAAGATGCTATTTATTACCTCAATTATTGCCGCTATATTGGCGATCATCCTTGTCAAGCTCTCTCTTGCAGTCATTGGTCTCAGAAGAAAGAATAAAGTTGGCTTAGGAAGCGGCGGTCACGAAGATCTTGAGAGGGCAATTCGTGCACAAGCAAACTTTGCCGAATATGTGCCGCTTGGGATCATTTTGATTGCGTGCTTAGAATTAAATAGGGCGCCATGGTGGCTAGTTCTTCTTCCTGGTATCGCTTTAATTATTGGGCGCTTAACTCATGCAAAGGGAATGAATACGCCACCGCCAGATTTTAGTAAGCGCGTATTGGGAATGAAATTTACTTTCTTCACGCTGATTACATTAGTGGCATTGAACTTAGGGTGGTCCTTGTATCAGCTGTTTTTCTGATGAAATTCGTTTCTCAAAATTTCAAATTATTCATAGTCCTAACGCTGGGGTATGGACTTTTTTATTTTGTAAATAATTTTTGTACTGATTTTTTATATTTAACTCCAGGAGCACATTTAGTTCACCTACCTAGTGGCGTCAAAATACTAATGACCTTAGTTACTGGCCCTATCGGTGCGCTGGCTATTTTTATTGTTTCTAACGCATGGGGCCTGACATTTCCTTTTCCTGGGCAATTTGGTTTAGTATTTTTGTTGTCTGTTGGCAGTGCTAGTGTCCCTTGGCTTGTCTGTAAGATTTGCTCGGATAGATTTCATTTGAATTGCGATCTTTCGAATTTAACTTTACGCTCCTTGCTCACCATTTCTCTGAGTTACGCTATTTTCAATAGCTTAGTCACGCAATCTATTATTTATTTAGGTGGACAGTCGCAGGATTTATGGGGTGGCATTGGGGTGATGTTTCTGGGCGACATTACCGGCATCATTTTGATTATTTCTTTAGCAAGATGGGTTTCTAAATTGATCAGGAATTAAGCCTATTTCGGGGTCAACTGAAATCCCAGATACGTTTGATCACTACATTATCAAAGCCACCTTTAGGTGGTTTTTCATTTGGAGAGCCATTATAAATTGACGCACTTTTAATAGACTTGCTGATGCTGACCTCTGACCACTCCATTCTTACAATGTCTTCTTAACAGCATATCGGTATAAATCACTAGTTCGATAAAAGCATCAACAGACTATAATTTCTTCAAGCAGGAGAGCGAGGGGTTTCCCTCCACCGAAGGCGCAAACTCCCATGAACGCTCAGGTATCCACCAGGAATGTACTGCTTATCTTAAACAGCCGTCTGGAGAGCCACCATTTGATGGTGCACCGAAGGAGCAAGCCCTAAGCTGAGCTTAGCGTGAATCTCTCAGGTATCAAGGACAGGGGGAGCGGCATCCATCGGCATGGCATGGCTACGCTTGGATGGACCGCTTAGGGGAGTCTATATGTCAATTTTGATCGAATAGTTCACCGCTTTTATCGCGTTGTAACTATAACTGCAATCCATCGATATTCACCCAAAATCACAATATTTTGGGCACTAATTTATTAAGGAAAATATATGACAAATAAATTTGTTGAAGAAGCGCCGTATCATCCTGGATATGAAGATGCTGGCTTTAAGGGCTCATCCTCATCCATAGCAACAGAGATAGATCGCTTTAGGAAAAGCAATGCACGTTATTTAAATTTTGCTGATGTAATTGTAGATTTCTGTGTATCTGATCAAAACAAATTACATCCTACGAGGTAATCATCTAGCTTGATCGATATTAAGCCACCTTCGGGTGGCTTAATGATTTACTTGTCAGGAATTATTTAAAGCGATACGCTAACGCCATGAATATATTATCTTGAAATGGGCGATTCAGCACCGGGCTACTATTGATTCCTGCGCCCATCCACTTGCGTTTGCCATAAATATTGACGTACCAGCTATCAATTACTGGAATTTCTACCATGAGGCCTGCCAAAAGGTTGTTGGTGGCCGGGGCGTTATAGGCTGCATAACCAGTTAGATTCGATTCTCCAGGGTTGATGCCATAGTAGTAGTTAGCATATTGGCTTGACTGTCGCTCAATACCAACTTGTGGATAAACCACTACTTTTTTGTAGGTTTCAATTTCAGCGAAGTAAAGAAACTCGTAAAGTGCGCCTTTTGATTTTCCAAAGTCATGATACGCATTAACAAAAAACCCACCGATGGGCGTCTCTTGAAAAGTACCTAAGCCCAAAGGAATAGGATCATTGCGATTAATAGAATTGCCGTTGATCGATGACTTTACTTTGTAGGTATCTAAATTAATTTTTCCAATGACCTCAAAATAACCATAACCCATTTTGAATGTCTTAATACCTACTTCATCAATGCGAGCAAAAAAACGCTGATAATCAAAAAAAGCATATGGCAAAACTAGTGACTGAGTTCCTTCGGTGCCAAGATGTAAGTTGGAGGTATAAACCGCTGCGCCAATATCACCAACAATTCGATCTGGAAGTCCATCCGGCAAGTCTTCAGCTGCAAATGCTGGCACATAAATTGCAGAAGTAATTAAAAAGACTGCTAAGCGAATAATCAGTTTCATATACGAATCATAATCCCTAAGGCTGTGTATCCTAAAGGTCAAGGTTGTCTAGGGCCAGGGCATCTAAATGGGTAGTATCTGCCCAATTATCAACCCTCCAGGCGAGTCCATCATGGCTAAGCCAGTTGAGCGAAGCATTTGGCACTGCTACAACTTTTTCGGCTTCTAGAGCTTGTTTGCTCGCAATTCTGTACATCATATCTATTGCGCCACCATGACTCACTAGCAAAATAGTTTTCCCTAAGTGGGCAAGGCGAATTTTTTCAAGCGCTGTTTTGATGCGATCTGAGAACTGTTGAATGCTTTCACCGTCTCGTAAATTTTCGTGAATATTTCTGCTAAGGTGAGCGTTCCAAAGCTCTGGTTCACGTATTGGCGCTTCATCGGTAGTAAGCCCTTGTAGCACGCCTAGATGACGCTCTCTTAGTGCGGCATTACTAATTGCGGAAGTTTTAAATAGCTCTTCAATTGCTTGCGCGGTCTTGGCTGCGCGCTGAAGATCGCTGGTATATAAAACATCAAATTGGAGCTTAATATTTTTAAGGGCATAAGCCATTTGTTTTGCTTGAGCAAAGCCTTTAGCGTTCAGGCCAATATCTGTGTGGCCTTGAAGACGACGTGCGGCATTCCAGTCAGTTTCACCATGGCGAACTAAACAAAATCGAGTAATAGTCATACGTTAATAATAAGAACTTAATTACTTTTTCAGAGTCCAGGCCCGTGGGTTATGCTCAAAGCCGATATGCTCATAGTATTCATTTGCTTTTGGCGCAGCTAAAAGCACAATCATGCATTCAGCCCCAAGTCGTGCTTTAGTTTCATCGATTAATTGTTTGCCAATGCCAGAGCGCTGATATTGTTGGTCGACAGCTAAATCTGCAAGATATGCTACGTAAGCAAAGTCGGTGAGCGAACGAGAAATGCCTACCAGCTTTTCGCCATCCCAGGCAGTAATGGTGAGGTTAGCATTTTTAAGCATTGCCTCAAAGGTTTGAATATTGTGAACAGGGCGGCGCTCACCAAGAGTGGATCGGTTGTAGAGGTCTATGGCTTGTAAAGCAGTAATTGAGGCATTGTCGCGGTAATCAATCATGGATTTCGTCCTCATTTTGAGTTAGCTTATCACCGACAGTCAGGGTTCCAGAATTTAGCACTTGAGCGCGAATTCCGCCGCGCCCTTCAAATGCTTCAATAAAGCTTAATTTATTTTGCAAATGTGCCGGTCTTTCACAGGGTGTGCAAAGTTCGGTGCCAAGAAGCCGCATCTTACCCAGTTGAAATTGTTTGCCCACTAGGTCATTTAGTTCGGTTGCGGTGATTCCATCTATAACTATGTTGCGCCTCGTTTCTGATCCATCAAAAGTGTGCTCATCTCCAGCCCTCAGCCAATTATTTGCAGTTTCTATACCTGATGAGGAGATTAGGCTGATATGGCGTACTTTAGCGGGCTCGACTTTTGAATAGGCACCCACACCTAAGGCATAGCGATCACCTGCAATGCCCGAGCCGGCATTGACTTTGATGTGATCGATAGATTGCATCTTGGCACCAGCGGTACTTGCAATATAAATCGCTTGAATATGGGCTTTTAGTAGCATAAGTAATGTTCATATATTACAGCTCGCCCACTGAAATTGTTAATACAATCTATTTAATTAGATAAAGGGCGATAGTGAATAAAGAAAGTAAGGGAATGCTGATTGGTTTTATTGGCATTCTCATTTTTAGCTTAACGCTACCGGTAAGTAAGATTGCTGTCTTAAGTTTTAATCCGTACTTCATTGCTTTTGGTAGGGCGACATTAGCAGGCTCAGTTGCGCTAGCCTATCTTATTTATAAAAAAGAAGCCACACCTAGCAAAGTTGATTTTGTGAAGTTTGTGGTTATTGCTTTAGGTGTAGTGTTTGGATTTCCCATATTTACTACGGTGGCAATGGCTAATGGCTCCTCATCTCATGGTGCAGTCATTTTGGGAATGATGCCGCTTGCTACAACTGTGATTGGTGTGCTGCGCTTTAAAGAGCGACCTTCCTTGGGGTTCTGGTTGGTATCTCTATTGGGTGCGGCTTTGGTTGTCTTGTACGCCTTCCTGAAAAGTTCTGGAAGCTTTACTTATATTGATGGGCTTTTAGTGCTTGGTGGAATAAGCGCATGTATTGGTTATGTTGAGGGGGGTGAGCTCTCAAGAAAAATGAATCCTCGCGCAGTTATTTCATGGGCATTAGTGATTTCACTACCACTCAATATCGCGATGACATGGCTAACTTATAGTTCAGGATATATAGATGCCGGAGCAGTTGCCTGGACAAGCTTTATTTACCTTAGCTTATTTCCAATGTTTCTCGGCTTTTTCTTTTGGTACGAAGGACTTGCGATTGGCGGCATTGCAAGGGTAAGTCAAGTGCAGCTTATTCAACCTTTTTGTACGCTGGTGGCTGCTAGTATTTTGCTCGGCGATTCTTTGACTGTGATGAATTTGATCTTTGCTGTGCTAGTTGTATCTACCGTCATCCTCGGAAAGAGAATGTTGATAAAGCGAGCGTAAAAGAATGTAGTTCTCTAGACCTCTAATTTAAAAAGCCCCGCTCATTTAATTAGCGGGGCTTTTTAATTATGTAGCAACGGCTGGATATTTACTAAGAGCTCGCAAAATTTTATTTTTTTCTTTCGGTTTAGTGCTTGACTCAAGTAGCTTGGTAAGTTGCGCAGCATTCAAGGGGCCTAAGCGGGCTTTGCCTGTTTTAGTGAGCATAGAGTCATTTTTTCTGGTTCTTTGATTTTGGCCTACAGCCATGGAATTTTCCTAGAGTAATGGAATGATAAATCTCTATGAACCGCTTAAGAGATTCCCCTGTCTAGGGCGCACAATAGTGATCACAGTTCAGAATAACAGTTAAGCACTCCAGAAGCTATGATGTGTCTATGAAGAATTTGCCAAACCTTATTTTTGCTCTAATAATGGGCTTTTTAATGTCTGCAACGATTACGTTTGCTACTACCTTTGCGCGTATTGGTTTTGCAGAAAACTTTTTATGGATTTGGCGCGAGGTTTGGTTAGTTGCTTATCCAGTAGCGATTGCGGGTATTTTAATTTACAAGCCATTTGCTAGCAAAATGACTGTAATGCTCATAAAGAGATTAAAGCTGAATGAATCTTGAATTAATTAAAAAGGATATTTGACGAATATGCCGTTCAAGTCTTTTATGACAGCGACATTTTGTATCGCCGTATTGAGCGGCTGTGCTGCGGTTTATACCGATGCGTCGGACTCTAATCATGTTACTTTTTTAAATAGCAGTGGTGAATCAATGGAGCAATTAACCCAAAAAGCAAGCGCATATTGTGCCCAGTACGGCAAGCTTGCCTCATTTAGAAGTAGTGACACTCAGTTAGTTGTAGTATTTGACTGCAAAGCGCAGCGCTAATTTATCCCGCTAAGTCGGATTGATAAATCAGACCGGCATGCTCTCTCAGAGCGTGAAATTGAATCGATTCCCAGCGTTGTTGGGCAACGTCTAGCTCTGACTTATGCGATGCCAAAAAAACAGATGCGCCAACAACGTCTTCTGCCATACGGTGAATATTCTCTTGCGTAAATTTTTTTAAGGCTACAGGATCATCTGAGCTCACCCAGCGAGCTAAGCTATAGCGGGCTGGCAGCAGTCGCACTTCTGCGCCATATTCTGTCTGAAGGCGGTGACTAACCACTTCAAACTGCAGCTGGCCAAACGCGCCGAGCAGCATGGTGCCACCCGCCATTGGCCTAAAGACTTGAATGGCACCCTCTTCGCCCAACTGCATCAGGCCTGTGCGCAATTGTTTTGAGCGCAATGGATCGGCAGACTCCACCATTCGAAAGATTTCTGGAGCAAAGAATGGCAAACCAGTAAATTGCAATTGCTCGCCTTCAGTTAGTGTATCCCCAAGACGTAACAGACCATGATTTGGCAGTCCGATGATGTCGCCTGGAAAAGCTTCGTCCAAGATATCGCGTCGTTGCGACAAGAAAGACAGGGCATTGTTTGTGCGAACCTCTTTACCGTTACGACAAATTTTGAGTTTCATGCCGCGCTGAAAGTGTCCTGAGCAGATGCGCAAAAACGCTACGCGGTCACGATGTGCTGGATCCATATTGGCTTGAATCTTGAATACGACTGCAGAGAATTTATTTTCTGCAGGACTGACTTCGCGCTGCAATGCTTTGCGTGACCCTGGTGATGGCGCAAGCTCAACCAATGTATTCAGAATTTCGCGTACACCAAAGTTATTAATGGCAGAGCCAAAGAAAACGGGTGACTGGCGTCCGGCCAAGAAGGCTTCAAGATCAAATGCCGGCATTGCTTCTTTAATCAACTCTACTTCTGCCAAAGCATTTTCTAAATCAGTGCCCAGGCGCTCTGTGAGGGCTGGGTCGTTGATATCAATTACCGTATGAGAATCTTCGGTAACGCGATCCTCACCCGCTTTAAACATACGCATACGAGCGTTGGCGATATCAATCACACCAGCAAAAGACTTGCCCATCCCAACCGGCCAAGTAAATGGAACGACCTCGATGCCAAGCGCAGTCTCAATCTCATCCATTAATTCCATTGGCGGTTTGACTTCGCGATCCATCTTGTTAATAAAAGTAACAATAGGCGTGTTACGAGCGCGGCACACTTCAAGCAAGCGTAAGGTTTGAGATTCGACACCGTTAGCAGCGTCAATCACCATGAGTGCTGAGTCAACCGCAGTTAATACGCGATAAGTATCTTCCGAGAAGTCTTGGTGACCTGGCGTGTCTAATAAGTTAATAATGCAATCACGGTATTCCATCTGCATGACAGAGCTTGCTACTGAGATGCCCCGTTGCTTTTCAATTTCCATCCAGTCTGATGTTGCATGACGACTTGCTTTACGAGCCTTAACACTTCCTGCAATTTGAATGGCTCCAGCGTAAAGCAGTAATTTTTCTGTAAGCGTAGTTTTGCCGGCATCTGGGTGAGAGATGATGGCAAAGCTACGTCGTCTTAAGACTTCTGCGCCGGGAGTGCTGGGGGTAGTAGTTTCGATGGTAATTCTGGGTTGATTAATCTAGTTTTGTGCGCAATTATAAGCGCCCGATGTTTATCAAAACTGCTCTTCAGGCCTTACATAACGCCATTGGCCTGGAGGTAGTGGGCCCAGGGAGATGCGACCCATTCTGACGCGTTTAAGACCCAAAACTTTTAAGCCGACCATTTCGCACATGCGACGAATTTGACGCTTACGACCCTCGCGCAATACAAAGCGAAGTTGGTCTTCGTTTTGCCAGCTGACTTGAGCAGGCTTTAGCTGTACACCATCCAGGGAAAGGCCATGCCGTAGACGATCTAAATTCTCGAAGGAAAGCGCGCCCTCAACACGTACTAAATATTCTTTTTCAATGGGACTGTTTTCACCAATCAATAATTTCGCAATGCGACCATCTTGGGTCAATACCAACATACCTGTCGAGTCAATATCTAACCTTCCTGCAGGCGCTAGACCTTTGGTATTAAATCGAGGGCTACGACCCTTATCCAGCGGACTGGCAAAATAGTTTTCTGGTGTGATCAAAGAAGCTGCTGGTTGATATTCTTGTTCATCATCATAGTGAGATATGTATCCAACAGGTTTATTGAGTATGACAGTAATGCGAGATGCTTGTTGCGCTTTGGCGTCCGATTGCAGCTCAATTTTTTGATGTCGGAATGCGCGCGTACCTAATTCATTAACAACTTCGCCATCTACCGTTACCAAACCTTGCTCAATATAGGAGTCTGCTTCACGGCGAGAACAAAGACCAAGCTCGGATAGTAATTTTGAAACACGTACTTTTTCTTCCATGCTTGCATTATCGGGCAAAGGCCAGCCAGATAATCTAAGGAGTAATATGGCTGATTGCTATCCCTCTTATATTGCTCCTCAATATCCAATAAGCGAAGACAAAAATGACCGCTACTTTAAAAAAGCCCCCATTCTATAAAATTCTTTACTTTCAGGTACTTACAGCCGTTGTAATGGGTATTTTGTTAGGACATTTTTACCCAAGCCTAGGTACCGATATGAAGCCATTTGGGGATGCCTTTATTAAAGGTATCAAGATGTTAATAGCCCCGATTATTTTCTGTACGGTAGTGCTAGGCATTGCTGGTATGGAAGATATGAAGAAGGTTGGCAAAACGGGCGGTCTTGCACTCTTGTATTTTGAGATTGTCAGCACTATTGCATTAATAGTAGGTTTAGTTGTCGTCAATCTGCTGCAACCTGGCGCAGGCATGAATATTGATCCAGCAAGTTTAGATACCAAGGGAATTGCTGCGTATACGGGGCCCGGAAAAATGGGTACCACCACTGATTTCTTGATGAATATTATTCCGAGTAGTGCGGTAGATGCATTTGCTAAGGGCGAAATTTTGCAGGTCCTCTTCATTGCAATACTTTTTGGATTTGCTTTGCATAAGTTCGGTGGCCGCGGAACAATGGTATTCGATTTGATTGAAAAAACATCGCATGTTCTCTTTGACATGATTGGTGTGATCATGAAATTTGCACCGATCGGCGCGTTTGGCGCAATGTCATTCACTATCGGCAAATATGGCATCTCCTCTTTGTTCTCATTGGGCAAATTGATGGGTTCGTTTTACTTAACTTGCCTACTTTTTGTCTTTGTTGTCTTGGGAATCATTTCGCGGCTCAATGGTTTCAGTATTTTTAAATTTGTACGCTATATCAAGGAAGAGCTCTTAATTGTTTTGGGCACCTCATCTTCAGAGTCTGTCTTGCCGCGCATGATGGAAAAAATGGAGCTACTTGGCGCCAAGAAAACTTGTGTAGGCCTTGTAATTCCAACAGGCTATTCATTCAATTTAGATGGCACCTCCATATATCTCACAATGGCTGCGGTATTTATCGCGCAAGCTACAAATACACCTATGACACTCATGCAGGAGATCACACTCTTGCTGGTCTTGTTGCTTACTTCTAAAGGTGCCGCAGGGGTCACAGGAAGTGGGTTCATTGTTTTAGCAGCTACGCTATCTGCTGTAGGAGAGGTCCCAGTTGCCGGTTTAGCGATTATCTTAGGCATTGACCGCTTTATGTCTGAGGCTCGTGCCTTAACTAATTTAGTTGGTAATGGAGTAGCCACGATTGTGGTTGCTAAGTGGACTGGTGAGTTAGATCACAAGCAATTAACCAGCGTACTTAACCGTGATAACTGGATCGAGTCACAAGAGCCAGAGCTGATCTTGGATCAGCAACACGATAAGATGAATTAAATCAATCTTCAGGGGGCGCTTTGAAAGATAAATCTATTTGGCTATTTTTGTTTGCGGCAGTAATACTTAGCAAGGTAGCGTTTGCTCAAAATCGCCTCCCAGAAATTCCTCTAGACCAGTACACGATAGAGCAACAAAAAGCTGCACAAGAATTTGAACTGGTACGTAAAAAGGCCCCATGGGGACCTTTTGCAATGCTGATGTATAGCCCAGAGCTCATGAATAACGCACGTGCGATGGGTGATTACCTGCGCTATCGCTCCGCTTTCGATGCTGTTCTGAGCGAATTTGCAATCCTTATCACTGCGCGTGAATGGAGCCAGGATTATGAGTGGTCCGTTCATTACCCAATCGCCATCAAGGCGGGCCTTAAACCCGAAATCGCCCAATCTTTAAAAGAAGGTAGAAGGCCTGAGGGTATGAGCGAGGATCAAGCCATTGTCTACGACTTCACTATCGAGCTACAAAGAAATAAGCAAGTCTCTGATATTACGTTTGCAAAAACAGAAAAGCGTTTTGGTAAAAAAGCTGCAGTTGATTTGGCGGGCATTGCTGGTTACTACACCTTCCTGGCGATGGAAATGAATATGGCAAGACGCCCAGCCCCGATTGGTAACGAACGCTTACCGCGTTTCCCAGAATAATCCCTAAGCTTGCAATGTGATCGGCAAGGAGTCCAATACATTCGTTCATTTCTTGATGATAGGGTAAAGACCCTTAGGAAGAAGAGTCGTAGGGGCTTGGACCGTTATCAGGAGGATTCTTGAAGCGCTTATGAACCCAATAGTATTCGGCTGGCCGAAGTTTAATTTCAGCTTCAAAATATTGGTTCAGACGCGCAGTGTCTGATTTGGGATCTTCTCCTGGAAAGTTTTCTAGGGGTGCTTTAATCTCGCAAAGATAGCCCGACTCATCCGCTTTTAATGTGGTGGTCATTAAGCAAACATCGGCACCAGTAATCGTGGCTAAACGTGAGATTGTGGTGATGGTATTTGTTTGAATTCCAAAGAAGGGGACAAACTCAGAATCTTTGAGGCCTAGATCAATATCAGGCGCAATGATGATGAAATCCCCATTTCGAATTTCTCGAATAATGGCTTTTGTATTACCTTGTCGATCAATAGAATTGCCTCCAAAGCGATTACGCCAATCCACAATCTTTTTATTAAAGAATGGGTTTTTCATTCTTTGGAAAAAGCCAGATGTGCGTGGCCAGTTATTTTCTTTTGAGAGTGCGCTCAAAATAATGCTGCCCTCAATGCCGGTGAAATGCATATTAACTAAGATGCGCGGCTTTTTACTCGAGAGGTCTACAGCTGATTTCACCTCAACCATTTTCTTTAGTTGTTTTAAGCTACCGCACCAGATGATGCTTTTCTCTACAAGGCTACGGCCCAGCAACCGCCAATGCTTTTTAGCGAGATCATCTATTTCAATGGCGCCAAGTTTAGGAAAACACAAACGAAGATTTATCTTAACGACTCGATTTCTATCGCTCGGTATGTGGGCAGCTACGTACCCTAGGCCGTAACCAATTGCAATCAGAACTCTGTAAGGCAAAAGAGCAAGAAGCCTCAATAGGACAACGCCTAATTGATTGGAAATGGATTTGAACAACTAGTTTTGCTCTGATTCGTAACGTTTGATAGATTTAGCGTGGCGCTCAGTCATCTCTTTGATTGAGCTGCACGACATACCCAGATCATTTACCAAGCCAGTTTCAAGCCGATAAGCCCAGCCATGCACCGTGAGGTCTTGTCCGCGTGCCCATGCGTCTTGAACGATAGTTGTTTCACATACGTTAACAACTTGCTCAATGACATTTAATTCGCACAGACGATCTTGACGTTTGGGCGTGGGAATTGCATCGCCTAAATAGCGCTCATGTTTTTGATGGACATCTTTCACGTGACGTAGCCAGTTATCTGCTAGACCAACGCGTTTATCAGTTAGTGCTGCATGGACGCCTGAGCAACCGTAATGACCAACCACTAATATATGTTTTACTTTAAGCAAGTCGATAGCAAACTGAATAACAGATAAACAATTTAAGTCTGTGTGAACAACAACATTGGCAACATTTCGATGAACGAATAGTTCGCCAGGTAATAAATTCACAATATCATTTGCGGGGACTCGACTATCGGAGCAGCCAATCCAAAGATACTCGGGTGCTTGCTGTGAAACTAGACGCTTAAAAAAATTAGCGTCTTTCGCAACCATACTTTCGGCCCAGGCGCGGTTATTGGCAAATAGCTGCTCTAAAGCTTGAGAATTCTTCGTCGTCATACTTTCAGTTTAAAGTACTTTAATGATGCCTATTTGGTTAAAACAAACCCCTACCGGAATTGCCTTAAATTTACATTGCCAACCAGGGGCAAAGGTGACAAAAGTCGTTGGACTTCATGACGGCTGCTTAAAAATTTCTCTTCAAGCTCCTGCCCTGGAAAATAAGGCCAATGAGCTCTTATTGGCTTGGCTATCGAAGCAGTTGAAGGTGCCTCAAAAACAGATTCAATTTTTGTCTGGCCAAAATAGTCGCAAGAAACGGGTTGAAATCTGGGGGCCCATTAGTCAGGAGCAAATTGTTCAGCTATTGAGCCCCTAAAACTACATAAGGGTTTACCAAAAAATAGCCTACAAAATCGCTAAGATGAGGGCCTATTTGCCGATGTAATAAAAGACGTTGTATCGCTATTCATTTTTCCTCTGAGATAAATATAAAACGCTAATGCTGCGAAAATAAAAAAAGATCTTGAGGATTTTTATGGATTTGTTTAAGCGAGGTAATTGATGACATTTGCGCTTGGCTTTGACGAGAAAATAGACTATTTCTTCTGCTAGGATGCTCATATACTGCGTATAGAAGATATAAGTATTTATGTAGATCTACCAAGGAAATTATGATGAATAGCTTTATAAAGTGGCTCTTAAGCCTTGTTTTAATTGGGCTAGTGGGTATTTCAGTCTATACATGGGGAATGCTAAATTGGAGCTATGGCAGTGGAGAGCGTGCAGGATATGTGCAGAAATTCTCGAATCGCGGCTATATATGCAAAACCTGGGAAGGTGAGTTAGCGATGGTTTCTATGCCAGGGACGATGTCTGAAAAATTCCTCTTTACGGTGCGTGAAGATGCAATAGCGCAAAAAATTAATGCTAATCTAGGCAAAAAAGTTGCCTTAAAGTATGAGCAACACATTGGGTTGCCAACAACTTGTTTTGGCGATACTGAGTATTTTGTCTCTGATATCACGGTTTTGGATGAGTAATTTGTAGTCGCATTATAAAATTGTTGTAACGCAACTTTATTTTTGTAATTTTTTGTGGTTAAAATCATGTAAGCGTAATATGCGCTGATATCAATATCTATAAGGAGCTTCACTTGAACAAAGCCGAACTAATCGCAGCGATTGCTGACGACGCGGAGATTTCTAAAGCCAAGGCTGAATTCGCATTGAATTCTGCTATCGAGACAATCATTAAAGCTGTTACTAAAGGGGACTCAGTACAACTGATCGGCTTTGGTACTTTTGCCTCTGGAAAGCGTGCTGCACGTATGGGTCGTAACCCAAAAACTGGCGAGCCACTTAAAATTGCTGCTGCAAAAACTGTTAAGTTTTCTGCTGGTAAAGCATTTAAAGATTCAGTTAACAAGCGTAAGAAGTAATTCTTCCTCTGTTAACAAAAAAGCCCGGTATACCGGGCTTTTTTGTTTCTTATAATTTGAAATAAACAGATATACATCAGATTGTTTGGCTAACTTTGAACTAAACGGCGGTGACGATGAATACTCATGAGAATGCCGGCCCCAAAGCCTAGCGTTACCAGTGCAGTGCCGCCGTAACTGATAAATGGAAGTGGCACACCAACCACCGGCAAGAGACCGCTTACCATGCCGATATTGACAAATGCATAGGTAAAGAAAATTAAAGTCACTGCACCGCCTAGCAAGCGCGTAAACAAATTAGGTGCGCCGGCAGAAATTGCGAGACCTCGTTTAATCAGTGCAAAGAAAAGTGCAAGCAAAACCAAGTTGCCGAGCAAGCCAAATTCTTCAGAATAGACTGCAAATACAAAGTCAGTGTGTTTTTCTGGAATAAACTCCAGGTGCGCTTGGGTTCCTTGGAACCAGCCTTTACCAAAGAATCCGCCAGAACCAATCGCAATCATTGATTGAATGGTATGAAAACCTTTTCCAAGTGGATCGCTGGTGGGATCGAGTAAGGTACACACACGATGCTTTTGATAATCATGCACAAATGGCCATATAACATCATGCGCGCAAATAGTGTCGCCGAAAATAATGATCAATAAAATTCCGACTGCACCCAGTCCAACGAAAGGTAGTATCCATTTCCAAGGAAGGCCTGCGAGGATGATGACGTAAAGTCCTGCAGCAAAAACCAATAGCGCCGTTCCTAGGTCTGGTTGACGCGCAATCAGAAAAACGGGAATTGCCAAAATAATTGCGGCAACACCATAGTCCCAGGATTTTTGAATACCTTCGCGCTTTTGAAAATACCAGGCGAGCATCAATGGCATGGCTATCTTCATCACCTCAGATGGCTGAATGACTATGCCAATATTAAGCCAGCGTCTCGCCCCTTTTTTAATAAGTCCAAATACAGCTACCGCAATTAAAAGTGCTACGCCTAATCCATAAATCCAAACGGCACCCATCTCTAACCACTTTGGTGGGATGCGTGAGACAAGCCACATGACAATAAATGAGAGTGCGAGGTTGCGTAATTCATCTACTACTTGTGCAGGAGTATTTTGGCTGGAAGATAAAAAAGTAAAAAAGCCAATAGCCGCTAAGCCAAGAATAATAAGACCTAGCTGGCGATCTAAGCCAAAAAAAATACTCAAGAAAAATTTTTTCACTTTTATTAAGGGGCTCTTTTCCACTCGGGAATCTCCTTGGGCCACTTGCCCTCCAAGTAGTAATCTAATGCTTGACGAGCAATCGGTGCTGCGTACTGTGCACCGAAGCCAGCATTTTCTACAACCATTGCAATCACAATAGTTGGTTTATCTACGGGTGCAAAAGCAATGTATAAAGCATGATCTCGTAAGAATTCTGCAGTTGAGCCATGTTTATATTCTTTGGAGTTCAAGCTAAAGACTTGTGCGGTACCCGTTTTACCGCCAACTTGGTATCCAGTTCCCCTAAATGCTGCTGCTGAAGTACCAGAGTTGTTGACTTCTAGCATTGCTTTTTTAATTACTTCAATATTTTCAGCATTAAGATCAATGCGGTAGCTTTCCTTTGGTGTAGTGAGTGCTCTGTTGCGTGTAAATGGATCCTCAATTGCTTTGACTAGATGGGGCTTCATCACGATACCGTTATTAGCAACGTTTGCCATGGCATGTGCGAGCTGAAGAATGGTGAAGGCGTTATAGCCCTGACCAATACCCAAGGAAATGGTTTCGCCTTCATACCATTTTTGTTGCTCTGGTTTCTTGAAGATACTTTTCTTCCACTCGGTAGACGGCAGTACGCCCCTTGCCTCGCCTTGTAAGTCAATGCCGGTAATTTGACCAAAGCCAAGAGGTTTCATGAAATCAGCAATCATATTGACGCCCATATCACGTGCCAGCATGTAGTAGTAGGTATCGCATGATTCCACGATTGACTTTTGCATATCAACAGTGCCATGACCGCCTTTTTTATCGTCACGGAAGGTATGATTACCAAAATCAAAGTAACCAGGATCAAAAATAGTTTGCGATGGCGTGCGTTTTTTATTTTCTAAAGCCGCAAGTGCCATGAAGGGCTTATAAGTTGAGCCTGGCGGGTAGATTCCTTTTAAGGGACGGTTATAGAGCGGCTTCTGAGGTGAGTCATTGAGCTCTTTCCAGGTCACCAAATCAATACCCTCGACAAAGTCATTTGGATTAAAGTTAGGTTTAGAGACAAATGCCAATACGTCACCTGTCGCTGGTTCAATCGCAACAAATGCACCGCGGAAATTTCCATACAGCTGCTCAACTAAATATTGCAACTTGATATCAACCGAGAGCACAATATTTTTGCCGGGAATTGATGGCGAGCTGGAAAGTGTGCGTACAGGTTTACCGCCAGCAGTAATTTCCACTTGATCGTATCCGGGCACGCCACGCAAAACACTTTCATAGCTTTGCTCTAAGCCGATCTTGCCAACATATTGAATACCTGGCAAAAACGAGGCTTGCAAAGCATCGGGGTCATCCGCCTTAGCGCCCCCAATTTCAGCCTGCATGCGCTCCTTATCTTTTTGGGAAGCGCGGCCAATGTAGCCAATTAGATGTGACGCTAATTCGTTATATGGGTACTCCCGGAAGTTTCTAGCGCGGATTTCTACCCCTGGAAAGCGATAGCGATTAGCCATAAAACGGGCCGTTTCGGTTTCATTGAGCATGGACCGTAGTGGGAATGTGCCCATATTGCGAGAATCCTCTAGGGAGCGCTTGAAATTTCTGCGATCGCTAGGGGAAATATCAATGATTTCTGAAAGATCATTGATGAGCTGGTCTATGTTGCCTTTTGCCTCTTCTGCGTTGATATCCAGGGTGAGGGCGGAATAATTGCGGCCAATGACAATACCGTTGCGGTCAATTAGAAGTCCGCGGTTAGCTGGTGCAGGAACCAAAGCAATGCGATTACTCTCGGCTAATAGCGTGTACTTTCCGTGACTTATGAGTTGCAACCAAACCAGGCGAGTGATGAGCAGCAGAAAACAAAATGTGACAAACAGAGTCGCAATTTGAATGCGCTCTTGAAATGAGTCGAGATCCGGCTTTTTAAAAGAAACCATGCTACTTCTTAAAGAGGTCGATTGTGATCAACATCTATAGGGCGACGCTGCGGTGCTAGCAAAATACGAGTGGCCAACGGCCAGAGCATTGCTTCTATTAGTGCCTGTATTGCTCCAGTCAACGCCCACCAATATAGCTCTCCGCTCAGTAGCCAATGTGCTAATAGTGGAAATAGTGATACCAATAAGAAAATGGGCAATAAATGCAGGGCTTGTGAAAGCATGGTGAGAGCCACAATCCGTCGATGCCAAGAGATAGCAATGTAAGCAACTAATGAATAGCTAAATGCATGCAAGCCAAGTAAATCTGAATTGTGAACATCCATTATGAGGCCCAAGAGAAATGCCCAAACAACACCAACGTAGCGATGTTGATGAATATTCCAAAAAACGATGCAAATAATTAACCAGTCAGGTACCCATCCATAGTTACCAATTGGCAGCAGATTAAGTAGTAATCCACAAAATAAGCTGAAATAAATAAAGACCGGATTGACCGAGCGAAGAATGTAGCCGCTTTGGAAATCGATCATTGCATTCCTCGCGCGCGAGTTTGTCTTCTGCCGGGTGTATTGGTTAAGGGTGCTCCAGAGGCAGACTTAGTATTCACCGTTGGTGCTTTGGCATCAAACTGTGGATCATATAAAAGGGCAAGCGCCTGACGATAGCGATTGACTGCTGCAATAGGTACACAAAAGACGTTAGAAGAATTCTTGTCGACATTACGCTCAATTTTGCTAATGACAGCTACTGCAAATCCTGGGGGATAAACGCCGTCGATTCCCGATGTCAGCAAAATATCACCCACTTCAAGATCACTGGCTACTGGTAGATAGCGAAGCTCTAAGGGATTGCCACGCCCAGCGCCAAATACTGCAGCCCTCAGTCCATTGCGAGCCACCTGAACGGGGACAGCAAAATCACGGTCTTCTAGCAGGGAAACCTCTGCAGAGCGCTCATATAGACGCACTACCTGCCCCAAAATGCCAGAATCATTGGCAATTGGATTACCAAGCTTTAAGCCATCATTGCTACCGCGATTAATGACGATGCGCTGAGATATCGGATTGGGTGGATTAAACAGAATTTCTACTGATAATGTTTTGAATGGAACCTGCTTTTGCAAAGTCATGAGCTCACGCAGATTCTGGTTTTCAATCATTAAAAATTCAGATTGATTTGCCAATAAAGAGAGTTCTGCTTGACGAACTTTCATTACTTGGTTTTCTTGATCAAGAGTAGCTCGAGTAGTGAAATACTCCGATGTTATTTCAAATGCATTGCGCGGAGCCATCATCACATATTCAAGAGGACGCAAAATCCAATTGACGCTATTGCGAATGGGGTCGAGTGCTTTGAAGCGAAAATCGATCAGCATCAAAGCGATGCTGATCGACAGACAGACAATTAGTTTAAGTAAGGCCGGAATGCCCTGTCTGAAAAGAGGTGGAGCGCTGTGTTGCAATTCCCTGATCGACGTGTATGTCGCTTACTCTTGCGAGAACACTCCGCCTAACTTATCCATGCGCTCAAGTGCGATTCCGCAACCACGAGCCACGCAAGTTAATGGATCTTCTGCAACATGAATTGGTAAACCAGTTTCTTCGAGCAAGAGGCGATCGAGGTCTCGCAGTAGGGCTCCGCCGCCAGTCAGCATCATGCCGCGTTCCGCAATATCAGACGCCAACTCAGGTGGAATCTGCTCAAGAGCTGCTTTCACTGCCGTCACAATTTGATTCAAGGGATCGGTTAATGCTTCTAGAATTTCATTGCTGGTAACAGTGAAGCTACGTGGAATACCTTCAGAAAGATTGCGACCTTTTACTTCCATCTCGCGGACTTCTGCGCCAGGAAAAGCAGAACCTATTGTTTTCTTAATCAACTCAGCAGTTTGCTCGCCAATCAACATGCCGTAGTTGCGACGAATGTAATTGGTAATAGCTTCATCAAATTTGTCGCCACCAACGCGAACAGAGCCTTTATAAACCATGCCGCCTAACGACATTACACCAACTTCAGTTGTGCCGCCGCCGATATCCACAACCATCGAACCAGCAGCTTCAGAAACTGGCAAGCCAGAACCAATTGCAGCTGCCATTGGTTCTTCAATCAAAAATACTTGAGATGCACCAGCGCCTAATGCAGATTCACGAATCGCACGCCGCTCAACTTGAGTAGATCCGCATGGAACGCAAATGATGATGCGTGGACTTGGTTTTAATAATTTGCTTTCGTGCACAAGCTTGATAAATTGCTTGAGCATTTGTTCAGTAATGGTGAAATCGGCAATAACGCCGTCTTTCATAGGGCGAATTGCCTCAATATTCCCTGGAACGCGACCCAACATCGCTTTTGCCTCTTTGCCGACGGCCAAAATGGTCTTTTTACCGTTTGGGCCACCTTCTTGGCGAATTGCCACAACAGAAGGTTCATCGAGGACAATACCCCGCTCACGCATATAAATTAAGGTGTTAGCAGTTCCTAGGTCGATGGCTAGGTCATTGGAAAAGTAGTTTCGGAAAAAACCAAACATGATGTAGTGGAAAATAGAAAGTGTTAATAAAAATATATAAGGATGATACTCTAGTGCCCCATGAAACTTGATGATGTCCAGCGCATTGCGCACCTTTCTAGGCTTGAGTTAAATCAGGCAGAAGCCGAGGCAGTTTTGTCTCAATTACAGGCTATTTTTTCTCTGGTTGAGGAAATGCAGGCCTTTGATACAACTGGTCTTGAGCCTTTGGCTCACCCAATCCTTTTTTTGCGCGATTTAGCTCAGCCGATGCGCGTTGATCAGGTCACCGAATCAGACAATCGTGCCGAAAACATGAAATCAGCACCTGCGCAACATGATGGTTACTTCCTCGTGCCAAAGGTGATCGAATGAGTTGGCACAACACCCCTATAGCCTTGATGGCGAAAGCACTAGCTGCAAAAGAGGTCTCTAGTACCGAGTTAACCCAGTACTTTCTGGGCCGTATTGAGGCTGGAAAGCGGTGGAATGCCTATCTTGATGTGAATGCTCACTTAAGTTTAGAGCAAGCAAACAAAGCAGACCAATTAATCTCCTCTGGGAAATCTGGTAAATTAACTGGCATCCCGGTAGCCCACAAAGATGTTTTTGTGACTCGGGGTTGGAGTTCAACTGCAGCCTCCAAAATCTTGGCCGGCTATCAGAGTCCCTTCGATGCCACGGTCGTAGCAAATCTCGGAATTCCAGATGAAAACAACCCGCATGGTGCTGGCATGGTTTGCTTGGGTAAAACCAATATGGATGAGTTCGCGATGGGCTCCTCCAATGAAAACTCCGCCTTTGGGCCCGTCTTAAATCCTTGGAATGCGGCTCACGTAGCCGGTGGCTCATCGGGGGGCTCAGCTGCAGCTGTTGCTGCTGGTTTGGCCCCAATCGCTACTGGAACAGATACGGGCGGCTCAATTCGTCAACCGGCTGCATTTTGTGGTTTGACCGGAATTAAACCCAGTTATGGGCGCGTATCTCGCTACGGCATGATTGCCTATGCCTCTTCGCTCGATCAAGCAGGCCCCATGGGCAAGACGGCTGAAGATTGCGCGCTCCTCTTATCTGCAATGTCATCACACGATCCGCGTGACTCCACCTCTTTGGCAGACTCTGGAGAAGATTATGGTCGACACCTGAATCAGAATTGGAAAGAAGAGAATGCAAATCCTGCAAAACCATTGGAAGGTTTACGTATTGGTTTGCCTAAAGAATTTTTTGCTGAAGGCTTAGCAAGCGATGTTGCAAAATCCGTTAATGAAGCAGCTAAGCTTTTAGAAAACTTGGGCGCCACATTGCTTGAAGTCAGTTTGCCAAAAACGAAGTTATCGATTCCGGTGTATTACGTTTTAGCACCAGCGGAAGCATCGAGTAACTTGAGTCGTTTTGACGGCGTTCGTTATGGCTATCGCGCGAATGAATATCGTGATCTTAATGACATGTATGCTAAGTCACGCACAGAAGGTTTTGGTCCAGAAGTAAAGCGTCGCATCATGATTGGAACCTATGTTCTGTGTCATGGTTACTACGATGCTTACTATCTACAGGCGCAAAAAATTCGTCGCATCATTGCGGCCGATTTTCAAGGGGCATTCAATCAATGCGATGTCATCCTTGGGCCTGTAGCCCCTGATGTTGCCTGGCGCTTGGGTGAGAAGTCCAAAGACCCCGTGCAAATGTATCTAGAAGATATCTATACGTTATCAACTAACTTAGCAGGCTTGCCAGCGATGAGCGTCCCGTGTGGATTTAATGCAAATAATCTACCTATTGGTATGCAGTTGATTGGCAATTATTTTTCGGAGGCACGCTTGTTGCAAGTGGCTCATCAATATCAGCAGGCTAGTGATTGGCATTTGCGTCAAGCAAGCGAGGTAGCATGATGCAATGGGAAGTCGTTATTGGTTTAGAGACTCACGCACAGCTCCAAACGCAATCGAAGATTTTTAGTGGCGCTAGTACACGTTTTGGCGCAGAGCCAAATACACAAGCGTGTCCAGTGGATTTGGCCTTACCTGGTGTTTTGCCAGTACTCAATCGTCAAGCAGTAGAGCAGGCCATTCGTTTTGGTTTGGCTGTAAATGCAAAGATTTCTCCAGCGAGCATTTTTGCACGCAAGAACTATTTCTACCCTGATCTACCTAAGGGCTATCAAATTAGCCAGATGGATATTCCGATAGTGGTTGGTGGCCATCTCGAAATTTTGGTGGGCGATCAAATTAAAGTGGTTGAATTGACTCGTGCCCACATGGAGGAAGATGCAGGTAAATCGGTTCATGAGGAGGGCTTTACAGGGCCCCATGGCGAACCATCAAGCGGCATTGATTTAAACCGCGCTGGTACTCCACTTCTTGAAATCGTGACCGAGCCGGTCATGCGTAGCGCTGCAGAAGCAGTGGCTTATGCTAAAGCCCTCCACAGCCTAGTTGTCTGGCTGGGGATTTGTGACGGCAATATGCAAGAGGGCTCTTTCCGTTGTGACGCTAACGTATCGGTTCGCCCTAAAGGCCAAGCCGAATTTGGCACCCGTTGCGAAATTAAAAACCTAAACTCCTTCCGTTTCTTGGAGGAGGCTATTGAATATGAAGTGCGTCGCCAAATCGAGCTCATTGAAGACGGTGGCACTGTTGTTCAAGAAACACGCTTATATGATCCTGATCGTGGTGAAACTCGCAGCATGCGTAGTAAGGAAGATGCAAATGACTATCGCTACTTCCCAGATCCTGATTTATTACCTGTAGTGATTGATGATGCTTGGATTACTGATGTACATAGCAAGATGCCTGCACTTCCTGCTCAATTACGCAAGCAGTGGCAAAGTGAATTTGGTTTAAGTGCATACGATGTGCAATTACTCACGCAAGATCGCGACACTGCAAAATTATTTGAAGAGCTTTTAGCAATCGTGGGCAAACCAATGGCAAAAGCGGCAGCCAATTTAATTGCTGGAGAATTTGCTTCTTCCTTAAACCGTGCGGGTATTGCCATGGCAGATGCCCCATTAAAAGCAGATCACCTAGCCCCATTATTAATGCGTGTAGCTGACGGCACCATCTCCAACAAGATTGCTAAAGATATTTTTGCAACTCTTTGGGAAGAAGCCGTTGCGGACAAACCCATCAGCACAGTTGATCAAGTGATTGAAGCTAAAGGTCTCAAGCAGATTAGTGATAGCGGTGCCATTGAGGCCATCATTGATCAAGTGTTAGTGGCCAATCAGAAATCCGTTGAAGAGTTCCGCTCTGGTAAAGAGAAGGCATTTAACGCTTTGGTTGGTCAGATCATGAAAGCTTCTCAAGGCAAAGCAAACCCAGGTCAGGTAAACGAGCTCTTACGTAAAAAACTAAGTTAAGAAAGAAATACATGAGTGCAATCGATCCAAAGCAGGCCGAGCAAGAAGAATTAGTTGCTGAGTGGTTGCGTGTAACCCCAGGCTTCTTTGAGCGCTACGCCGATCTCTTTAATGAGATTCGAATTAAGCACCCACATGAGGATCGCGCCATTTCTTTGCAAGAGCGTCAGATGACAGTATTGCGCACACAAAATCATGAGCTCAATCGTCGCTTAAGCGAGATGTTGCACTTTGGTAGTCGCAACGATAAAACACAGCAAAGTTTGGTTGCTTGGTTATTGCGCTTAATGAAGGCTAACAATAAAGCTGAAGTAGAGTCTGCAATCACCTCGGGACTGGCAGAGGTATTTGAAGTAGAGTCCGCGCAATTGTTGTCGCCCAATTCCGCATTTGGCCCCTGGGTAGATACGCCGCTATGTGGCTCAGCTAAAGAGTTGGCGGCTGCCAGCATAGATTTGTTGGCAAGTCAAACAACTATCAATCCTGAATGGCAAAGCATGGTGGCGATTGGCCTCCCCTTGGGTAAAAGCATTGGCGCCACTCAATCAGCAGCAGTATTGCTGTTGGCCAGCAAGGACGAGTCGCGCTTTACAGCAGATATGGGTGCCTTCTATTTACGTCAGATTGCTGAACTAACCGCTGCAGCTTTGGATCGTATCCAGGCTTATGAAATTAAAGGCGACTGATCTTCATCCACTCATGCAGGAGTACTTGCATGAGTTGCATGTATTGCGTCAACTCTCGCCGCATACGCTCAAAGCGTATGGCATGGATCTGAGTGATCTCCAAAACTTTGCTTTAGAGGATTCTGTTGAGCTATTAAAAGTTGGTAATGGCCATGTGCGTCGTTGGGCTGGGCGCTTACATTCCAAGGGTAAGTCATCTAGAAGTATTGCGCGGGCGCTCTCTGCATGGCGTGGCTGGTATGACTGGCTTACGGAAAAAGATACGAGGCGCGATGCACGTGCTGGCAAAGTCACTAGTAATTTAGCGGCTAACCCAGTCGATGACGTGAAGGCGCCAAAGCGCTTGAGGTCTTTACCTAAGGCGCTTTCAGTTGAACAAGCGCTTGCCTTAGTGAACCAAGCAGTCAAAGAGGCTGAAGAAAAAAAGGATTTGGAGTCGATTCGGGATGCTGCGATTATTGATCTACTCTATTCCTCAGGCTTGCGTCTTTCAGAGCTGCTGGGCATTGATGTAATGCAAAGCAAAGATCGTCAGCATGAGTCTGCAGGATGGCTAGATTGGGATGCTGCTGAAGTAACGGTATTGGGCAAAGGTGGCAAGCGCCGCTCAGTCCCTGTAGGCGCCCCCGCAATGAAGTCACTTTCAGCATGGCGGGAGTTACGCGATGTCGGAAATTATTCTGAAGAGTCGATTGCATTGTTTTTGTCTGCCACCGGTAAGCGTTTATCACCGCGTACTGTTCAAGCGAGATTGCGCACTTTAGCAATGCGGGCTGGATTGCCTACTCATGTCCACCCCCATATGATGCGCCACAGCTTTGCTAGCCATGTGCTGCAATCCTCGCAAGATTTGCGTGCAGTTCAAGAGATGTTGGGCCATGCCAGCATCGCTAGTACTCAGATTTATACCTCCCTAGATTTCCAGCACCTTGCTCAGGCATACGATAAAGCGCATCCACGCGCAAAGGCTGGCAAAGACTGAGGAACTCGGTAAGATAACAGGTTTCCCGCTTCGGGAAACGATGGCTTTTAGATTTTGATTGGATGATCCATGGCATTAATTCCGGTAACTATTTTGACCGGCTTCTTAGGAAGCGGTAAAACCACTTTGCTTAAACATATTCTGACTGAAGAGCATGGCAAAAAAATTGCCGTGATCGAGAATGAATTCGGTGAAGAAAATATTGACAACGATATCTTGGTACAAGACAACCAAGAGAATATTGTGCAAATGAGTAATGGTTGTATTTGCTGCACTATTCGTGGTGACCTTGTAGAGGCGCTAAACGAGCTTTGGGAACAACGTAAAGACAAGAAAATTAGTTTTGATCGCGTTGTCATTGAAACCACCGGTGTTGCTAATCCAGGGCCTGTAGCTCAGACATTCTTTATGGACGATGATGTTGCCGATCATTATGTATTAGATGCAGTCGTTACTTTGGTGGACGCCAAGCATGGTCAGCAGCAACTCAATGAACATGAAGAGGCTCAGCGCCAAGTGGGTTTTGCTGATCAGATATTTATTACCAAGACAGACTTGGTTACACCCGGTGAAGTAGAGGCATTGCGGAATCGCTTGATGCACATGAATCCGAGAGCCCCGATTGCAGGTATTTCTAAGGGCGTGGTGCCATTAAATGCGGTTTTAGATCTTAAGGGCTTCAATCTCAATGCTAAGCTGGATATTGACCCCCATTTCTTGGAGCAGGAAGATCATGATCATGCTAATTGTGGTCATGACCACAGCCACGACCATGATCACAGTACCTGCGGACACGATCACAGCCACGACCATGATCACCAGCACCAGCATCATGGTCACGCTGGCCATACAGACCGAATCCAATCCTTTGTTTTTCGTAGTGATAAACCCTTTAATCATAAAAAGCTGGAAGACTTCCTTGGAGGCATTTTGGAGGTCTTTGGGGAGAAGATGTTGCGCTACAAAGGCGTACTTTATGTGAAGGGAAGTAGCCGAAAAGTGGTTTTCCAGGGCGTTCATCAGATGATGGGCAGCGATTTGGCTGGTCCGTGGGGCACAGAACCCAAGCAAACCCGTATGGTCTTTATAGGCATCGATTTGCCGAAGGACACTCTAATGGCTGGGCTTGAGGGATGTTTGGCTTAAAAAGATTCGGGTACAATCCGCCGCCACGGTCAATATTATGAATATTGAAGAATATTGATTCAAGGGCTATAAAAGTTTGGCAGAATGAGGCAATAATGCTTCAAATCAGGAAAGAATGAAATGACGGTAAAAACAGCAACAAAACCAGCAACTGCTGCAAAAGCTAGCAGCAAAGCTACGAGCACTAAAGTTGCAAAAGGTGCTCCACTAACTGAAGCAGAGTTACTCAAGATGTCTGATAAGGACTATATGAGTGCTGCACAGCTTGATTTTTTCCGTCAAAAATTACTCACTCTGAAAAATGACATTTTAAAAAATGCATCTGAGACGACTGAGCATCTGCGTGAAAATATTTTGGTTCCAGATCCTGCTGATCGTGCCACGATTGAAGAAGAGCATGCATTGGAGTTGCGTACGCGTGATCGTGAGCGAAAGCTACTTAAAAAAGTAGAGCAAGCATTGGCGCGTATTGAGTCTGGTGATTACGGTTGGTGCGAGGAAACGGGTGAACCAATAGGCTTGAACCGTTTGATAGCAAGGCCAACAGCCAATTTATCTCTTGAGGCTCAAGAGCGCCGTGAACTCCGTCAAAAATTATTTGGCGAATAAATTTAAGTAGCAATGACAAAGCATTTACCAACTATCAGTGATATTTCCCCTTTGTTGAAGGCGGAGATTCTGGCTGAGGCTTTGCCTTACATTCGTGCGTATCACGGCAAGACTATTGTGATTAAGTACGGTGGAAACGCCATGGTTGAGGAGCGCCTCAAAGAATCTTTTGCGCGCGATGTCATTTTGCTGAAGTTGGTTGGCATGAATCCAGTAGTGGTTCATGGCGGCGGACCACAGATTGATGAAGCCCTCAAGAAAATTGGTAAGACTGGTACCTTTATTCAAGGTATGCGGGTGACCGATGAAGAAACCATGGAAGTGGTCGAATGGGTTCTTGGCGGTGAAGTGCAGCAAGATATCGTGATGTTGATTAACCACTTTGGTGGCCAAGCTGTTGGCTTGACGGGTAAAGATGGCGGATTGATTCATGCTAAAAAAATGACGATCCCTAGCGATACGGAACCTGGAAAAAAAATAGATATCGGTTTTGTAGGCGAAATTGAGGCGATCAATCCTGCGGTTGTTAAAGCCTTGCAAGATGATGCATTCATTCCGGTGATCTCCCCTATAGGTTTTAGTGCAGAAGGCCAGGCTTACAACATCAATGCAGATTTAGTAGCAGGTAAGATGGCGGAGATCCTCCATGCAGAGAAGCTGGTCATGATGACCAATATTCCGGGCGTGATGGATAAAGACGGCAAGTTACTCACTGATTTAACTGCACGAGAAATCGAAGCACTATTTGCTGACGGCACTATTTCTGGCGGTATGTTGCCGAAGATTTCTTCGGCATTAGATGCAGCCAAGAGCGGTGTGAATTCAGTTCACATCATTGATGGGCGTATTGAACACTCTTTACTGTTAGAGATTCTGACTGAGCAGGCGTTCGGTACGATGATTCGCTCGAGATAAGTAAATAAATATGCGTGAATCTATAGAGCCAGTAGATATCAACGACAGCGATGCTGACGCGGCTAAGATACGTAAGCGCCCGCGCCCGGGTGAGCGCCGCCTACAGATTCTGCAAGTGCTTGCAGAGATGCTACAAAACCCGAAGGGTGAGCGCGTTACTACAGCAGCTTTAGCGGCTAAGATTGAAGTTTCAGAAGCTGCGCTTTATCGTCATTTTGCGAGTAAAGCGCAAATGTTTGAGGGCTTGATTTCGTTTATTGAGCAAACTGTTTTTGGTTTGATTAATCAAATCAATCAAAAAGAAGAGTCTGGACTTGCTCAAGCGCGCGGTATTTTGCAGATGCTCTTATTTTTTGCCGAGAAAAATCCTGGCATGACTCGCGTCCTACTAGGTGATGCATTGCTGCAAGAAGACGATCGCTTACAAGAGCGTATTACTCAGGTGTTAGATCGTGTTGAGGCTTCACTGAAGCAGTCTTTGCGTATTGCTCAAACCCAAGGTGGTAACTGGGCCCAGCTAGGCCAAGAAGAAGTCAGCATACGTGCTGCTATGTTGATGAGTTTTGTTTTAGGTCGTTGGCATCGCTTTGCCCGTAGCGGATTTAAAAAGCTCCCGACTGAAGCCTCCGATGTTAGTTTGCGCCTTCTCCTGTCAGAATGAGCGAGCTACACCTCTCTAGAAATACTATTCACTTTGCCGAGCCCCTGCCTTTGCAGAGTGGCGCCATGTTGCCTAGTTACGATTTAGTGATTGAAACTTACGGCAAATTGAATGCTGATAAAAGTAATGCCGTGCTCGTTTGTCATGCTCTGAATGCATCACACCATGTAGCTGGCCCTAGTCCTGAAGACCCAAAAGACATTGGTTGGTGGGATAACATGATTGGTCCAGGCAAGCCAGTGAATACCGACCACTTTTTTGTTATTGGTGTAAATAATTTAGGCTCTTGCTTTGGTTCTACTGGACCCATGAGTATGAATCCGGTGACCGGTAAGCCATATGGCTCGGATTTTCCCGTGGTTACTGTTGAGGACTGGGTAAATACGCAAGCCCGATTGGCAGATAAGCTAGGCATTCGCAAATTCGCTGCAGTCATGGGTGGTAGTTTAGGCGGCATGCAGGCAATGGCTTGGGCTATTCAGTTTCCTAAGCGCATAGAGCATTGTGTTGTAGTCGCATCAACACCAAAACTCAGCGCACAAAATATTGCCTTTAATGAAGTAGCTCGCAACGCAATTTTGTCTGACCCTGATTTTCATGGCGGAAACTATTACGAGTATGGTGTCGTACCAAAACGTGGTTTACGTTTAGCGCGTATGGTTGGTCACATCACCTATTTATCTGACGACGATATGGCAGAGAAGTTTGGACGCGAATTACAGCGCCCTAAGGGCGAGTCCAATGATTACCGCTTTAGTTTTGATGTGGAGTTTGAGGTTGAAAGTTATTTACGCCATCAGGGCGATAAGTTTTCAACTTACTTTGACGCCAATACCTACTTGCTGATTACCCGTGCTCTAGATTATTTCGATCCAGCGCGTCGATATGATGGCAGCCTCAACCGCGCTCTGGCAGAGGTTCAGGCCAAGTTTTTAGTAGTGAGCTTTTCAACCGACTGGCGTTTTCCACCTAATCGTAGTCGGGAGATTGTTCAATCTTTGCTCAGCAATAAGAGTGAGGTCACTTACGCTGAGATCGATGCGCCACATGGTCACGATGCATTCTTGCTAGATGACGCGCGCTATCATAATCTAGTGCGGGCTTACTTTAAGCAAATGCGCGAGGCTCAAATATGAGTAACTTGAATAAACGCGCCGACTTTGCTGCTATAGCCAATTGGATTTCGCCGAATACTCAAGTATTAGATCTTGGTTGTGGCGATGGTAGCTTCTTAGAGTTTTTGCAAAAACAAAAACCTGTTCACACTTATGGAGTTGAAATTGATGATGCACGTGTACTGTCTTGCGTACAAAAAGGTCTCAATGTGATTCAGCAGGATTTAGAAGGCGGTTTAGCACTTTTTGAAGACAATAGTTTTGATACGGTTGTACTGTCACAAACCTTGCAAACTATTCATCAAACTGAAAAGATCTTGCGCGAAGTCGTTCGTGTAGGTAAAGAGTCTGTAATCTCCTTTCCAAACTTTGGCCATTGGTCGCATCGCCTTACCGTCGGCTTTGGCCGTATGCCCGTTTCCAAGAGCTTGCCTTATCAGTGGTACAACACGCCTAATGTAAGGGTGCTCACCGTTGCTGACTTCGAGAAGCTGGCATCTAGTCTTGGACTTAAGATTCTCGATCAATGTATCTTGCATGAGGGTCGTCAGGTTACCTTGATGACAAATCTATTTGGTAGCCTCGCTTTATTTCGCATTCGTCGTGCGTAGAATACAAATTCACACGTGTTGACTGCAGTTCAATCTTGGTTAAAAGACTTTCGGGTTTATCTCGAGTGGCCTTGTTTACGAATGCTTTTCTTGGGCTTCTCTGCAGGCCTACCTTTACTACTCATTTTAGGAACTCTCAGTTTTTGGTTGCGTGAGGCTGGCATTGATCGCAGCACCATCGGCTATCTTACTTGGGTTGGATTAATCTATGCTTTTAAGTGGGTCTGGGCACCTCTTGTAGATCGTGTGCAAATTCCCTTGCTGACCAAGCTATTTGGACGCCGTCGAAGCTGGTTGCTCTTTGCCCAAGGGCTCATCATTCTGGGGCTGGTCGGGATGTCGACCTTAGATCCTAAGCTTGCGTTGAACGCTATTGTTTGGTGTGCTCTATTGGTGGCGTTTGGATCTGCTACTCAAGATATTGCATTAGATGCATTTCGTATTGAGTCTGCTAATAGTGATCATCAGGCAGCCTTAGCTGCCACTTATCAAACTGGCTATAGACTGGCTTTAATTTGGGCTGGTGCCGGTGTTCTTTGGCTTGCTGCTCGGGCAGAAACAGGTGCTGGCTATGATGCTGGTGCATGGCAATTTGCTTATCTTTGTATGGCAGCTTCTATCGGAATTGGAGTTATCACAACACTTTTAAGTGAAGAGCCTACAAAGTATGAGTTGGCGAAAGTTCGTACCGCGAAAGCCTGGCTCTATCAAACACTCATTGAGCCCTTTGCTGAATTCATTACGCGCTATCGCTGGCATGCTATTTTGATTTTGTCATTAATTGCCATCTACCGTATTAGTGATGTCGTGATGGGTATTATGGCAAACCCGTTTTATGTCGACATGGGTTACACCAAGGATGAAGTCGCTGCAGTGAGTAAAGTGTTTGGTGTAGTGATGACTTTAGTGGGCGCCTTTGTTGGCGGTGTTCTCACGCTACGTTTTGGGGTGTTACGAATTCTATTTTTAGGCGCAGTGCTTTCAGCAGTTAGCAATTTATTATTTGCCTGGCTTGCAACGCAAGGCCATGACTTGCATGGTTTGATTTGGGTGATCTCTGCCGATAACTTAAGTTCTGGAATAGCCAGCGCAGCTTTTATTGCCTTTCTATCTGCGCTCACCAATATTCGTTACTCGGCAACCCAATACGCCTTATTTAGTTCGATGATGCTACTTTTGCCTAAATGGTTAGCAGGCTTTTCAGGTGTATTTGTCGATCACTTCGGATATCCAGCATTCTTCTATGGTACTGCCATCATTGGCGCGCCAGTCCTTCTATTAATTTGGGCGACCATTCATTTCAAGATTGTGCAGATCAAAAAAGAAGGTCATTAAAGAAAAAAGGGGCAATGGAGAGGATTCACTCCTTCTTACCCCTTAAATTTTCCAGTCGTAATCTACAGTCAGTGGCGCATGGTCTGAGAATTTTTCATCTTTGTAGACAGTGGTTTTCTTGGCAGTAGCGGCAATGCCAGGAGTGGTGATGTGATAGTCGATGCGCCAACCTACATTCTTTGCATAGGCTTGACCGCGATTGCTCCACCAGGTGTAGCAAGTTTCTGAAGCTTCGGGTTCAAGCTGCCGATAGACATCCACGTAACCCACTTTGCCAAAGAGATTGGTTAGCCATCCACGCTCTTCTGGTAAGAAACCAGAATTTTTGAGATTACCTTTCCAGTTCTTGAGATCAATTTCCTGGTGGGCAATATTGACGTCGCCACAAAGAACGATTTCACGCCCAGATTTTTTGAGCGCTATGAGGTGTGGCAGGAAGCTATCAAGATAGCGATATTTGGCTTCTTGGCGCTCAGGCGAGCTTGAGCCAGAGGGCATGTACACAGAAATTACGGAGAGCCTTTTGAAGCGCGCTTCTACATAGCGCCCCTCGGCATCAAACTCATCGTTACCATAGCCGTATAAGACTTCATCAGGCTTATGGGGTGTAAAGATGCCGCAGCCGCTGTAGCCCTTTTTCTCGGCATGATGGAAAAAGCCATGCATACCATCAGGGTTAAGAATGGCATCTTCTAGATCATCCCGCTGAGCCTTGAGCTCTTGCATGCAGATGAAATCTGCCTTTTGCCTCACAGCCCATAGTAGAAAGCCTTTTTTGACTGCAGAACGGATACCGTTGAGGTTCGCGGAAATGATGCGTAACATGTAGCCCTATGAGATCAAATAATTCAAATCAAGATAACTTTATTCGTTTTGCCTTAGAGGCAAAGGTTTTGTCCTTCGGGGAGTTTAAAACTAAAGCAGGAAGACTCTCCCCTTATTTTTTTAATGCCGGTGAATTTAATGATGGCGCTCGTTTGAGCGCCTTAGGTCGTTACTACGCTAAAGCTTTGCAAGAATCAGGTATTCAGTTCGACATGCTCTATGGCCCAGCTTACAAAGGAATCACGCTAGCGGCAGCTACAGCCATTGCATTGGCGGATAGCGGATTTAACGTGCCCTATGCCTATAACCGTAAAGAAGCTAAAGACCATGGCGAAGGCGGTATGCTAGTTGGTGCCCCAGTTAAGGGCAAGGTAGTCATCATTGACGATGTCATTTCTGCAGGCACGTCTGTCAGAGAGTCAGTTGATTTGATTCGCAAGGCTGGTGCTCAGCCTGCTGCAGTGTTAATTGCACTAGATCGTATGGAGAGATCTGGAACAGCAACTGAGATTGGGGATAAATCTGCAGTGCAAGCGGTAGAGCAAGAGTTTGGTTTGCCAGTCATTGCGATTGCAAACCTGGCTGGTTTGATGACTTTTTTGACCGCGTCAAGCGATACTCAACTTACGCATTATTTACCTGCAGTAAAGGCCTACCGCAATCAATATGGAATCTAAGGGAGGCCCTCTTTAGATTGATGTTTCGCCTTCAAAGACAGTCACTGCAGGCCCAGTCATGAAGACGGGCTGAGCAACTCCATCAATCATCCCGCCCCAAGCAATCTGTAGATCACCACCACGTGTATGCACCTTCACTGGTGAGTCTAGTAAACCTCTGCGGATGCCAGATACCACGGCGGCACAAGCGCCAGTACCACAGGCTAAAGTTTCTCCGGTACCACGCTCAAAGACGCGTAATTTAATCTCATTGCGATTCATTGCCTGCATGTAGCCTACGTTTACCTTTTTTGGAAACGCAGCAAACTTTTCGATCTCAGGACCTTCTTCTAGAACAGGGGCGCTATCAACGTCACCAACCACTTGCACTGCATGTGGATTACCCATTGAGAGAACGCCAACAAAGCTATCGTGCGTTGCAGGATGGTTCAGTGGAAGAGCATACAGCGTCTCATGAAACTCTTGGACGCTTGCCAGGCCATTTGCATTAAATGGGATATGACTGTATTCAAAAATAGGTGCGCCCATATCCACCTCTACTTGGCCATCTGGATGGGATCTGAGTGTGAGAACAGTATGAGCAACTTCTACGCGCAGAGGGTTCTTATTTGATAAGCCTTGATCTAATACAAAGCGTACAAAGCAACGAGAGCCATTACCACATTGTTCAACTTCGCCGCCATCGGCATTAAAAATACGGTACCGAAAATCAGCGTCTGGATGCGTTGCTTTTTCAACGAGAAGAATCTGGTCCGCACCAATGCCAAATTGACGATGAGCCAACGCTTGCCACTGATCGCGAGTAATGTTGCTCAAATCTTGGTCGATACCATTGAGCACAATAAAGTCATTGCCAGCACCATGCATTTTGGTGAAGCGTAGCTTGCGTACTGGATTATTGATATTGTTGCTCAAAATATTTCCGTTTATTTGTAAAGACTGGGCTCACCTTCGGGCCTGTGTTTAAAGCGCTTATGTACCCAATAGTACTCTGCTGGTCTTTCGCGAACAAGCTCTTCAATATATTGATTAAGGCGGGCGGTATCTTTTTCAACATCGTCACTGGGGAAGTTTGGCAGGGCCGCACTGATATTGCAGGTATAGCCTTTACGGTCTTTATTCAATGTGGTCGTCATGAGACATACCTCGGCCCCGCTCAGTCTTGCTAGGCGCGATACCGAGGTAATGGTGTTAGCTTGAATGCCAAAGAAGGGCACAAAGATAGAGTCACGAGGACCGAGGTCAATATCGGGTGCAATGAAAATAAAGTTGCCAGTCTGAATTTCACGAATCAGGTCGCGTAAGCGACTTTGTCTTTCGATCGACTTCCCACCAAAACGATTTCTCCACGCAATCATTTTTTGATTAAAGAAAGGATTCTTCATGTTTTGATAGAGGCCTGCACCACGCGGCCAGTTATGTTCATTTGCCAATACTGACAAAGCCATAAAGCCACCTTCAAGGCCGACAAAGTGAGGATTAATCAGTAGACGTGGCTTTCGATCCCCCAAAGTGATTGCTGATTTGATGGTGACAATATCGGTAATTTGGCGCCCGCTACCTAGCCAGATGCGACTTCTTTCTAATACGCTGCGGCCAAATAATTTCCAGTGCTCAATCGCAAGCTGGCCAATTTCTTTTTCACTCAGACTGGGAAAGCACAAACGTAAATTAGTTGTCACAACATGGGTACGGTTGTTGGGTATATGGGCTGCAAGCCAGCCTAGGCCATAGCCAACGTGAACGGTAATTGTGTAGGGTAAAAAAGCAAAGATGCGCAAAAGACCAAGCGCTAAGAAATTGAAAAGGTTTTGTAACCAGGTCATTTCAAAAATGATAACGAATTAATTTAAGTGCTTGGCGGCAATTCTGCACCGGCAGGATGCTTATAACGGTTGTAAGACCATATAAATTGTTCTGGTGCGACGAGTATTGCATTTTCAATTGCAAAATTCAGCTCCGTGGCAGCAGCGGTGGCATCTTCGGATAAAGGTTCAAGACGAGTTGCTTGCATGAGCCAGCCCTGGCCAATACCTTTTCGCTTAGCGGTAAACATTACTACTGGAGTGTTATTGCGATTAGCCAGCCGAGCCGGGAGTGGCGTGGTGTAGGCGGGACGTCCAAAGAAAGGCACCCATACACCTTCACCACCACTTGGTACTTGATCGGGAAGAATACCGATGGCCTCACCTCTTGTGAGTGCCCGCGTCATTTGGCGCACACCATTTAGATTGGTTGGTACGAAATGCATATTTGGGTATGCGCGACCGTCTTCGACCACTTCATTAAGCCATTCTTGACGTGAGGGGCGATAAAGAATCGTCGCAGGGAAATGCTGAGCCAATACACGGGGAATGATTTCAAAGCCGCCAAGGTGTGGAGTAAGCATGACTAAGCCATGACCTTCGCCAATTGCTGCCTCAACTACATCCCAGTTTTGCACCTCAACCAATTTCAGTGCTTTTGCAGGATTTCGCCAAATCCATAGGCTGTCTGAAAACAACATTCCAGAGGCTCGTACTGCTTCCCACAGTCTCAATCGCAAATTCCGATTATTTATTACAGCTTCATATTGGGGGCGAAAAAATGAACGGTATTGCTTGGAGCCAACATAAGCGAGCATGCCTAAAAAGGCTCCAATTACCTGCACCAGCGCAAGGGGAAGCACGGCAATCGTATTCAGGCAGAGCTTAAGTAGGAGTTTTCGCACCCCCTAATGATATTCAATGCCGCTCTCAGTGTGTGGATTTCGCCTCGCCTTGCCGAATAAGGTATTTTTCGGATAAAATTTGAAAATCGCTGAGTTAAGACAACTTGCAGAGCGATTCATAAATTTTGCTAAAGCGTCGCCGTTGTGGTTCCTGGCACGTGAGTTGTCCCAATGATCGTGTTAATAACTTAAGGAATATGCAATGGCAAATGATTACTTCTTTACCTCAGAATCTGTTTCTGAAGGTCATCCCGATAAAGTAGCAGACCAAATCTCTGATTCGATTCTTGATGCTATCTTGGCTCAAGACCCAACTGCACGCGTTGCGGCAGAAACTTTATGCAATACCGGTTTGGTGGTTTTGGCAGGTGAAATTACCACCAACGCTAACGTTGACTATATTCAGGTTGCGCGAAACACCTTGCGCGAAATTGGTTATGACAATACTGCTTACGGCATTGATTACAAAGGTTGTGCAGTTCTAGTTGCTTATGACAAGCAAAGTCCTGATATCGCTCAAGGCGTTGATAAGGCTCATGACGATGGCTTAGATCAGGGCGCTGGTGACCAAGGTTTGATGTTTGGCTACGCTTGTGATGAGACAGCTGAATTAATGCCTTTGCCAATCCACTTATCACACCGCTTAGTTGAGCGTCAATCTCAATTGCGTCGCGATGGTCGTTTGAACTGGTTACGTCCTGATGCTAAGTCACAAGTGACATTGCGTTATGTGGACGGTAAGCCTGACTCAATCGATACAGTTGTGTTGTCAACACAACATGATGAAGATATCTCTCTCGAAAAATTGCGTGAGGCAGTCATCGAAGAAATCATCAAACCAGTATTACCTAAGCATTTGATCAAGGGCGCGATTAACTTCTTGGTAAACCCAACAGGTCGTTTTGTTATCGGCGGCCCTCAAGGTGATTGCGGTTTAACGGGCCGCAAAATTATTGTGGATACCTACGGTGGTGCAGCCCCTCACGGTGGTGGCGCCTTTTCGGGTAAGGACCCATCTAAAGTTGACCGCTCTGCTGCATATGCTGGTCGTTATGTTGCGAAGAACGTGGTTGCTGCTGGTTTAGCAAGTAAGTGCTTAATTCAAATTTCATATGCGATTGGTGTTGCTAAGCCAACTTCAGTCATGGTGAGTACATTTGGTACCGGTAAGATTTCGGATGAAAAGATTGCTCAATTAGTTTCTGAGCATTTTGACTTGCGTCCAAAAGGCATTGTGAAGATGCTTAACCTCTTGCGCCCAATTTACCGTAAGACTGCTGCTTATGGCCACTTTGGTCGTGAGGAGCCAGAATTTACTTGGGAGCAAACTGACAAAGCAGCGGCTTTACGCGCTGCAGCGGGTTTCTAAGCAGGAAAAGCTACTTTAAGACATCAAAAAGCAGTTTATAGATGTATCGAGGCGAAATATGGCGTAATTGTTTACAATTACGCCATACCTTCAAGGAGCGTTGCAAGGAATGCTGGGACCCAGCACTTCCCCAGGCTTGAAGGGAGTGGGCTCTAGATCATCCTCGGAGTTTGCTAATTGCAACCGCGCTCGCTAACCCATGATTCAATGGCTAGCGAGTTTCTACTCCAGCATTGGATCGTATTTAGCTGGAGCATTAATGAATACCGTAACTGACTTAAATAACTTTGTTGCAACTCGTTGCGCAATTGCTGATATCACTTTGGCCGACTTTGGCCGTAAAGAAATCGCTATTGCTGAAACTGAGATGCCTGGCTTGATCGCTATTCGCGATGAGTTTGCTGCACAACAGCCATTGCGTGGCGCACGTATTACTGGCTCATTGCACATGACCATTCAAACTGCAGTATTGATCGAAACTCTTGAGGCACTTGGCGCTCAAGTTCAATGGGCTTCTTGCAATATTTTCTCTACACAAGATCATGCTGCTGCAGCGATTGCCGCTAACGGCACACCAGTGTTCGCCATCAAAGGCGAAACCTTGGAGCAGTATTGGGACTTCACCCACCGTATTTTTGAGTGGGCTGATGGTGGTTACACCAATATGATTTTGGATGATGGCGGCGACGCTACCTTGTTGTTGCACCTCGGTGCACGCGCTGAAAAAGATCAAGCTTGCTTGAGTAATCCAACAAGTGAAGAAGAAACTATTTTATTTGCAGCCATTAAGAAAAAATTAGCGCAAGACCCAACTTGGTATTCAACACGCTTAGAAAAAGTTAAGGGCGTTACAGAAGAAACTACCACCGGTGTACATCGTTTGTATCAAATGTTTGCTAAGGGTGAGTTAAAGTTCCCAGCAATCAACGTGAATGACTCGGTTACTAAGAGTAAGTTCGACAACCTCTATGGTTGCCGCGAGTCTTTAGTGGATGCAATCAAGCGCGCAACTGACGTTATGGTAGCAGGTAAGGTTGCTGTGGTTTGTGGGTACGGCGATGTGGGTAAGGGTTCTGCACAAGCCTTGCGCGCTTTGTCTGCTCAAGTTTGGGTTACCGAAGTAGATCCAATCTGCGCATTGCAAGCTGCAATGGAAGGTTACCGCGTAGTAACGATGGATTACGCTGCCGATAAGGCAGATATCTTTGTTTCTGCAACAGGTAACTACCATGTGATTACTCATGACCATATGGCTAAGATGAAGAATCAAGCCATTGTTTGTAATATTGGCCACTTTGACAACGAGATCGATGTTGCTGGTATTGAAAAGTACAAATGGGAAGAGATCAAGCCACAAGTTGACCATGTGATTTTCCCAGCTGCTAATGGCATGCCTGAGAAGCGCATCATCATTTTGGCTAAGGGCCGTTTGGTGAATTTAGGTTGTGGTACAGGACACCCCTCTTATGTGATGAGCTCTTCGTTTGCAAACCAAGTAATTGCTCAAATTGAACTGTGGAATGCAGTAGGTACAGATAAATACCCAATCGGTGTTTACACCTTGCCTAAGCATTTGGATGAGAAGGTTGCGCGTTTACAGCTAAAGACGCTCAATGCAGAGTTAACGGTGTTATCTGATCAGCAAGCTTCCTATATTGGTGTTACGAAAGAAGGCCCATACAAGGCTGACCACTATCGTTATTAATCCAATTACTGTTCAATAGATCTCTAGGCCCAAAATCATGGAATTAAGCGTCGAATTCTTTCCTCCAAAAACACTTGAAGGTGAGAGTAAGTTACATCTAGTGCGTGAGCGTTTTTCTGAAATGCTCAAGCCCGCTTTTTATTCCGTGACCTTTGGTGCCGGTGGCTCTACTCAGTCTGGCACATTAAAAGTAGTGAGTGATATTCATGCTGCTGGTGCGGCAGTTGCTCCGCACTTATCTTGTGTTGGTAGCTCGCGTGAAAGCGTGCGTGAGATACTTAAGCAATATCAAGCTTTAGGCGTGAAGCGCATTGTAGCTTTGCGTGGTGACTTGCCATCTGGCATGGGTCAGTATGGTGAGTTTCATCATGCCAATGAGTTGGTTGAATTTATTCGTGCTGAAACAGGCGATTGGTTTCACATTGATGTAGCTGCTTATCCAGAAACCCATCCACAGGCAAAGTCACCTGCTAGCGATGTAGATTTCTTTATACAAAAAATGAAGGCGGGCGCAAACTCTGCCGTGACCCAGTATTTTTATAATAGTGATGCTTATTTCCGTTTTGTCGATGAAGCTTATGACCAGGGTGTAACTGAACCTATCATCGCCGGCATTATGCCGATTACCAATAGTAGTCAGTTACTACGATTCTCTGATGCTTGTGGTGCAGAGATCCCACGCTGGATTCGTTTGCGCCTTCAGTCTTATGGCGATGATATTGCCTCTATTCGTGCATTTGGCGAAGAGGTTGTGACAGACCTGTGTGACCAGCTTCTAGCCGTAGGGGCGCCTGGAATTCACTTTTATTCGCTTAATCAGGCTGATGCCGTGTTAGCAATTGCAGATAACTTAGGCTTAACAAAGAAAAGCGAAAACATTATTTAGCTGTGTAAACCAGACTCTGTCAGGAGCATATCCAAGGGCTCATCGTGAGTTTGAGCGGCCCATTGGGATTTATCTAATTTTTGCCAATCAAAACCAATCCCAATGCAAATCAGCTTGGGATTTTTTTTTCTGAGATCGGTTAAGGTGCGATCAAAATACCCGCCGCCATAGCCAAGCCTCCAGTAATGCGTTTTGCCGTTCACAATGGAGCTCGACCAGCCAACACAGGGAATCAGAATACAGTCTGGGTTGATAAGAGGTCTTGCAACATTATTGGGATCGGGCTCTGGCACCCCATGTTTACTTGGAAGTAATTGATCCCCTTGGCACCATTGGTAAAAATTGAGATGTTTATCTGAGCGAGCAAAGGGTAGTGCGAGAGTTCGACCGGGCGTATTTTTTGACCAAGCAAGTAAGCTTGAGCGTAAATCGATTTCATCCTGAATAGGCCAATACAGGGCAATTGAGCGCCAAGATTTACCTTGTTCTGTCAGTAGTTGATTCAAGTGTTCGACGAGTTGAGCTTGAATCTGAGCGTAATTTTGCTCGGCTGCCAAGGTTGCGCGCTGTTTTAGTAAATTTTGACGAAGAGTTTTTGGCGAATTCTCGTGCATATCAAGCATTATCAGGCGAAAATTGAAGAATATAGTAATCAAGTATCGCAGGGCTGGAGCCTTGCAAATAGAGATAGGGTTGGATCGTAATAATGAAGTCTGTAACAGTAAACAGCAAATATCCGCAGTGGACCAAAATTTTGGTTTTGGGTCTTGCGCTTGGCATGTCGAATTCCTTTGCAGAAAAGTTGAAAAAGCCCGCATTACCCAAATCTTATGAAAGTAAGGTAGCCCCAGCTGAAATTACTGATACTGATCGGATGTTCATCGATTTGCGTGAGGCTGCAAAAAAGAATGATGTATTTCGCGCTCAGCAGCTCTCATCTAATTTAGCGAATTATCCATATGATGACTACGTAGCGTATTTTCGGATCAAGCCGCAGCTATTTGATAGCGCTGGTGGTGCACGCAATGACTACAGTGCAGATGCTCAAGTAGTTACGTTTTTAAATCAGTATCAAGGTACGGCCTTAGCGGACCGTTTGCGCAATGATTGGCTTTTGGTTTTGGGTAAGCGTAAAGACTGGGCACACTTTGACACAGAGTATGCCAAGTTTGTATTGGATGACGATACACAAGTGAAGTGTTATTCCTTGCTATCAAAGTTGTCGCAAGGCGAGAATCCAACAAAGTTAGCGATTGATTCTCGATCAGTGTTATTGGATCCTAGTTATTTTGGTCAGGCTTGTCAGGATCTGGTGCCTTCATTGGTAGCGGCTGGCGGTATGACCCCAAGCGAAGCCAAGGCTATCGGTCGTGCAGCAAGTGAGCGAGGCTTTGACACTATGGCTCGTCGCCTTGGCGGGGAGGATCCAATTGGAGAAGTAGTCAAAGCAGCCAAGATGGATCCATCTAAAGCCTATCGTGACTTTTCCCAAAACGCTTCCCGTTATAGCAAAGAGAATCAAGCAGTTGCTTGGGGTGTAATCGGCCAATTTCTAGCGAAGAAATTGGATCCCAATGCAGATGATGCCTATCGTTTTCAGCAAGAGCTGGGCTATAACGAGCTGCTCTCTGTTGAATCCCAGGAGTGGAAGGTGAGAGCAGGTCTGCGTGCTAAAGACTGGGTCTTAGTAAAGAATGCAATTGATGCTATGAATCCTGCTGTGCGCAGCAAAGATCCTGCTTGGGCTTATTGGTATGGCCGCGCACTGAAAACGGAAGGTCAAGATGCAAAAGCCAAAGAGAGTTTTGAATTCATAGCTGATCAATATAACTTCTATGGTCAGTTGGCACGTGAAGAGTTGGGAAAATCAAATAATGTACCTGCAAAAACCAAGGTGACTGAGCAGGAAATTGATGCCATGGCAAGTCGGAAGGGGTTTATCCGTAGCGAGCGTTTATATGCCATGAATCTTCGGTTTGAAGGAAACCGCGAGTGGAATTGGGAATTGCGCAACATGACTGACAAGCAACTGTTGGCAGCTGCGGAGTATGCCAAACGTATCAATCTTTACGACCGAGTTGTGAATACTGCGGATCGTACCAAGCAAGAGCACGACTTTAGTTTGCGTTATCCAACGCCATATAAAGAAGAGCTCTCACCAATTGCTCGCCAGATTGATTTGAATCTTGCCTGGACTTATGGCTTGATTCGTCAAGAGTCGCGCTTCATTATGAATGCTGCCTCTTCTGTTGGGGCATCTGGATTAATGCAGGTGATGCCCAATACTGCAAAGTATGTTGCAAAAAAGATTGGCATGACCAATTACACTAATGACAAGTTGAGTGATACCAATACTAATTTGACATTAGGTAGTAATTATTTAAATATGGTCCTCATTGATTTAGATGGATCTTGGGTTTTGGCGTCTGCAGCCTATAACGCCGGCCCTTCTCGTTCTAAGGCTTGGCGTGAAAAATTAACGGGCCCAACTGAGGGTGCAATTTTTGCCGAGACTATTCCTTTTGCTGAGACGCGTGTCTATGTGAAGAATGTACTTTCAAATGCAAATTACTATTCATCAGTGATAAATGGATCAGCACAGTCATTGAAGCAACGCTTGGGTGTCATTACACCAAAAGCGGCAACTCAATCCGAGCTTCCTTAAACTATTCATTACTGCACAAAGCAAAGAAAACTTTTTATGAAATATGACATCCTTCTCATTGGTGGCAATGGATTTGTGGGGCGAGTTATTGCTGCACAACTTCAGCTTGCCGGCTATTCTGTGTTAGTGCCAACGGGCCATTTAGTTACTGCACGTGAATTGCGTATGTTGCCTAAAATATACGTCGAAGAAGCGGATATTCATGAGTTTGATGAGCTGCAGCGTCTGTGTGGACGTATTAAGCCAAATGGTGCTGTGATTAATTTGGTCGGAGTACTGCACGATAAGCTAGCCAAGCCTTATGGCAAAGTATTTCAGGCTGCACACGTAGAGTTGCCTAAAAATATAATGACCGCAATGCAGTTGCACGGCTTAAAGCGCTACTTACATATGAGTGCCTTAGGTGCCGATTCTCAAGGCCCCTCCATGTATCAACGTAGTAAGGGTGATGGTGAGGCTAGTGTAAAGGCAAGTACTTTAGATTGGACGATTTTTAGGCCATCCGTTATTTTTGGCGCGCAAGATCAGTTTATTAATTTATTTGCTAAGTTGACAAAGTTATTTCCTGCTATGCCCTTAGCAAATCATGATGCGAAATTTCAGCCTGTCAGCGTAGATGATGTTGCGTCTGCATTTGTGAAATCTTTATCAATGCCCCAAACAATCCATCAGTCTTACGACTTAGTGGGTTCAACGGTCTACACCATGAGAGAGATTGTTGAGTTTGCTGCACGTAAGGCGAAGACATCTTGTGCCATTATTTCTGTGCCAGCCTTTGTAGGCTACTTACAGGCATTGGCATTTGAATTCTTGCCTGGCCCAACATTGATGTCGCGTGACAATATTGCTTCTATGCAATTACCGAATACTTTGCCAGTAGGCGGCGTTGATGCATTGACAGAAGTCTTCAAGATGAGTCGTCGTAGTCTAGAGGGTATGCAGTAATGAAAATCTACGCAGTGGGCGGAGCCATTAGAGATACTCTGATGGGTTTGCCTGTGCACGACATTGATTATGTTGTAGTGGGTGCTAGCGTAGAAGAGATGGTAGCCAAGGGTTTTCGACCTGTTGGCAAAGACTTCCCAGTATTTCTGCATCCTAAGACGCAGGCAGAATATGCGCTTGCGCGTACTGAGCGCAAGACTGGTCATGGTTATAAGGGCTTTCATTTCTATGCCGACCCTTCCGTTACATTAGAACAAGACTTAGTGCGTCGGGATTTAACGATTAATGCAATGGCGCAAGAGGTGGGTCCTGATGGAAAGCAATTTGGACCGATTATTGATCCTTATAACGGCCAAGAAGATTTAGCTGCCAAAGTATTTCGTCATGTATCAGACGCATTTGCTGAGGATCCATTGCGCTTATTGCGTATCGCTCGCTTTGCTGCCCGTTTCCCAGAATTTAGTATTGCTGATGAAACACTCGCTGCTTTAAAAGCGATTGTTCAATCTGGGGAATTAAACGCATTATCAGCGGAGCGTATCTGGCAGGAGCTAGCCAGGGGTCTGGTTGCATCTAAACCCTTGCGTTTATTTCAAGTTCTATTAGATACCGGTGCGGCTAAGACTATATTGCCGCAATCACTGGCCACAAAGCTGTTAGAAGAATCATTTCGTCAGAAGCTCATCATATATTTTGATCTAGCTTCGCACAGTCTAGAGGAGCGTTGCGCCATTATCTTAATGGATCTGCCTGCTAATGAAATTCGCTCATGGGCCGATTGTGTTCGCATGCCAATTGATATCCGAGATTTTGGTGAAATATTCAGCGACTTAAGAATCTTGACTAATCAATATCTCGATACACCTTATCAAGCAGTAGATATTTTGGCCTGGTTCAATCGTGCAGATGTTTGGCGCAAACCAGATCGTGCTCAAGCGATTTTGAATCTTGCAGAAAAGTTGGCAATGAATACTTCTGCTTTAATCAATGCCATGCGCAATATCCAAGCCATCAACACTACAGAAATTATCGCTAGTGTTGCTGCAGAAGATCGATCTAATGGCGAGCGGATAGGCGCTGCTTTTGACTCTGCCAGACTGGCTGCAATTACTGCAGCCTTGGAGACTTAAGTAAATCCAGTCTACAGTCTATTTCTGCCACGAAGGCCCGGCAGATCCTCAAGTGTATGACCCGGCAATAGCATTTCTAGGTTCTTAGAAAATGCAAAAGCTTTAAAGAGCTCTCCCATTTCTGCTTCAGATAAAAGTTTTTGTAAAGAGTTAGAGATCGGCAGAAAAGATGCTGGGTCGCTGGGATCGCCTATTTCTAGCGCGATATCTCCAATGCCTGCATCTAGCAGGTATGCGGCCTGGTTTGTAAGAAAAACATCATCAACATTTCCAGCTAATGCACTGCGTGCAATTTGTGACCAGTCAACATGAGTTGTTATGTCACAAAGACCGGGAAGATGGAATGGATCTTGAATTGCATGATGACGATGATGAGCCATCAAAGTGCCTTCTAGTCTTTGTGGATGGTAGTACTCGCTCTCAGGAAAGCCATAGTCAAATGTAAGAAATAGACCTGTATCCAAATGCTTACCAACTAGTTGCATCCAAGTGTTCGCAGGTGCATGTAATTCAGTCACATATCCCTCTGAAAAATTTCCTGAAAGCAGACTTTCAGGAAGTAATTTTTGCTCAACTGGAGAGCCAGCTTTCCAGATTAGTTTGCCATTCTCAAAAATTACCCCATACCAATACCAAAAACCATTTTGAAAAATGATGGCATCACAAGGGATAGCATCAATCACTTCATTCGCAAGAATGACGCCTGTAAATTTTTCTGGCAGTTCTGAAAGCCACTTAAATTCAGTCTTGATGTTGAGCTTCTGAACGGTAGTCCCAATTCTTTCTTCTTGCCGCTGAGCTAGGTCTGGTGAGATTTCAATAATGTCGTAACGATCTAAGGCAAATCCAAGATCGTTTAGGCGAGTCAAAATGGAGATGGCCAGCTTGCCTGTCCCTGCGCCAAATTCCAAAATTTGAGCTGGAAGCCCTTTTTTCTTCAGTCCTTCAAGTACCGGCAACAGGGTGGAACAAATGGCGGCCCCAAAAAGGGGGCTGAGTTCGGGAGCGGTCGTGAAATCACCCCCAGCACCCAGTTTGTGCGCACCTGCGCTGTAATAGCCCATGCCAGGCTCATAAAGAGCCATCTCCATATAGCGAGAAAATGGCAGCCAGCCGCCCTCTGCGGCAATTTGGGAGGCTATTTTGGCCTTTAGGGACGCACTATGCTCCGTTTCCAGGCTGGTCAAGGTAATATCCATAGCTCGCTAGTCTAAGAGAAATTAATTGAACCCTAGTTCAACCACCCCATCCCAGCAAAAAAAGGCAGTTTTAGTGACTGGCGCTGCCAAGCGTCTGGGTCGAGAAATTGCTTTGCAGTTTGCCCGTCAGGGTTGGGATGTGGCGATTCATTATGGGCGATCTGAGCAAGAGGCACAGGAAACCCTCAGAGAAATCGAGATGATGGGCCTGCAAGCCAAAGCATTCCAGGCGAACTTGGCTGATGAGGCAGCTACCAAAAATCTTTTCCTGGCTGTGAGTAATACCTTTCCTCATTTAGCCTGTTTAGTAAATAGCGCATCTATCTTTGAATACGATCGTGCCAACTCAAGCACACCCTTTAGTGGAAAAAGTTTACAAGACCATATGCAGGTTAATCTGACGGCGCCCATTTTGCTATCCCAGCTGATGTTTGAGTATCAGAAAAACAAAGCAAAAGATTTAGAAACGATTCCATCGGTAATTCAATTGTTAGATCAGAAATTGATTAACCCTAATCCAGATTATTTGTCTTACACCTTATCTAAAGCAGCATTACTTTCTTCGGTTGAGTTATTAGCAATGGATTTTGCTCCGCACCTGAGAGTAGTTGGATTGGCGCCGGGAATTTCTTTACCTTCAGGTAATCAGACTATTGATAGTTTTTCAAAGGCACATCAAATGACGCCACTAGGAAGATCATCGACGCCGGCAGATATTGGAAAGGCGGCGGTATTTTTGGCTGACGCTAGTGCTATTACTGGAAGTACTCTATATGTAGACGGTGGACAACATTTATTACCCTCATCACGTGACGTGATGTTCAAAACCAATTAAGCACTTTAAAAAGAAAATATTCATGCATGCCATTATTTCGCATCCTGCTCTGGTTGACTGTCGCCGATTATTTTTGCGTGACTATGAGATTTATATCAATATCGGTGTTCATGATTTTGAGAAAAAAGCAGAGCAACGCGTTATCTTGAATGTAGACCTATACATTCCCTTGAGTATGAATACGCCAACAAATGATCAATTAGACGAAGTGGTAGATTACGATTTCATGCGTGAGACCATTAAAGCTAGAGCTTCGCAGGGTCATATTCATTTGCAGGAAACCTTTTGCGATGACATCGTGGCAGCAATGTTGGTTCATCCAAAGGTATTGGCTGCACGTGTAAGTACCGCCAAGCCAGATGTATATCCAGATTGCCACTCGGTAGGGGTTGAAGTATTTCGAATCAAGGCCTCTTAAAAAGAATATAGAAAAGAACTCTTATGGGCGATATTCGTAAAGTTGTCTTCGAAGAAAACAAGTTAGAGAAAAAACTCTGTCGCTTAGCTGGCCAAGCTATTAGTGACTTTGGCATGATTGAAGAGGGCGACAAGGTAATGGTGTGTGTGTCAGGTGGCAAAGATAGTTATGCCATGCTTGATGTTTTGATGAAGTTACGCGAACGGGCACCCATCAACTTTGAAATCGTTGCAGTGAATTTAGATCAGAAGCAACCTAATTTCCCCGCAGAAATCTTGCCTAATTATTTGAAGAGTTTAGGCATCCAGTATCACATCGAAGAACAAGATACTTACAGTATTGTGAAGCGCGTAATTCCTGAGGGAAAAACAACTTGTGGATTATGTTCACGTTTGCGTCGCGGCATTTTATATCGTGTTGCAGATGAGTTAGGTGCCACAAAGATTGCTTTAGGTCATCACCGCGATGACATTCTCGAAACCTTAATGCTCAATATGTTTTATGCAGGTAAGCTCAAGGGTATGCCGCCCAAGTTACGCTCGGATGATGGCAAACATATTGTGATTCGCCCCTTGGCCTACGTTCCTGAGAAACTGCTTGAGCGTTATGCGGCAGACATGAACTTCCCAATCATTCCGTGTGACTTATGTGGAAGTCAGCCCAACCTACAGCGTCAGGTTATGAAAGAAATGCTACGCGAGTGGGAAAAGAAACATCCTGGCCGGGTAGAGAACTTATTCCGCTCTATGCATCACATCGTCCCATCCCATTTGATGGATGGAGAAGCCTTTGATTTCAAAAACCTCGAGATTTCGACTCAGTTATCGGGTATCGCTGCGAGGTCTTCTGGTGACAAGGCAATAGATGAGGATCAATTAGACGAATTAGCCTGTGGCACCATGATTCAGGGGACTTATAATCCCTCCTTATGAATATCGTCATTTTGGCTGCTGGGCAAGGAAAGCGGATGAAATCCGCCCTGCCCAAGGTTCTGCAAAATTTAGCAGGAAAGCCACTGCTTCAACATGTTCTGAGTACCGCACTCTCACTGCAGAGTAAGCAGGCTAAAAATGGGCCTGTAGTTGTAGTTGGTCATGGCGCCGCAGACGTAAAAACATTCATATCAAATACCAGCAAAGAAGTTCCAAGTTTTGGCAAAGTAGTTACAGCGCTACAAGCAGAGCAAAAAGGTACTGGTCATGCACTTTTACAGGCCCTGCCTAAATTAGATGTTCAAGAGCCAACCTTGGTTTTGTATGGCGATGTTCCATTGACCACTAAAAAGACATTAGCTAAATTAGCTAAATTAGCTGATGGTGCTAGAGGTCAAGATTGTGCATTGGCTTTATTAACCCAGAACCTGAGAAATCCTAAAGGCTATGGGCGCATCGTACGAGATGCTGATGGTTCAGTCATAGAGATTGTTGAAGAGAAAGATGCAACGCCAGCGCAAAAAGTAATTCAAGAAATTAATACCGGCATCATGGTATTGCCAACAAGCTCATTAAAGAAGTGGCTCAAGGCCTTACGTGCAAGTAATGCACAAGGCGAGTACTACTTGACCGATGTAATTGCTATGGCCGTGAAAGATGGTGTTCCGATTCGGACAACGCAAGCTGATGATGAGTTTGAAACTATTGGCGTAAATAGTCGCGATCAGTTAGCCGCACTAGAAAGAGTCCACCAACTTAATGTTGCAAACCAGCTAATGGATGCAGGTGTATCGCTAGCTGATCCAGCGCGTATTGATATTCGAGGTACCTTAGAGTGCAGTACTGATGTATCAATTGATGTTGGTTGTGTATTTGAAGGTTGCGTCACCTTGGATGCTGGCACGAAGATTGGGCCGTATTGTGTGATTCGCAATAGTGTGATTGGTAAGGGTGTAGCTATTCATGCGTATAGCCACGTAGATGGTGCAAAAGTAGGCAATCAATCGATCATTGGGCCTTATGCTCGTTTGCGTCCAGGTACAGATTTATCCAATGATGTGCATATCGGTAACTTCGTCGAGGTAAAGAACAGTAAGATCGCCGCTAATAGCAAAGCGAACCACTTGGCTTATGTTGGTGACTCAATCGTTGGATCAAGGGTCAATATTGGTGCCGGCACGATTACATGTAATTACGATGGCGTAAACAAACACCAGACCATTATTGAAGATGATGTTTTTATTGGCTCAGATACCCAGTTAGTTGCACCAGTTCGTGTAGGTCGTGGTGCTACATTGGGTGCTGGCACAACGCTTACAAAGGATGCGCCCGCAAATCAACTCACTGTATCCAGAGCTAAGCAAATTTCATTGCAATGGCAACGTCCTATGAAGCAGGAAAAAAAACTAATAAAAAAAGTAGCGACTAAGAAAACAGCTAAGACAGTTGTTAAAAAAGCTGTCAAGAAAGCTACAAAGGGTAAAAAATAATGTGCGGTATTGTTGGCGCAGCTTCTCATAAAAATATTGTTGATGTTTTAGTTGAGGGCTTACGCCGCTTAGAGTACCGAGGCTATGACTCTTGTGGTTTTGCTGTCATTAATGGCGATGATGCAAAGCACACTATTGAAAGAGCTCGAACTACTGCACGTGTCTCTGAGTTGGGCGAGCAGGGTAAGGATTTCTTTGGCACCTTAGGTATTGCTCATACTCGTTGGGCTACGCATGGCAAACCAGATACCCAAAATGCCCATCCTCATATGTCCAATAATTTAGTCGCAGTTGTTCATAACGGCATTATTGAGAACTATGAAGTTCTACGCTCTGAACTCAAAGCTTCTGGATATGTATTTACATCTGAAACAGATACAGAGGTGATTGCGCATTTGATCCATCAGCAGTACGTGGCTAGTGGACAAAAAGATATTGCACATTCCGTAAGAATGGTGCTACCTAAGTTACATGGTGCATACGCTATTGGTGTGATTGCTCAAGATAATCCAAGCACCTTAGTGGGGGCGCGTGTTGGCTCTCCACTAGTGGTGGCTATTGGTGACCATGAGCACTTCCTAGCTTCTGATGCTTTAGCATTGGCAGGGCGTGCTCATTCTATGTTGTACTTGGAAGAAGGTGATGTCGCTGTACTCAAGGCAGATGGTGTTCAAGTCATTGATCAGAATGGCAAGGTTGCTCAAAGAGAGTTAAAGCCTATGCCGGCCCAAGCTGACTCAGTTGACCTTGGCCCTTACCAGCACTACATGCAAAAAGAAATTTTTGAGCAGCCTAGAGCGATTGGCGATACGCTCGCTAACATCGCTGACTTTGGCCCTGAACTATTTGAAGCAAAACCAGAAGACTGGAAAGCATTCAATCAAATTTTGATTCTGGCTTGTGGTACTAGCTACTACTCCGCATGCGTTGCTAAATATTGGCTAGAAGATATTGCCGGCATTCCTACACAAGTGGAGATTGCAAGTGAGTATCGCTATCGCACAACTGTTCCTAATCCAAAAACATTGATTGTGGTGGTCTCGCAATCTGGTGAGACTGCAGATACCCTGGCCGCTTTACGTCATGCCAAGAGTCTGGGTCATCAATACACATTAGCAATTTGCAATGTGGCAAGTAGCGCTATGGTTCGCGAAACCGATTGGCATTTCTTGACCAAAGCTGGCGCAGAAATTGGAGTTGCCTCTACAAAAGCCTTTACGACCCAACTGTTAGCGCTTTATCTATTGGCAGTCTCAATTGCTAAGCGTGATGGCAGAATCTCTTCAGAAAAAGAGAAAGAGCTCCTACGTGAATTGCGACACCTACCAAAAGCATTGCATGCAGTATTAGCACTTGAGCCACAGATCATTGCTTGGAGTAATGCTTTTGCTAAATGTGAGAATGCCTTATTCCTGGGTCGCGGAATGCACTACCCCATTGCGCTGGAGGGTGCATTAAAGCTTAAAGAGATTTCGTATATTCATGCTGAAGCCTATCCAGCTGGCGAGTTAAAGCATGGACCACTTGCATTAGTGACAGACAAGATGCCAGTAGTGACTGTTGCGCCAAATGACGTTTTATTGGAAAAACTGAAATCCAATATGCAAGAGGTAAAGGCACGTGGTGGCAAGCTCTATGTTTTCGCTGACCAAGATACCCATATTTCTAGCAGCGATGGTATTAATGTCATTAAACTGCCTGAGCACTATGGCAGCCTCTCCCCTATCTTGCACGTAGTTCCTCTACAGTTATTGGCATATCACACAGCTTGTGCACGTGGCACTGATGTTGATAAGCCTAGAAACTTGGCAAAGAGCGTTACAGTCGAGTAGGTTTTTACTTGTTTGACATTATTCAAAAGTTGTGAGCAAAAATTTAGTAGATAAATCAGGACTTTACAGAGCCCCGATTATATTTTTGTGTTCAAATAACTCCTGTAAAAGAGGATATTTGTTGCAACTCATGTTTTTGTCGATTTCCCCACTTCTCCGTTCGTATTTACTTGTACTGATTTGTGCAGGCGTGCTTTCTGCGTGTGCAGTTGGGCCAGACTTTAAGCAGCCTGAAGCACCAAAAATCTCTTCTTATACCGAGACCCCTTTAGTCAAGACGCTAGCCACTGCACCTGGTGTTCCTGGTGGTACTGATCAAGAGTTTGTTGAGGGGGCGGATATTGAAGCTCAATGGTGGGAGCTCTATAAATCTCCTGAGCTTGATGCCCTAATTAAAAGAGCACTTGAGCAAAATCCAAATTTAGGGGCAGCCGACGCCGCATTGCGCGCCGCCCAAGAAAATGTCAATGCACAGATTGGTGGCCAGTACTTTCCATCAATTGGCGTTGGTGCAAATGCTTTGAGACAAAAGCAACCGTCTGCTGTTTATGGAATGAACTACGGTACTGACACTTATAACCTCTACAACACATCTGTAAATGTGTCTTATAAGTTAGATGTATTTGGCGGCGCACGTCGCGCAGTGGAAGGTGCTCGCGCACAAGCAGAGGTTGCTCAGTTTCAGCTAGAGGGCGCTTATCTTTCCTTAACTGCTAACGTAGTAACTAGCGCAGTGAAAGAGGCGGCATTACGTGCACAAATGCAAGCCACAGAAGAAATTCTGAAGGCCCAAACCAATCTTGCTGAAGTGACTGAGAAGCAATTAGTCATTGGTACTGTTTCAAAAGTAGACGTTACTTCACAGCGAACCTTGGTATCGAATTCTCAAGTAGATCTGTTCAATTACGAGCGAAATCTTGCCTTTGCACGCAATCAATTGGCGGTATTGGTTGGAGAGATTCCAAGCAATGCCAATATTGCAAAGTTTGATTTAGCAAATTTACATTTGCCAGAGAAATTGCCTTTATCAGTTCCATCTAGCTTAGTGCGTCAGCGCCCTGATGTGCGTGCTGCTGAAGCACAACTCAAAGCTCAGAATGCTTTCGTAGGTGTAGCTACTGCAAATTTACTGCCTCAATTTAATATCACAGGATCGATTGGTGCTGCTGCATTAACTTCCAACGGATTATTTGGACCAAACTCTGCGCTCTGGACTTTAGGTGGTGGAATCTTACAGCCTTTATTCCAAGGCGGTGCTTTATTAGCTCAGCGGCGCGGCGCAATCGCCAACTATGAGCGCGCAGCTTTTCAATACCAGGCGACTGTTTTAAGTGCATTTCAAGAGGTAGCTAATGCTTTACGTGCGCTAGAGACTGGGGCTCAAGCGCTTAAAGCGGCATCCGACGCAGAGCGATATGCCTATGAAACTTTAGATTTGGTTCAGCAACAATACAAGCTTGGTACTGCAAGTTATTTAGCCGTACTTTATTACCAGAACCAGTATCAACAAGCAAAAGTGAAATCCGTTGCAGCACAAGCAACTCGTTTCTCCGATACAGCGGCATTATTTGCAGCACTTGGCGGTGGTTGGTGGAATCGTGAAGGCCCTGCTTTTAAACCAAAAGACATAGCAAATAAAGATCAAAATGAAACTTCTGGAAATAATTAAGAATAAGCTCATCGTTTTAGCTCTTGCCTCGTGGGCTTGGACAAAACATAAAGCAATTGAGTGGAAATTGCGCGAGAGAGCGATTGCTCTTTGGGAAAAGGCAAAAGCTTTTTGGGCGCGTATGGGGCAAAAGTGGCGCGGTACTAAAGCGCATGAAAAGTTAATGGCAATGGAGCCATTAAAACGCCGAATGATCATCATGCTCTGCGGCGTCTTCTTATTGCTGGGCTTAATCTTCACCTTCAATCAGTTGAAGACTTTGTTGATTAAGCATTTCATTGCTGGTATGGGCTTGCCCCCTGCAACCGTATCTACCATGGTAGTTACCACTACTGAGTGGCAGCCGAAGCTAACTAGCGTTGGTAATGTACGCGCATTTAGAGGCGTTGAGCTGAGTACGGAAATTGGCGGCTTAGTGCAAACAGTACCTATCAAGTCTGGCCAAGATGTGAAAGAAGGCGAGCTCCTGATTAAATTAAACGATGCTTCAGATGTGGCTCAATTGAACTCCTTAAAAGCAGTGGCTGATTTAGCTAAGGTCATTAATGAGCGTGATAAACAGCAATTGGCAATTCAGGCAATTAGTAAGAACGTATTTGATACGAGCGCTGCTGATGCCAAATCAAAACAAGCTCAGGTAGAGCAACAAATAGCCTTGGTAGCTAAGAAAAACCTCAAAGCGCCATTTAGTGGGCGTATAGGTATTGTGTCGATTAACCCGGGACAGTACATAAATCCAGGGGATAAATTGCTAACACTTCAAACCCTTGATCCTATTTTTGTCGATTTCAACTTACCGCAAAATAATGCTGAGCAAGTGCAAGTCGGCCAAGAGGTGGTAGTAACGACCGATGCATTTAAAGGTGCTAGTTTCACCGGCAAGATTACTGCTGTTAGTCCAAAGGTAGATACCAACACTCGCAATATTCAAGTAGAGGCCCAGCTAGCTAATCCTGATAAGAAAATTCTGCCAGGCATGTTTGCTAATGTGAATATCAAACTGGGCGATCAGGTGAAGTATTTAACCTTGCCTCAAACAGCGGTGACTTATAACCCCTATGGCTCAACAGTGTTTATTGCCAAGCCAACTGGTAAGAAAGATAAACAGGGCAAGCCTGCTCTTGAGGCGCAACAAGTGTTTGTAACCACTGGATCAACTCGTGGCGATCAGGTGGCAATTCTGAAGGGTATTGAAGAGGGTGCTACGGTTATTACTAGCGGTCAGCTGAAGTTAAAGAATGGTACGCCATTGATCATTAATAATAAGGTGCAGCCAGCCAACTCGCCTGATCCTAAGCCACAGGAATAAATAGCAGATGAATTGGACCGACATATTCATCCGCAGGCCAGTGCTCTCCATGGTGGTGAGCGCTTTGGTGTTGATTTTTGGATTAAAGTCAATCACTTCTTTGCCGGTTAACCAATATCCACAAACGCAGAATGCGATTGTGACGATCACTACTGCCTACTATGGTGCTGATCCAGAAACCATCGCAGGCTTTATTACTCAGCCTTTAGAGGCCTCCATAGCGCAAGCCCAGGGCATCGATTATCTATCTTCGACCAGCGTGAGTGGTGTCTCCACCATTACTGCTACCTTGAAGTTGAACTATGACTCCAATGCAGCTTTAACGCAGATACAAACCCAAATTAGCGCAGTAAAGAACCAGCTACCGCCTCAAGCACAGCAGCCTATCTTGACAGTACAAGTTGGTCAGTCTACGGCTGCGATGTATATGGGTTTTTACAGCGATGAAATACCCAACAATGCAATTACTGACTATCTATTGCGGGTAGTAAAGCCGAAGCTTGACTCAGTTGAAGGTGTACAAAATGCTGAGATCACTGGTGGACGAAAGTTTGCTTTACGTGCCTGGCTAGATCGCGAGAAGATGGCTGGTTTAGGTGTTGGTGCTGATGATGTCTACAGTGCAATGTCTGCCAATAACTACCTCTCTGCCGTTGGGAGTACTAAGGGCGACATGGTATCGGTTGACTTAGTTGCTGGCACCGACCTGCATACACTTGAAGAGTTTCGTAAGCTTGTTATTAAAAAAGACGGTGTCAATATTGTTTACTTAGACCAAGTGGCGACTGTCACTTTAGGGTCTGAGGACTACAACACTAATGTTGCCTTTAGTGGGAAGAAATCAGTTTTTATTGCGATTAAAGTAGCGCCACAAGCTAACTTATTGGACGTTGCTCAGCGAGTTCGTGACGTGGTGCCAGATATTCAGAAACAGCTACCTATTGGTATGACTGGCAAGGTTGTATATGACTCTACTAAATTCATTACTAGCTCGATTGAGGAAGTAATTTCTACTCTATTAGAAGCCTTGGTGATTGTGACGGTAGTGATTTATCTATTCTTAGGTAGTGCTCGTGCTGTTGCTGTTCCAGTTATTGCAATGCCTTTATCTTTAATTGGTACCTTCTTCTTAATGCAAGTTTTAGGTTATTCCATTAACTTGCTTACTCTGTTGGCACTAGTTTTGGCAATTGGATTGGTGGTAGATGATGCCATCATCGTGGTAGAAAACGTTGACCGCCATATGAAAGAAGGTAAGTCTCCACTAGAGGCTTCTTTGATTGCTGCTCGTGAGTTGGGTGGCCCTATTTTGGCGATGACAGTGGTCTTGATCGCGGTGTATATCCCAATTGGTTTCCAGGGTGGATTAACAGGCGCACTTTTTACTGAGTTTGCATTTACTCTAGCTAGTGCGGTAGCGGTTTCAGGACTTATTGCTTTAACACTTTCGCCGATGATGTGCTCCCGTATCTTTACCGAAGAGCAAGAAGCCTCACCATTCGTTCAAAAAATTGATCGTATCTTTGACAAAGTACATCATAGCTATCAAACTACTTTGCGTGATCTATTAAGCACTTGGCAAGTCATCATAGTGATGGGTGTCATTTTATTAGGTGGCGTGGCTTATTTATATTCAACTGCGCGCGCTGAATTAGCGCCCACAGAAGATCAAGGTATTGTTTTGATGCAAGCATCGGGACCACCTAATAGTACGGTTACTCAAATGCAGACTTATGCAGATCAAATTTATGCTATTGCTGCTGCTGAACCGGAGTATGAACAAGCCTTTCAAATTACAAGTCCGACTTCCAGTTTTGGCGGTATCTTGCTAAAAGACTGGGGTGAGCGCAGTCGTAATGCAACCAAGTTCCAAGAAGATATGCAGCAGAAGTGGAACTCTATTGCAGGCGCACGCGTTGCTGCATTTCAATTTCCTGCATTACCAGGTGCACAAGGTCTTCCAGTTCAAGTGGTAATTAATACAACTGAACCATATACTGCCTTGAACGAAGTCTCGCAAGCAGTTCTAGATAAAGCGCGTCGTAGTGGTAATTTCTTCTTCGTAGATTCTGACCTAAAGATTGATAAGCCACAGGATGTATTAGAGATTGATCGAGAAAAAGTTGCAGCATTAGGTATGACTCAACAGCAAGTTGGCGCAGCTTTATCTGCCGCCTTGGGTGGTGGCTATGTAAATTACTTCTCAGTGGCTGGACGCTCTTATCGTGTGATCCCACAAGTAAAACAAGTGGATCGTCTAAATCCAGATCAAATCTTGGATTACTATATTCGTACCCCGAGCGGCGCAATGGTTCAAGCACGAACTATTGCAACAATTAAGCAAAGAGTTGTTCCTCAATCGATTAATCACTTCCAGCAATTAAATTCAGCAACCATTGTTGGTGTGAGCACTCCATTTATTTCCCAGGCGGATTTATTAGAGTTTATGCGGCAGACTTTGAAAGAGGTTGCGCCTAATGGTTACAACATAGACTACGCTGGCCCCTCACGCCAATTTATGGCGGAATCTGGTGGTTTTTTAGTCACAATGTTCTTTGCGATCTTGATTGTGTTCTTGGTACTTGCTGCGCAGTTTGAAAGCTTCCGTGATCCGATCGTGATTTTAGTTTCTGTGCCGCTAGCCTTATTCGGCGCCTTAATTTTTATTAATCTAGGCTTCACCACCTTGAACGTATATACCCAAGTCGGCCTAGTGACGCTGATGGGCTTGATTAGTAAGCACGGAATCTTGATTGTGGAATTTGCCAATGAACTTCAAGAGGCTGGCCGCAGCAAGCTCGACGCCATTGTCGAGGCGAGTAGCGTTCGTTTACGCCCCATTTTGATGACAACTGCCGCGATGGTTTTAGGTGTGCTGCCTTTGGTGATCGCATCTGGGGCTGGCGCCGCAGGACGCAAATCTATGGGTATTGTGATTTTCACCGGCTTATCCATTGGTACCTTGTTCACACTCTTTGTAGTACCAGCGATGTACTTATTTATTGGCGCTGATCACCATGTTAAGAAATTTAAGCAGCAGTGAATAATTAAAAAAGCGGCAAAAGAACACAAGATTACTTAACGATATTCAGTTCTTTTTCAGCAAACTCATCAAAATAGGTTTCTATTCTCAACTGGCTTAACCAGCGGGTAATGTTTTTTAGTTCTCTACGCGGGCCAGTTTTTTCTGGAAAGGTATCGTTCAGCAAAACCCAGCGATGCACGCCCAGAGCTACAACAATATCCCCGATATTAAATCGATGACCAGAGCAATAGTCTTGCTCAGATAAGATCTGATCAAGCAAGTTGAGAGTTTGGTTGGTTGCTTGGTAGCCCTGATAAATAGCGTCGTAATTACGATCTTTTTCAGGGGTTCTAGTAAGGCCTAGAAAGGCGGTTCGCAATGGAGGCCAAAGAGTTGCCAGTTGCCAGTCCATCATTTTTTCAGAACTGTACTGATCTGCAACACCTTTTGGGAAACGTTCATTTTTGTCGTATTGCGAAACCAAGTAACGCATGATGGTATTTGACTCCCAGAGCACCAGATCGCCATCTTCAAGGGTGGGCACTAGTCCATTTGGATTCATCTTGAGAAACTCTGGCGTATTGTTTTTACCAAAATGCAGGCCAGCATCGATGCGCTGAAAGTCCGCACCCTCTTTGAGTCCAAGCTCAGCAAGGCACCACAGCACTTTTTGAACGTTGATAGAACTTTTACGACCCCATAAACGCATCATGGCATTTCCTTTGAGGATAGGTTGGTATTAGCTAGTTTTGGTCTCGCTGAAATCGAGACCAACAAATTGGCTACGGGCAAAAATCAGAGGTTTGCGTTCAGGATGATTTTTTAAGTTGATCACTTTAGCAACAATGATGTTGTGATCTCCGCCGATGTGAACGCAAACAGTTTCACATTCATAGTAAGCAACGCAATGATCAATTTGAGTTAGACCGCTAGCCGCTAGCTTATGATCAACACCTTTAAATTGCTCTGTTTTAACGGTGGCAAAATGCATCGCTAAATTTTCTTGTGAGCGTTCTAGTACATGAATGAGATGCCTCTTACCAAGCTCAACCCAAGGCATTAGACGTGAGTGCTTCTTCAGGCTCCATAAAATCAGTGGCGGCTCGAGCGAGACAGTATTAAAGGAGCTAATCGTAATCCCATGGGAATTATTTTCTTCATCCAAACAGGTGATGACAGTGACCCCAGTTGCAAATGATGCAAAACCTTTGCGAAGCTCTTGTGAAGTAAATGGGGCCATTATTTTTGTTTATTTAGCTTCTGCTTTTGCAGGGGCCGCGATGGTTGTTCCTGGAATAGGGATTAGGATTTCGTTTTCTTCAGCTTTTACACACTTGAAGCGATATTCTTTACCTGCCTTGGAGAGAAAGCTCGCGCCCTCATAGAAATCATCTTTACAGGTCTTGCTAGCGAAATCCATCACATCCTGAGGTGCAGCATTCGAAGAAATGAGGCGCATATTACCCATAGACATATCTATTTGGGTTGAATAGCACCCAGATAGCGCCAAGCCAGAAATCGTAGTTAATAGTAGAATTTTTTTCATGGAAACCTCCATAATGAGCATTGCTCGTTAGGATAAACCTATTAAGCGATTACTGCGGGGAAATACCTCGATCTAAAAGGAAGAAGCATGTTTAAAGCAATATTAGTAAATAAGGATGATCAAGGGTATCGCGCAGAATTGGCCCATGTGGATGAGGCCAGCCTCCCACAGGGTGATGTACATGTAAAAGTCCTGTATTCAACACTGAATTACAAGGATGGCCTGGCTATCACTGGTAAAGGTCCGGTGGTTCGTAGCTTTCCTATGGTTCCTGGGATCGATTTTGCTGGTGAGGTGATGGAAAGTACTAGTCCTGACTTTAAGGTTGGTGATATGGTCCTTCTCAATGGCTGGGGGGTAGGCGAGGGACATTGGGGTGGCTTGGGACAACAGGCCAGAGTAAAGGCTGATTGGTTGATTCCGCTGCCAAAAGGCTTTACTGCTAAGCAAGCTTTGGCTATTGGTACCGCTGGTTATACCGCCATGCTCTGCGTCATGGCATTACAAAAACATGGTCTTAACCCTAGCGATGGTGAAGTTTTGGTAACCGGTGCTGCAGGTGGTGTTGGCAGCTTTGCAGTCACACTGCTGAGTAAGCTCGGATTCACAGTGGTTGCCAGCACTGGACGCATGTCAGAGGCTGACTACCTAAAAAAATTAGGCGCTATTGAAGTTATTGATCGTGCCACTTTATCGGCTCCTGGCAAGCCGCTAGCAAAAGAGCGCTGGGCTGCAGTGGTTGATAGTGTTGGTAGTCACACCTTGGCTAATGCTTGTGCGCAGACCAAGAGTGATGGTGCTATAGCAGCTTGTGGATTGGCTCAAGGTATGGACTTTCCGTCAACGGTAGCGCCATTTATTTTGCGCGGCGTCACTTTGTATGGCATTAATAGTGTTACTGTGCCACGTGCAAAACGAATTGCTGCATATGAACAGTTAGCGAAGTTGGTAGATCTGAAAACGCTTGATGAAATCTCCCATGAAATTTCGCTGGAGGATTCTATTAAATATGCCCAAGAATTAATGGCAGGCAATGTGCGCGGTCGTTTAATCGTAGACGTGAATAAATAAAAATTAGTACAAAAAAATTAGATTTACTGTGGTACTTGAGGTTTGCGATTTTGAAGTTGTTTCCAGACCTCAAGCTTTTCAGTATTAGTCAGGTCTGACCAATTAGCAATTTCGGTCAAGCTACGATAGCAGCCACGACAATAACCGTTTGCAGGATTAATATCACACCAATTAATGCAAGGCGATGGAACTGTTGTCAAGGCAAACCTAGAAGTAAAAGATCAATTAATAACACTAATTCATGAACACTCAAAACAAAGTAAGTGCAGAAGCTGCAATCCATTATCCCCTAGGAGATGCGCTTCCGGAAGTGGGTGGCAGCATAGAAATTGCGCCGGGTGTGCTCTGGATCAGAATGCGACTGCCATTTGCATTGGATCACATCAATCTTTGGCTATTGCGTGATGAAATAGATGGTGTATCAGGTTGGACGATCGTGGACTGCGGTATTGCTAATGATGAGACAAGAACTTCATGGGAGCAAGTGTTTGCTACCCAGCTTGAAGACTTGCCAGTGTTGCGCGTAATCGTGACTCATATGCATCCTGATCATGTGGGTTTATCGCAATGGTTGTGCGAGAAGTGGCATGTCCCCATGTGGATTTCTATGACAGATTATTTAACTGCTCAATGGTTAAGTTGCAAAGAGGGCGGTGCTGCAGTAGGTTCTCGTGCAGGCAGTGGTGGCTCTGCAGATCACTTTCAAAGACATGGCTTAACAGAGGCTGAAGACTTAGAAAAAATTCGAGCGCGCTCTAACTACTATAGCAACATGGTTCCTGGGGTGCCGCGTCAATACCGCCGTATTATTGATGCCGAATGGATTGCGATTGGTGGTCATGCTTGGAAAGTCATCATGGGTTATGGGCACGCACCAGAGCACGCTTCTCTATTTTGTAAGGACCTTGGGATATTGATTTCTGGAGATATGTTGTTGCCCCGCATCTCTACTAATGTGAGTGTCTATGATGCAGACCCTGATGCAGATCCGCTGGGTTTATATCTTGACTCTCTTGAGAAGTATTTGGCATTACCTGACGATACATTAGTACTTCCTTCGCACGGTAAGCCATTTACTGGAATTAAGCCACGAGTTGCACAATTGAAAGCGCATCATGAAGAGCGTTTAGCAGAAGCCTTGGGGGCATGTAAACAACCCGCACATGCTAGAGAGATTGTGCCAGTCTTATTTAAACGTGAATTAGATATTCATCAACTCACATTTGCAATGGGTGAGGCTATTGCTCATCTGAATTACCTACTTCGTCGAGGTAAGTTGCGTCGCCAGCTTTGCGACGACGGCGTGTTGCGGTTTTTCGCGGTTTAGCACTAGTCGTTTTAGTTTCAGATTCTGCGCTAGTGCTTGTTGCCGTTGCACCTGCTGCAGAAACTGCATCACCAAAGGATTTGAGGGCCATCATTGTGGCATGTTGAACTTCAAGGCCCTGAATGGTTGATTTGAGGATGTTGAGGTTCAAATTAAGCCAGTTTTCAACGCTTTTAAGGTCTTTAATCCGTTTTTCTAGCTCATCTATATCTAAGCCAGGAAAAGCTGAGGCAAACCCGCCAGCAGCCTTAGAAGCGTCTGCTGTAAAGGGAAATTGCCCGGCTTGACCTGCTACACCTTGTCCCCACATAGTTTTAAACATTTCTAGGCTTTGATTAAATTCTGGAATGGTTCCAAACATAGCTGCTCCGAGGTAAATGAAAAGTGGCTTTTCCAATAGAATAAGGGATTCTAGAGATTAATCCCGGTTTAACAATGCAATCTAATGGTTTGTCCCAGCCCTATACCCGTGGCCAAGAGCTTCCTGAGCTCTTGAAGCAGCGCATTCTGATTTTGGATGGCGCTATGGGCACCATGATTCAGCAATACAAGCTAACTGAAGCAGACTATCGCGGCTTACCAAGCAACGATCGATTTACTGACCATCCTGGCGATATCAAAGGTAATAACGAGTTACTAGTTCTTACTCAGCCCCAAATTATTAGCAAGATACATGAACAATATTTAGATGCAGGCGCAGACATTATTGAAACGAATACTTTTGGAGCTACTTCAGTAGCGCAAGAAGATTACAAAATGGCTGGTTTAGCTCGCGAGATGAATGAAGTCTCAGCCAGATTGGCTCGCGCTGCTTGTGAAAAATACAGCACCCCTGATAAGCCACGTTTTGCAGCAGGCGCAATTGGACCTACACCAAAAACTGCCAGCATTTCACCAGACGTCAACGATCCTGGTGCACGCAATGTGACTTTTGATGCATTGCGCACTTCGTATCGTGAGCAGATTGAAGGCTTGTTTGCAGGCGGTGTCGATTTATTTTTAGTCGAAACTATTTTTGACACTCTCAATGCCAAAGCAGCTCTATTTGCTCTCGATGAATTTTTTGAAGAGACTGGCGAGCGTTTGCCAGTGATGATTTCTGGAACGGTAACTGATGCTTCTGGAAGAATTCTTTCTGGTCAAACAGTCGAAGCCTTTTGGAACAGCCTGCGTCACATTAAGCCACTTACTTTCGGGTTGAACTGCGCCCTAGGCGCTGCACTGATGCGCCCTTATATTGCCGAGCTAGCAAGAATTTGTGATGCGGCAGTGTCTTGCTATCCTAATGCTGGCCTACCTAATCCCATGAGTGATACGGGCTTTGATGAGACGCCAGAAATTACTTCTAGCTTGGTCGATGGATTTGCTAAAGATGGGTTAGTCAATTTAGTTGGTGGCTGCTGCGGCACTACACCTGATCACATTCGTGCAATTGCCAATGCTGTTGCTAAACGTAAACCCCGCGTTTTCTATAAAGAGAATGCCGAGGTGTCAACATGAGCAAGTTAGAGAAAAAAGTGATGCCGGCGATGAAGCTGTCTGGTCTTGAGTCTTTTAATGTGACTGCTAATGTTGGTTTCGTCAATATTGGTGAGCGCACTAACGTCACTGGATCCAAAGCATTTTCTCGCATGATTTTGAATAATCAATTTGATGAAGCGCTAGTTGTGGCGCGTCAGCAAGTTGAAAATGGTGCACAAGTGATCGACATCAACATGGATGAGGCGATGTTGGATTCCGAAGCAGCGATGACGCGCTTTTTGAATCTGATTGCATCTGAACCTGATATAGCACGTGTTCCGATCATGATTGACTCCTCTAAGTGGAGTGTTATCGAAGCGGGACTAAAGTGTATTCAAGGCAAGCCGATTGTTAACTCAATCTCCTTAAAAGAAGGTGAAGAGCCTTTCAGAAAGCAAGCGCGTTTAATCCGTCGCTATGGTGCCGCTTCTGTAGTGATGGCATTTGATGAAGTGGGGCAAGCTGATACCTTTGAGCGCAAGACGGAAATTTGTCAGCGCTGCTATGAGATCTTGGTAAATGAAATTGGTTTTCCTGCTGAAGATATCATTTTTGATCCGAATATTTTTGCAATTGCTACTGGTATTGAAGAGCATGACAACTATGCGGTGGACTTCATCAATGCCACACGTTGGATTAAAGAAAATCTACCGGGTGCCAAAGTAAGCGGCGGTGTTTCCAACGTGAGCTTCTCTTTCCGCGGTAATGATCGCGTGCGTGAGGCTATTCATACTGTCTTCTTGTATCACGCTATTCAGGCTGGTATGGATATGGGTATTGTGAATGCAGGCCAATTAGGTGTCTATGCTGATTTAGATTCGGAGTTACGTGAGCGTGTTGAAGATGTGGTTCTGAATCGCTTCAAAGAAAAAGATGGCAAGACACCAACGGAGCGTTTGCTTGATATTGCCGATCAATTTAAAGGCGGCGGTGCTAAGCAAGTTGAGAACCTGGTTTGGCGTGATGCGCCAGTACGTGAGCGTTTAACCCATGCATTGGTACATGGCATCACATCATTTATTGAAGAAGATACCGAAGAGTTGCGCGCTGAAATCATGGGTGGTGGTGGTAGACCAATCGAAGTGATTGAAGGCCCGCTCATGGATGGTATGAATGTGGTTGGCGACTTATTTGGCGCTGGCAAAATGTTCTTGCCTCAAGTAGTAAAGAGCGCACGTGTGATGAAGCAAGCTGTTGCTATCTTGATTCCATATATCGAGGAAGAAAAGCGTCAACATATTGCTGCTGGTGGCGAAGCCAAAGCCAAAGGCAAGATAGTGATGGCTACTGTGAAGGGTGACGTACACGATATTGGAAAAAATATTGTGACCGTTGTTCTGCAATGTAACAACTTCGAAGTGGCTAATATGGGCGTGATGGTTCCATGCGCAGAAATTCTGAAGCGCGCTAAGGGAGAGAATGCCGATATTGTGGGCTTATCTGGCTTGATTACACCTTCATTAGAAGAGATGACTTATGTTGCGCAAGAAATGCAACGTGATGATTGGTTCCGTGAGCGTCAAACTCCTTTGATGATTGGTGGGGCAACGACTTCTCGTGTACATACTGCAGTGAAGATTGCTCCACACTATGATGGTCCGGTGGTTTATGTGCCTGATGCATCTCGCTCAGTATCTGTTGCCTCTAGCTTACTTTCAGATGAAAGCGCCAAAAAATTTATTCAAGATTTGCGTGATGACTATGTGCGCATTCGTGAGCAACATGCAAATAAGAAGGCTGCGCCGACTATTTCTTTAGAAGCAGCTCGCAAAAATCGCGAGATGATCGATTGGTCTGCTTATCTGCCAGAGAAGCCAAAATTTATTGGCCGTCGTGTATTTAAAAACTTTGCACTGAGCGATATTGCTAAATATATCGACTGGACACCGTTCTTTCAGACCTGGGATTTGGCTGGTAAGTTTCCAGCAATTCTGGATGATGAGGTTGTTGGGGTTGAGGCGCGCAAGGTGTATGCCGATGCTCAAGCCTTGCTCGATAAGCTAATTAAAGGTCAGTGGCTGCAAGCCGATGCTGTTGTTGCTTTCTATCCAGCTAACACTGTTGGTGATGACATTGTTTTGTATAGCGACGAGGCGCGTGAGCACCCATTATTTGTATGGCATAACTTGCGCCAACAGTCAGAGCGTCCGATTGTCGATGGTATCCGTAGGCCTAATCGTTGTTTGGCTGATTATGTTGCACCAAAAGATTCTGGTGTATCTGACTACCTCGGTTGTTTCGCAGTCACTACAGGCCATGGCGTTGAAAAGAAGGTGGCTGAGTTTCAGACAAAGAATGATGATTACAGCGCCATCATGTTGAAAGCCTTGGCTGATCGTTTAGCGGAGGCATTTGCTGAGCTCATGCATCATCGTGTTCGGACTGATCTTTGGGGCTATGCTACCGATGAGATCTTAACTAACGATCAGATGATCAATGAGGAATACCGCGGTATTCGTCCAGCGCCTGGTTACCCTGCTTGTCCTGCACATGAAGTTAAAGAGGATTTGCTGCGCGTGATCGGCTCTGAGGATATTGGCATGACCTTGACTGAGTCTATGGCTATGAATCCCGCTTCTAGTGTGAGCGGTTTCTATTTGGCTCATCCAGATGCGCGCTACTTCAACGTAGGCAAGCTTTCAGACGATCAGGTGGAAGATCTGGCTAAGCGCCGCGGTCAAAGTATTGAAGATACTCGTCGTCAGCTAGCAAGTCTGCTGGATTAAACACCCCACATAATGGGTTCGTTTTTGGCTCTAGCTTGCTTCATTAATTCCAAGAATGGGTAGGCCCGTTGTCCAAGGCGATCAGCTAGCTTGGTCTTCTCTGTACTGCCCTTAGTCTCATCATTGGCTTTGGCCCGCTCCTCAAGATCTTTGAGGATGGCAGTTTCAAGCGCGGTAATGAGTGCCGGGAGCTGCTCTGCTGTGAGGACCCCGCGAGTCTCTAAGGGGCGGCTCAAAATATCAAAAATTCGCTTAGTCAGATCCGCCAGCATGATGACGTCTGGTCCAGCCTTTGAGCGAAATTGATAGATCATTTCGATAGCTTACCACCTGATAAACTCACTAATCTATGTTGTCGACCAATAAAAATCGTTTAATTGAAATGTTGAGCAATGCCCTTGCAGGCTTGGCTCAGGAGCGCGGTCTAAGTGAAGCCCTTGCACCACGCCTCGAGCGTCCTAAGGCTGTTGACCACGGCGATGTCGCTTGCAATATCGCTCTCCAGCTTTCTAAGGCTTGGAAGCTAAATCCACGCGAGCTAGCGCAGGCCTTAGTAGAGCGCTTGCAGCAACAGGTTGGATTTCAGGAGCTTATTGCATCTTTTGAAATTGCCGGTCCTGGCTTTATTAATTTCCGTCTGAGTAATGCTGCTAAGACTGCGGTAGTTCAAGAAATACTGTCTACAGGATCCCGTTTTGGAGAGTCTGCCCCAATAGCAGGGTCTACCCAAAGTGCCATGATTGAGTTTGTCTCTGCAAATCCAACTGGCCCATTACATGTTGGTCACGCCAGGCAGGCAGCACTAGGTGATGCCTTGGCAAATTTATTAGCGACTCAAGGTATCAAAGTTCACCGTGAGTTTTATTACAACGATGCGGGCGTTCAGATCGCGAATTTAGCCCTATCAGTGCAGGCACGCTTGCAAGGTTTAAAACCCGGCGATGCAAAATGGCCTGAGCAAGCCTACAACGGCGAATACATTGCAGAGATTGCTGCAGCGTTTAAAACGTCTCCAGAATATAAAGATGATCTTGAAGCGATTCGCCAATTTGCGGTTGCCTATTTACGCAATGAACAAGATATTGATTTAAAAACTTTCGGCGTGAAATTTGATTGCTACTACTTGGAATCTTCTTTATATACCGATGGTAGCGTTGCACAAATCGTGGGTGATTTGCAAAGCATCGGTAAGACGTATGAGTCTGAAGGGGCTCTCTGGTTAAAGAGTACGGATGATGGTGATGATAAAGACCGTGTAATGCGTAAGTCAGATGGGAGTTTCACTTATTTTGTGCCTGATGTTGCGTATCACACCAGCAAGTGGAACCGTGGTTTTAAAAAGGTCATCAACGTACAGGGTAGCGATCACCACGGCACGATTGCCCGTGTTCGCTCAGGATTACAAGGCGTAGCACAAAAGCGCGGTTGGAACATTCCTAAAACGTATCCAGATTATGTCCTGCATAAAATGGTTACAGTGATGCGTAATGGTGAAGAGGTGAAAATCTCTAAGCGCGCAGGATCTTATGTCACCGTCCGTGATTTAGTTGAATGGTCTGGCGGTGTGACTCCGGAGATGACGCCTGAAGAAAAAGAGCTTGCATTGCAGCGTGGCCGTGATGCAGTACGTTTTTTCTTGATCTCTCGTAAAGCAGATACAGAATTTGTTTTTGATATTGATTTAGCTTTGCAGCAGAATGATGAGAACCCAGTGTTCTATGTTCAATATGCTCATGCACGAATTAGTTCAATCTTGCAGCAATGGGGTGGACAAACTGCTGATTTAGCCAAGGCTGATTTATCACTCTTGCAAAGTAAGGCCTCTGATCATTTACTACGTCGTTTGGCAGAATACCCAGAGGTATTGACTGCTGCTGCAGAAGAATTGGCCCCTCACACATTGGCTTTTTATCTGCGAGATCTGGCAGGCGATTTCCATACCTTCTATAACGCTGATCGCGTGTTGGTAGACGATCAGAATCTGAAGCAAGCCCGCCTTGCATTACTGCTAGCAACCCGCCAAGTATTGCAAAATGGCCTAAAAGTACTCGGGGTATCTGCGCCAGCAAAGATGTAATGGCGGCATATGGAGTGTGGATGTAAGATGAGGAAATGATGAAAATACCGAATCAACCAACTAGCCCGATTGATAGAAGTAATAGTCAACACGGCGGCACTATTCTTGGCTTTATTTTGGGCCTAGGCACTGGTCTTGGTATTGCCTTCGTTGTCGCTTTTTATCTTTCTAAAAATACCCCCCAAGAAAGACCGGGCATGCGTGCCCCTACTTTGCCGCTCTTAATTAAACCCTCAGCAGCACCAGCAGAAGGTGAGATATCGGCGCCAGCTGAACCGGTTGATTTAAATAAGCCGCTTCAAGGTAAATCACCATCTCCTGCTTCGGCAGATCCAATTGGTGATTTAGTGAATGGCAAAAAAACTACTGATAAGCTGGTAGAGGCGGCTTCATCTGCAAAATCAGAATCTATCTATTTCTTGCAAGTGGGTGCGTTCACAAAGCGTGCTGATGCAGATGCACAGAAGGCAAATTTAGCAATACAAGGAATACAGGCGCAGTTAAGTGAAGTTACCAGTGATGAAAATACGCTTTGGCGCGTTCGCATCGGCCCATACAACAGCGCTGAAGAGAGTAACTCGGTTCGAGACAAATTGATCGGCATAGGCATAAAACCAACTTTAATTAAATCCAGTAAATCATGATTTCATTTAGCAAAAGATTCATCACTTTATTTGCACTTCTTTCTTTAAATGGTCTTGCAGGTGCGCAAGGTCAAAAAGTTGAAGAAGGTTTTGACTACCGTATATTGCCTATTGCTCAGCCAGTTGAGGCTAAGGGAAAGGTTGAGGTTATCGAATTCTTTTGGTACGGCTGTCCTCATTGTTATGACTTTGAGCCTGAGCTGAGTGCTTGGGTAAAGCGTCAAACTAGAGATGTTGTCTTTCGTAGGGTCCCTGTAGCTTTTCGTGATGACTTCTTGCCTCATAGCCAAATGTATTATGCACTTGAATCTATGGGAAAAGCTGATGCGCTCAATGAAAAAGTCATGTATGCAATTCATAAAGAAAATAAGCGCTTATTAACTGAAGGAGAAATCGCTGATTGGGTAGCATCACAAGGTATTGATCGCAATACCTTCTTGGCGACTTATCGCTCATTTGCGGTGGTCTCAAAAGCGCGCGCGGCTAAACAGCAGACTGAGGCTTATCGAATTGATGGCGTGCCGACTGTTGTGATGCAGGGTAAGTATGTGACATCGCCATCCATCGCCGGATCTAAGGCTAAAGCAATCGCTGTTATGGATTATTTAGAAGAGAAAATTCGTAAAGATAAATACAAGCAGTAATCTCAAGTTGCAATCTTAAGCATTGAACTTCTTAAATCTTGACAAAGCGACGCACAATCCAAAAGTAGATTGGGTAAGGCAGAATTCTCAAAAACTTTAAGAATCTGGAGAACCTCTTGGGGAAATGAATATCAAATTCCCCCTTCTCGATACCCATTAAGATCTCATTCGCTGCTTCTTCTGCGCTAATCAAGGCTGGCATCTCAAAATCATTTTGCGCGGTAGCTTCTGTAGCTACAAATCCAGGAGAGATCATGTGTACGCTCACACCAGTAGGCAGTAAGTCGTAATATAAGTTCTCACAAAAATTGATGATGGCGGCCTTGCTTGGACCATAAGCCAAGGCTTTTGGTAAGCCGCTATAACCTGCAACACTTCCAACAATAGCAATATGTCCGGAATGCGACCTCAGCATATTCGGAATCACTAAAGCTACCGCTCTCATTGGCCCCAGAAGATTGGCATCAATCGTTTTTTCTGCAATCTGGATATCAAAATTATCTGCGCGTAATGGTGTATACACCCCAGATACAAACAAGAGAAGATCAATTCCGCCCCAAGCATTCAAGATAATTTGGTACCCATTCTGGAGCTCTGCATCATTCGTAACATCTACTGGAATAACAAGGGTTTGATCAAGCCCTGCAGTGAGTGCAATTTGATTTAAACGCTCAGCCCTTCGGCTCGAGAGTGCAACCTTAGCGCCCTTTGCTAGCAGTGCTTTTGCGCAAGCTTCGCCAATACCGCTCGATGCGCCAATGACCCAAACTCTTTTTCCTGAGAATTGCTCGATACCTTGTTGCTTCATGTATTTAGTGGGCCAGAAGTTGCTAATGGGGAATGATGACTTAGGGTGAATTGAACCACATCAATATTACGCTCTGTAAACCCAGCAGCACAATACATTAGATAGAAATTCCATAGACGAATAAAGGCCTCGTCAAAGCCCAACTGACGTACTTCTTGAAGTTTGTGATTAAAGCTATCACGCCAAATGCAAAGAGTTTTTGCATAATCTCGCCCAAACGCAAACTCATCTTCAATTTGTAGGCCAGCTTTAGCAGCGCTTGCCTTAAAGCTTGCTCTTGAGGGAAGCATCCCACCCGGAAATACATACTGTTGAATAAAGTCAGTATTACGACGGTAGCGATCAAACAGATCTTCAGCGATTACGATAGTTTGAATACACGCTTTACCACCCGCTTTTAGACAATTGGCAATAGTTTCAAAATACTCAGGCCAATGCTTCTCGCCAACAGCCTCAAACATTTCTACTGAGGCGATGCCATCAAATTTCTCCTTGCAGTCACGATAATCTTGCAGGCGAACTTCAAATGCAGGAGGATGTGATATTTGGGTCTGTACTCTAGTCAAGCGTTGTTCTGCAAACGTCTTTTGTTCTGTGGATAAGGTTAAGCCAGTAATCGCTCTATTGCTACGCAGCGATTCTTCCATCACACCACCCCAGCCACAGCCAATCTCCAGAATATGAGCCCCTGGCTTAGTCTTTAAGGATTCTAGGATGCGTCCAATCTTTGAGCGCTGCGCATCTGCTAAGTCTTGCCTAGCATCTTCTGCAAACCACGCACTTGAATAGCTCATTGTGGGATCGAGCCAAAGTGTATAAAAGGCGTTACCCAAGTCATAATGCGCATGAATGTTTTTACGGCTACCGGCTTTGCTATTGTCTCGTAGCCAATGCTTTAAACGATAGAAGATAGATCCGTACCAATTGCCGTAGATGGCTTTTTCTAAAATAGTGCGATTACGTATCGCAAGCTCAAGAAGTGCTTTGAGGTCTGGCGTATTCCATTTGCCTTGGATATAGCTTTCAGCAAATCCAATATCTCCATGCGACATGATCTCTTTGAATACTGACCATTCGAGGATATGAATTTCTGCATGCAACTCATCGCTAAGATTGCCGAACTCACGCTTCTCTCCATTAGGGAGGGTAAGTTTTAAATAGCCACTGCTTAGCTTTGTTAGGAGTGTTAGTAGTGCCTTTGCTTTAATTTGGTGTTGCGGCGAAGCGTTATCCCGCTCTTGTGGGCGCGAAAAGTTCAATCTAGAGAGAAGGGATTGTCCGGGACGGTTCATCTGCTGACTTCAAGTTCTGGTGGTTTAGGTTTTGAGTGAAAGGGTACACCTTTTATCCATAATTTCAATGCTTGCCAATGAATACGGAAAATGACTCCAAGGCTCATTAGGGGGTAACGAAGCAGGGCTAAAATGACATTGGCTTTGCTCAGAGGGCGACTGATGCCACTAATACTGGTATTAATGAGGGGTAATCCATCCTCATGTAGTTCAATACGACAGACATTATTTCTGCCGCTGCTACTATCTTTGGTAAATAAAAAGCGGAAGTGATAATCACCTCTGATTTCGCAAAATGGCGAGACATGAAAAACTTTCTTGCTCGTAAGTGTTTCACCAGAGTGGAGCTCTTCCCCCGAATCTTTGTATAGCAAATAGCAATGACGCTCACCAAATGTATTGTTCACCTCGGCGAGCACAGCTTGAACTTTGCTATTAGCTCTTGTGCATATCCAAAAACTCACTGGATTAAATACGTATCCTAATACCCTTGGAAAGGTTTGTAGCCAGATCTCCCCATCAATATTTTTAACCTGGTTATCAGCAAGAATCTTTTCGATCCAGGCAAGGCTATTTGCCTCACCTAGACCATGATCTTTGTCATAGAAGGCGCAGAGCCCCCAGCGGTTATCGCTTACTCCATTTTGATCTAGTAGCTTTGAATTTTCATTGCGGGCGCGCATAGGAATTGAAATAGTGAAAACACCATAGCCAAATGCATTTTTAGCAGGCCGAAAACGCTGGTGTTTTACCACTCCAAAGTTAATCTTAGCTTCTAGCATTAATTAAACATCTTGCTTTGTTTTAATGGGCTGTCGAATGCTTTCAATGAGCGCTTCAGCTACCAATTCTCCGGATCGTAAGCCATCCTCATGAAATCCAAATCCAGTCCACGCGCCACAATACCAAATGGATCCACCCCCTTGAATTAAAGACAGCTCCTTCTGAGCTTGAATTGCGCTCATATCAAAAACCGGATGCGAGTAATGAATTTCTTGATGAACGAGTTTTGGGTCTGGCTCTTCTGATGGATTTAGGCTAACAATAATTTGGGTATCTTGAAGTTGATCTGGTAGTGGTTGAAGGCGATTAATTAAGTAATTTACGCTGACATGCTGTTTTGTATTTGCTGTGTCGCCAGATTTTGCGGTGTAGTTCCAGGCGGCCCAGCAGCGTTTCGCCTCAGGTAAGAACCGAGTGTCGGTATGTAAAATTGCGCGGTTCTTTTGGTATGGAATTGATGCAAGAATGTTTCTAGCCTGTTGATTAATACCATGAACTAGCTCTAGTGATTGGTCGCTATGGCAAGCCATAACAACTTCATCAAAGTAAGCCGAGCCAGACTGGCTAATAACTTCAACCGGTTCATTATTCTGGTTGGTATTTACGCGCAAGACACATTCCCGCTTGATAGTTGTCTGATTTTTTTCAAGCGCTGCAACGATGCGCTTGACATACTCGCGTGAGCCACCCTTGATAGTTAACCATTGAGGGCGATTTTGAATTTGTAGCAAGCCATGGTTATGACAAAAACGTACCATAGTTTGAATTGGGAACTCTAGCATCTGCTCGACTGAGCATGACCAGATAGCACCAATCATAGGAAGAAAATAATTTTCTTTAAAGCTTTGACTAAAGCGATGACGTTTTAAAAAGCCTGCAATTTTTTCATCAGGCTCTTTGTATAAATGACCTGCTTCAATTTGCTGCTGCGCTAACGAAGTTGCCAGACGGTTAAAGCGCAAAATGTCATAAGCCATTATCCAAAATGATAACGAAAGAAGATTGGATCGTTGGCCAAAAAAGGAGTTAATGTCATTACCTGCCCACTCAATCTTTTTCTTTTCCCTAGATTTTCCGGAGGCATCAATAGAGACAGAGAAAGACATTTCAGACGGTGCTACTGGCGCTTGAATTTCTTCAAATAGTCTTACAAGGCGGGGATATGTTTTGCGATTGAAGACTAAAAAACCAGTGTCCACACCATGAGTGATTTCTTTTCCACCAATTGTGCATGTGAGGTCTACTGTATTGCTATGACCGCCAATATGATTGCCCGCTTCATATAAGGTCACTTCAAATTCTGGGTGCTGTCTTAATGCATAAGCACAGCCCAATCCGGAGATGCCAGCGCCGACAATGGCGATGCGTTTTTTACTCACTGCGCTTTTTCTCCTAGTAGTTTTTCAATTTGACCCGTAATGCTGTTGCTACTTGGTGCAGTGATGCTGCCAAATGATTCAACTACATTGCCATTACGATCGATTAAATATTTATAAAAATTCCATTTAGGAGTCGTACCTGTTTTAGCAATCAACATCTTAAATAAGGGGTTCGGATTATTGCCTGAAACCACGCTCTTCGCGAACATCGGAAATTTCACGTCGTAAGTATTCTTACAAAAATCAGCAATTTCTTTATTGCTACCAGGTTCCTGTTGCCCAAAGTCATTAGAAGGAAAGCCTAAAACTACAAAACCTTTATCTTTGTATTTGGCGTAGAGCTTTTCAAGACCTTCGTATTGGCTCGTAAAACCGCAGAAACTCGCTGTATTCACTACCAAGATTACTTTGCCCTGGTATTGGCAAAGACTTTGAGGTGCTTCGTCCTGAAGACGTGGGAAGGTATGTGATAGTAGAGGGCTGCAACTAGGTGCGGCCAAGGCAGGCTGCAGTCCTGACAGAAGAGCGAATAGTCCAAATAGACAAGTTATTAAATAGCGGGGCATTTTGCACCTTTAGATTTGACTGAATAGAGCCCAAGTCTAAGACATTCTGGCTAATATCGCTGGCCTTCTATGATTACCTTTAATATTGAGCTATGAGTCAATTGCCACCACCTTCTTTCGAGGCCAAAGTCTGCCCACTGGCAAAGCTTGCTGATCGCTTGGCGATGCTTCCTAGGCCATTAGTATTTACCAATGGGGTCTTCGATATCTTGCATCGTGGCCATGCCAGTTATTTAGCTCAGGCGCGTGCTTTAGGTGCTAGTTTGGTCGTTGGCGTTAATTCGGATACTTCAGTAAAGATGTTGGGTAAAGGTGATGACAGGCCCATTAACTCTGAGGCTGATCGTCAAGCTCTTTTGGCTGCGCTCGAGAGTGTAGATATGGCAGTGTTATTTACTGAGCAAACGCCAGTTAATCTCATTGAAAAAATTCGGCCTGATATCTATGTGAAAGGCGGCGATTATGAAATCGATACCTTGGCTGAAACGCATTTAGTAAAAAGTTGGGGTGGTACAGCAGTTGCGATCCCGTTCTTGTACGAGCGCTCAACCACAAGTCTTTTGGGTAAGATTCGTTCTTAAAGATTCTCTAGTAGCCACGCCCAAATACCACGTAGCACCAATCCATCTGTTACCTCAAGCAATTCTTTGGCTGTTAAATTGCATTGTGAAATTTCCTTAGCAAGGATCTTGGCATTGCCGCCATCAAGCCAAATTTTTTCAATGGGAATATTCATTTCTTTTGCCTGCTGCATACCGTAAAGGATTGCACCTACTTGTGCTGCATCACAGCCGCCAATAATGGCATCGTTTGTGCAAGTACCAAAACCATAATGTTCTGAACGTGTAGCCAAATCGAGCTGCGCAGTATTGTTGACCAAGCTACTCTGCATCAATCCAAGTCCAGGCAAAATCCATCCGCCGTAATGCAATCCATTTGATCCAAGAAGATCAATGGTGGTTGCAGTACCAGCATTCACAATCAAGGTATTTTTCTTTGATAGCGCTCGGGAGCCTATCAGAGCGGCCCAGCGATCGGCGCCGAGTTTGCTGGTATCTTGATATTGGCTACGCATCCCTGTGTAAGCGCTATCTCCCTTTAACTCTTGCCACTGTATATCGCTCCATTGTGGAAATAATAATTTGAGGTTTGTCATTGCTTCTTGCCCAGCTACGCAACAATACCCAATAACTACAGGCTTTGGTAGCGTTTTAGCAATATAGTCTGCCAGCTCAGCTCGATGCTCCGGAGACTGCAAAGACTTGCTGCTGACGGAGCCTGAGTATGCCCACAATTTTTTTTGTTGAGCACTTGGATTTTGAGTGGAATCAACTGCCGCCCATTTAAGGCGCGTATTCCCGACATCGAAAAATAAATAAAGGCTCATGATTGAATCCGCAATGAAACATCGCCCGCATGAATGGTGATTGTTTTGTTATCTTGCTGTAATAGTAACGCCCCAGCTTCATCGATACCATTTGCAGTGCCATAAATAGGATCTTTACCGGCACCAGAAATGCATACGGATTGACCTCGATATGCGTCCCATTTCATCCAGCACTTTTGGTAAGGCTTAAATCCCTGTAGATCAAATTCTGCAAGATGATGTTCAAGTGAATCTATTAATTTGAGCCAAAGATACTCGACATCAGGCGCTAATTTTGTAAGCTGAGTAAGCGCGCTTACTGTGAGTCCGCTATCGAGATTTGCTTCAAACACTTCTGCATTGCGTAAGTTAATACCAATCCCAATAATCATCCAGGTGGGATCACCCGCTTTCGCTTGTCCGCCCTCGATAAGAATGCCACCGAGTTTGCCTTCGTTCACTAATAAGTCATTAGGCCATTTCAGACGAAGGCCAGAAGTTTGAAGATTTGCTTCATTTAAATCGCATGCTTGTGCAATACCAGTAATAACTGCTAAGCCAACGAGCAAACTAAGTCCACTGAGCTCAGAAGGTGTTCTTTTGAATGGAAATGCAAGAGAAAAACAGAGAGAGTCTTCTGGGCTTGCTAGCCATACTCGTCCAGCTCTGCCTTTACCAGCAGTTTGTTTGTGGGCAATACGGGCCACGGGATCAATGAGTTCACCAGCACGCCAGCGTGCTAAAAGATCATCGTTCGTTGATTTAGTCTCAGTAATACGTTCAAGGATGCAATTTGCAGTCATTCCGCCATTGTAGAAAGGTCTGACCTAGAATTGTGGGATGGATCAAAAAGATCAACGACCCCGAAAATTAATATGGCCCTTACAGGCCATGCCATTAGCTAGAGCTATGAGTCTTAGTTATGCACTTTTGATTCTATATTTGAGCCTGAATCCTTTTGATTTTGATTTCCAGAATGGCATAGGCGCTTGGGTCTGGTTAGATGCGCCTTTGCCTCGGTTTATTACGCTTTTTGATGTGTCGGCCAATATCCTGGCCTACATACCTTTTGGATTCTTGGTCATGTTTGCTGCATATCCAAGATGGCGCAATTACATCGCTCTGGGGATTGCTTTGGCTTTAAGCGCTTCCTTAGCGCTGGGTATCGAGACTTTGCAATCTTGGCTGCCCACGCGAGTACCGAGTCAGATGGATTGGTGGGCCAACATTCTGGGCGGCTTGTTGGGCGGCTTGTTAGCTATTCCGCTGGGACCACAGTGGCTTTCTGGTAGTGCGATTCGAAGGCGCTTTGATCAATGGTTTGGTCTAAATTGGGCAGTATGTGCTTTGTTCTTATCATTTCCGTGGTCACAGATTTATCCCCAAAGTTCATGGCTTGGAACGGGCGTATGGGGTCATGCCATATTTGGCTCAGTGGACTGGGGTACTTTAGTAATAAATCACGTCATACAAGAGACGATCATTACATCCCTGAGTTGGCTTGGCATTGCATTGCTACTTTCATTAGGAATGCGTTCAAAGGCTCCCCAGTGGCAGATTCTCAATGGGCTGCTTTGCCTGACGGTATTGGTTAAGACCCTATTTACCTCACTGCAGTTTGGCGCTGAGTTTAGTCTGATCTGGCTAACAGCCGGCGCACTTTGGGGAATGATATTGGGCAGTCTTTTACTAAAGGGGGCATTATGTTTCGATTCAAAAGTGAAGTTCTTATTAGCCCTGATTTGCTTACTTGGCACCACCGTTGCAGTCAATGTTTTACCTGATAACCCCTATTTCATATTGACCCTCAGGCACTGGTATCAGGGGCGTTTATTACACTTTAATGAGTTGATGCAGTGGCTTTCAGTAGTATGGTTACCCCTGGCTCTCATTTGGATGGTGCGAAGTGCCTTAGACCCTAAACCGAAACATTGATGAATATAATTTTTTTATGAGCTTCTCACACCACCTTTTCTTTTGTTTAAATCAGCGCAGCAATGGTGAAGAATGTTGCGATCAGCATAATGCGTTTGCTTTATTTGACTATGCAAAAAAGAGAGTGAAAGAGCTCGGTCTTGCAGGTCCCGGGAAGATTCGTGTAAATAAAGCGGGATGCTTGGATCGATGCTCTGATGGGCCTGTGATGGTTATTTATCCAGAAGGTATTTGGTATACCTTTATCGATGTGGACGATATTGAAGAAATTATTCAATCTCATTTAATTCAGGGGCGCCCAGTAGAGCGCCTGCAATTGACCTAGTAATTTCAAGATTTGAAAGTATTGACATGAATAGCCGTACAAAAGTAATTCATATTCAGGGGATTGTTGGGTCAATGGAAATATCTATTGATCTTCCAGATGAATTAAAAAATGATCCTTCATTTGCTGTTCGTGGTTTGGCTCTGGTAGCCCACCCTCATCCTTTAATGGGTGGCACAATGGATAATAAAGTTGCCCAAACCATGGCGCGTGCATTTAATCAATTGGGCTACGTTAGTGTGCGCCCAAACTTTCGTGGAGTGGGTGGCACTGAAGGTGTTCATGATGATGGCGTTGGAGAATTACATGACTTAGTGTATGTCACCGATTGGATGCAAACGCCATCTAGCTGGAGTGCATTTGAGGTAACTGCCAATCAATCTTGGATTACAAATGCCAATACTTTGCCTTTGGTAGTCTCAGGATTTTCTTTTGGAAGTTTTGTTGGCAGCCATTTAGTTCAAAGGCTTGCTGACTTGGGGCGTCCAGCCGAGCGTCTTGTTATGGTGGGTAGCGCTGCTGGTAAATGGACCCTGGCCCAAGTGCCAGCTGATACGATTTTGATTCATGGTGAATTAGATGAGACTATTCCCTTGATTGATGTTTTGGATTGGGCGCGCCCGCAAGAGCTGACTGTGCAAGTAGTACCAGGCGCTGATCATTTTTTCCATCGCCGTTTACATTGCATCCGCAACATTATTACTGGCGCTTGGTTAGGTATGCCAGATCACCGCAAGTAATAAAAAATAGAAGGTAAAAATAGAAAGAACCTATGACTGAAGAAAAATCACTCATTGAGTACCCATCGTTGTTTCCAATTAAGGTGATGGGTAAAGCTAATCCAGAATATCTTCCTGCGATAGTGCATATTGCTAAACAATTTGACCCTACATTTGATGAGAGTAAAGTTGAACAGCGCCCCTCTAAAGATGGAAATTATTTAGGCATTACTTTGCCAATTACTGCAACTAGTCGCGAGCAATTAGATGAGTTGTATAGAACTCTATCTACTCATCCATTGGTTAGCGTAGTTCTTTAATTAGACGTATGTTAGCCTTAGTAAAGCATCTTGGATTGGTGGATTACGCATCAACGTATGAGGCAATGCAGATATTTACTAAAGGGCGCACTAGCGATACAGCCGATGAAATTTGGGTTCTAGAGCACCCACCTGTTTTTACTCTAGGCCTTGCTGGAGATGCGGATAACTTACATTCACCTAGCAATCAAATCCCTCTCGTACAAGTGGATCGTGGTGGAGAGATTACGTATCATGGTCCCGGTCAAATAGTGGTTTATCTTTTACTTGATCTGCGACGCTTGGGAATTTTCGTAAAAGAGTTGGTCTCTCGAATAGAGCAAGCTACTATTGATACGTTGGCTGACTTTGGCATTGATGTTGAAAGAAAGCCGGGTGCACCAGGAATTTATATCTCAAAACAGACGGGAGTGTCCTCTGAGTGGGTTGGGGCCAAGATTGCTGCCTTAGGGCTTAAAGTCTCCAAGGGTTGCTCCTATCATGGCCTAGCCTTAAATGTAGCTACCGATCTTGAGGCATTTAAGCGTATCCACCCTTGTGGTTATGAGGGTTTAAAGACGGTCGATATGCAAACTCTCGGGATCAAGGACAATATAGACACTATTAGCCAAAGGCTTTTGCAGCACTTACAAAAGCAACTGATGCCATCATGACCACGAACAAGCCAAATACCAACCTAACTATTGAGGCGCGTCAAGACCTCAATTACGATGCATCACGTAAACAAAAGTCGAGCGAAAAGACTGCACGCATTCCGATCAAAATTATTCCTCTTCAAGAGGTATTAAAAAAACCAGATTGGATTCGGGTAAAAGCGGCTTCTAATAATTCCCGTTTTTCTGAGATCAAAAAGATTTTGCGGGAGAACGAGTTAGTGACTGTTTGTGAGGAAGCTAGCTGCCCCAATATTGGCGAATGTTTTGGCAAGGGCACTGCTACCTTCATGATCATGGGTGATAAGTGCACACGTCGTTGCCCATTTTGCGATGTGGGTCACGGTAGACCAGATCCCCTCGATATAAAAGAGCCTGCCAATTTAGCCCGCACGATTGCGGCGCTCAAGCTGAACTATGTCGTGATCACCAGCGTAGATCGCGATGATCTGCGCGATGGTGGCGCCATGCATTATGTCGATTGCATTTCGCAATCGCGCACTCTTTCTCCTAATACTCGTATTGAGGTGTTAGTTCCAGATTTTCGCGGTCGTCTTGATAAGGCACTAGATATATTTGCTGACCATGCGCCAAGTGGTTTACCAGATGTGATGAATCACAATCTAGAAACTGTCCCACGTTTGTATAAACAAGCCAGACCTGGTGCCGACTATTTACATTCTCTAAAGCTCTTGAAAGACTTTAAAGAGCGTTTCCCTAATATTCCTACTAAAAGTGGATTGATGGTCGGCCTGGGCGAAACCGACGAAGAAATTTTGGAAGTGATGCGCGATATGCGTGAGCATAATATCGATATGCTCACTATCGGCCAATACCTTGCTCCATCAGGACATCATTTGCCTGTAACGCGTTATGTACATCCAGATGTATTTAAGATGTTTGAGGAAAAAGCCTACGCTATGGGCTTCTCTCATGCAGCTGTAGGCGCAATGGTACGCTCGAGCTATCATGCGGATCAACAGGCCCATGGGGCTGGGATTGTTTAAAGTATTTTTTAAAGCCGCTACTTTACTGGCCACTTTATTTATTCTAGTAGCGTGCAGTCCCAAATTAGATTGGCGTACTGTTCAATCTCCGCAAGAAAGATACACAGCATTATTTCCTGGTAAGCCCGATAAATTAGAGCGTCGTATTCCCTATGCCGATCAAGAGCTTTTGCAAGTGCTTGAGGCAGTAAAGATCGACGAGGATATTTATTCAGTCAGCACTATTCAACTACCACCAAGCCAAAGTGGCTCGTTGAGTAAATTGCTATCTCACTTGCAAAATAATTTACTAGAAAGAGCAAAAGCATCCGGTGGCGATGTCACTATTGAGGAGGCTTTTTATAAAACAGCAGATAAGCAGCGTTTGCAGACTAAAGACTATTTTCTTGATTTGAAGGCTACTGGTAAAACTCAACAACAAATGCGTGTTCGTTGGATTAATCGTGTTGCGCCCAATGGAGATAGCTGGATTTATCAGATCTCAGTTTTGCATGCTGGTGCAGAGATAGGCAGTACAAAAACTTTTTTATCTAAAGAGGATTATGAAAACTTCTTTAGTGATTTTTCTCCAGAGTAATCTGAAAATAGAACGAAGTTTATTATTGCTTTTCTAAAGCAGTCACTTTGGCTTCAAGCGCTTCTAACTTTTCACGTGTCTTAGCAAGTACCTTGCTTTGCAGCTCAAATTCTTCACGGGTTACCAAGTCCATTTTTTGAAATCCTTGATTCATCATGGCGCGAACATTCTTTTCAATCTCTTGAGCTGGTGAATTGCGGATTGCATCACCAACTTTATTCTGCATATCGTTGGCGATACGTTGGATTTGTTCGAGGATTTCACCTGGTTTTTGCATGATGGGTATTCGCGGTTCTATTGAGAGTTGCAGAAAAGATACATATATCTATTTTAAGTTGTGTAGATAAATATGCCCAAAAAGAGGATAAAAACTCAAAAACACCCCAAATTCACCTATGGGGTGCAATATTAAGCACCAAAAAAGTGCATTTGCATTATTAGAGGGATTTATGAAAAAACTGTAGTTTCCAGGCAATTCATTATCACCCCATGCAATACGCATCTAACCCCTTTTTTATACAACCAGTAAGGAGTAGTTCATGAAAACTTTACAGAAGACGGTAATTTCTACAGCAGCAGTAGCGTTGATGGCAGGCTTATCAACAGTTGCATTTGCAGCTGATGAACCTGCAGCACCAGAAGCAAGTCCGATTACTGCAAACGTTACTGTAGTCAACGATTACCGCTACCGTGGTATTTCACAATCAAACTTTAAGCCAGCCATTCAGGGTGGTTTTGATTACGCTCATGAAAGCGGTTTCTACATCGGTAACTGGAACAGCTCAATCAGCTGGATTTCAGACTCAGCAAGTGCTGGTGGTAGCAAGAACGTTTCTGCACCGATCGAAATGGATTTCTACGCAGGTATCAAGAAAGAGTTGATCGGCGAAGGTTTTGCTTCAGACCTCGGAGTTTTGCAATATTACTACCCAACCTCTGGTTTGGTGATTTCTGGAACACAAGCTAACCCAAATACTACTGAAATTTATGCTGCACAGAACTTTACATTTGGTCCATTGACTGGCTTTGCTAAGTTCTCTTATGCTGCTTCTACATTATTTGGATTTGCTGGAAGCACTGGTTCTTACTACCCAGATCTAACGCTCAACTATGACACAGGTGTTTGGGGTCTAGCATTGAATGCGCACGTAGGTTATCAGTACGTTGCAGGTAATGTACAAGGTAGCAAGCCAACAGTTACAAATAGCTCTTTGTACTCCTACACAGATTACAAGTTAGGCGTTACAAAGGATTTGGGTGGCGGCCTTTCCCTGGCGGCTGCATACGTTACCACCAATGCTGGGAAAACTGGTTCCGCTTATAACTATTCATCCCCAACAAACAAAAACTTAGGCGGTTCTACTGGTATTGTTTCCCTTACCAAAACTTTCTAATTTTCATCCCGAACGGAGAAACACATGAAATTAATTACCGCAATCATCAAGCCATTTAAGCTTGACGAAGTGCGCGAAGCTCTCTCGGAAGTGGGAGTTTCGGGCATTACCGTCACTGAAGTTAAAGGCTTTGGTCGTCAAAAAGGTCACACCGAGTTATATCGTGGTGCTGAGTATGTTGTCGACTTTTTGCCTAAAGTCAAAATTGAAGCTGCTGTGGAAGATGGCATCTTGGAGCGTGCGATTGAAGCAATTGAAAAATCTGCACGTACAGGCAAGATTGGTGATGGCAAGATTTTTGTCTCACCAGTTGAGCACGTCATTCGTATTCGCACCGGTGAAACCGGTGCTTCAGCACTTTAAAGAGAGGTTCAAAATGTTAACTTGGATGAAACGACTCATTGCTGGTGGTGCTATGGCCTTGGCCATTGGTGCTACTGGTGTAATGGTTACTTCGCCAGCACATGCTGATGAAGTAAAAAAACCAGCAGTTACTGCGCCTGCCGCTACACCAGCAGCTGCAGAACCTGCTCCTGTACTTTGCTCTGAAAAGTGCAATAAAGGTGACACAGCTTGGATGATGGTTTGTACAGCATTAGTGCTGTTGATGACTCTTCCTGGCTTGGCGTTGTTCTACGGTGGTTTGACACGTAGTAAGAACATCTTGTCTATCTGTATGCAATGTTTCATGGTCTTCTCTCTGATATCAGTACTATGGGCAATTTATGGCTATAGCTTTGCATTCACGGAAGGTGGAGCATTCATCGGTGGCTTAGACCGTCTGTTCTTAGGCGGCATGAATCCAGACTCAGTAGCAGCTACCTTTAGTAAAGGGGTTGTGATTCCTGAGTATGTATTTATGGCGTTCCAAGCGGTGTTCGCAACGATCACTTGCTGTTTGATCATTGGTTCTTTTGCTGAGCGCGCTAAGTTCTCTGCAATTCTGGTTTTCATGGTGATTTGGTTCACTTTGAGCTATTTGCCAATCGCTCACATGGTTTGGTTCTGGCCTGGTCCAGATGACATCAAAGACGCTGCATCACTCGAAGCAATTACTGCTCGTGCTGGTTGGTTGTGGCAAAAAGGTGTTCTCGACTTTGCTGGTGGTACCGTTGTGCACATCAACGCTGCGATCGCTGGTTTGGTTGGTTCTTTTGTAATCGGCAAGCGTATTGGTTACGGTAAAGAAGCAATGAAGCCGCATAACTTAGTTTATGTAATGACTGGTGCTGCTCTCTTGTGGTTCGGCTGGTTTGGTTTCAATGCTGGTTCAGCTCTTGAAGCAAATGGTAGTGCTGCATTGGCATTCGTGAACACCTATTTGGCTACTGCTGCTGCTGTATTGGGCTGGTCAGTTGCTGAGTGGGTTCTCAAAGGTAAGCCATCTATGTTAGGTGCTGCATCTGGTTGCGTAGCGGGTTTAGTTGCAATTACTCCTGCTGCTGGTTTCGTTGGTCCAATGGGCGCAATCGTAATCGGTCTTATCGCTGGTGTGATCTGCCTCTGGGGTGTTACTGGTCTTAAGAAGCTTTTGGGTTCAGACGACAGCTTAGATGTGTTTGGTGTTCACGGCGTAGGCGGAATTACTGGTGCATTGTTGACTGGTGTATTCGCTGACCCAGCATTGGGTGGCACAGGCATCTGGGATTACGTAGCTAATGCAGTTGCCCCTGATTATTCTGTTGCTAGCCAATTATGGATCCAGGCTCAAGGCGTGATTACCACTGTAATTTGGTCTGGCGTGGTTTCTCTCATAGCCTTCAAATTGATCGATATCGTGATTGGTTTACGTGTTAAGGAAGAAGAAGAGCGCGAAGGCTTGGATATTAGCTCACACGGTGAGACTGCATACGAGTCTTAATCTGTAGATTTACCCCTCACTGGGCGGCTCTCGTTGGTCGCCTAGTTTTAAGCGCGGGATCCTTGGATCCCGCGTCTTTCTTTTAATAATCTTACAATAGTGGAATGGTTCCACATCTCATCACTGCACTCACCGGCCCTTTGCTCGAATTAGAGTCAAAGGTTCTAGAAGCGACCCCAACCATTGAGCGTTGGTTTAGGCTGGAGTGGCAAGAGCACACCCCACCTTTTTATTGTTCAGTAGATTTACGAAATTCCGGCTTTAAGTTAGCTCCGGTTGATACCAATCTCTTTCCGGGGGGGTTTAATAATCTTTCCCCACAAATGTTGCCACTTGCTGTTCAAGCTGCGATGGCTGCAATTGAGAAGATTTGTCCTGAAGCCAAAAATTTATTATTGATTCCAGAGCGCCATACTCGTAATACTTTCTACTTACAGAATATTGCGCGTCTATCTTCAATATTGCGTCAAGCTGGATTGAATGTCCGACTGGGTACTTTCTCTGAAGAAATTAAAAAGCCAACATGGATTGAGTTGCCAGAGGGCAATCGCCTATTGATGGAGCCGCTCTCCCGCTTAGGTCTTAAGAAGCAACGTTTAGGTTTAAAAGATTTTGATCCTTGTTCAATCTTATTGAATAACGACTTGTCTGCTGGTATTCCTCCAATTCTGGAGAATATCTATGAGCAATACTTACTCCCAGGCCTGCATGCTGGCTGGCATATACGTCGCAAATCAAATCACTTTGCTGCATACGAAGAAGTAGCTAAGAAATTTGCCAAAGTAGTCGATATTGATCCGTGGATGATTAATCCGTACTTTACGAGTTGCTCGAATATCAATTTTCATGAGCGTAAGGGTGAAGACGAACTACAAACTGCGGTAGAGCAAGTTCTAAAAAAGACCGCTAAAAAATATCGTGAGTACGGTATCAAAGAAAAGCCATACGTGGTTGTAAAGGCTGATGCAGGAACTTATGGCATGGGCGTGATGGTGGTGAATGATCCTGCACAGTTAAAGGGCCTGAACCGCAAAGACCGCAATAAGATGAGTGTAGTTAAGGAAGGTCTTGAGGTCAGTGACGTATTGATTCAGGAAGGCGTCTATACCTTTGAGAAGGTGAATGAAGCTGTTGCTGAGCCAGTGGTGTACATGATTGACCGCTATGTGATTGGCGGCTTCTATCGCGTTCATACGGACCGCGGGCCTGATGAGAATCTCAACGCGCCAGGCATGCACTTTGTGCCTCTGGCCTTTGAGCAAAACTCTATGCCTGATTTGGCGGCTAAGCCAGGCAGTGCCGCCCCTAACAGATTTTACTTGTATGGCGTTGTTGCTCGTTTAGCTTTACTAGCCGCATCATTGGAGCTAGAGCGTACCGACCCTAATGCTGAAGTTGCCTAAGTAAATTGCTAACTCATTAATAGAAAAATGGACCTCCTTTTTATTGCAGACCCCCTTCAGTCTTTCAAGATTCAAAAGGATTCTACATTCGCGATGATGCGAGTAGCGCAAGAGGCAGGACATCATCTGTGGTTTTGCCAAAGCAAAAATGTTTTATGGAAAGATGATTTAGTAATTGCTGATTGCCAGTTCTTGGTAATTAAACCTAGTTCGATAACTTGGTTTGAATTGGGTGGTGTTGAGTCAAAAGTACTCAAATCTTTTTCTGCAGTACTCATGCGTACTGATCCACCATTTGATATTGAATACCTTAATACCACTTGGATATTATCCGCTGCGGTACGCCAGGGAGCCAAAGTCTTTAATGAACCCAGTGCAGTTCGTGATCATTCTGAAAAACTATCTATTACCGAATTTCCTGAGCTCATTCCGCCGACCCTGGTGACTCGTGAGTTAAGAGCGGTTGAGAAGTTTCATCAGACCCATCGCGACATCGTCATTAAGCCGCTCGATGGGATGGGTGGGATGGGTGTATTCAGGGTGGGTACTGATGGTTTAAATCTAGCTAGTATCGTCGAGACTTTAGGTGAGAATGGCGCACGAACACTGATGATTCAGCGCTTCTTGCCTGAAATCGCCCAGGGCGATAAGCGGGTGCTATTAATTGGCGGAGAAGTGGTGCCGTTTGCACTAGCTCGCATTCCTCAGGGCAGTGAAATTCGGGGTAATTTAGCTGCTGGCGGCAAAGGCGTTGCCATGCCTTTAACGGATACTGAAAAGCGGGTCGCTGAAAAATTAGCTCCCGTTCTAAACCAGCGTGGATTATTCTTGGTAGGACTCGATTTAATCGGTGGTTACCTCACTGAAATTAATGTTACTAGCCCAACTTGTTTTGTTGAAATTACCAATCAAACTGAATTTAATGTCCCTCAGTTTTGGTTGGCAGCACTAGAGAAAGCATTGGTATAAATATGTCTGGAATTGTCATCGTTGCCCACACACCAATTGCTAGCGCCATGTTGGCGTTTGCTGAGCACACTTTTGGCGTACTCCCTGAGCGCGTTCGGGCGGTTGATATCCCTCCTCATGAAGATACCAAGGCCAGCTTTGATCGTGTGATGAAAGCGGCCTATGCCGTCAATACAGGTAATGGCGTTCTTATTTTGGCGGACGTGATGGGGGCAACTCCTGCTAATGTAGCTTCTAGACTCGAAGCCTTAGGACCCTTATCAGGCCTGAATGCACCCGTTATCGTTTTGGCGGGATTAAATCTGCCTATGTTGATGCGTTGCATCTCTCATCGTGGAGAAGGTCTAGAGGAATTGGCGCAAAAAGCACTTGCCGGTGGACAGCATGGAATTTTGCGCTTAGGTATCAAAGTAAACCAAGAATAGATAAGGATGGAACACAATGCCTTCTGCAGAAATCGAAATTATTAATAAATTAGGTTTGCATGCTCGGGCATCTGCAAAGCTTTCTCAGTTGGCAGCGCAATTCCCTTGTGAAATATTTTTGTCACGAAACGGGCGTCAAATTAATGCCAAGAGCATTATGGGTGTGATGATGTTGGCGGCGGGAATAGGCAGTACTGTGATTCTCGAAACTGTGGGTGAGAAAGCTGATGAAGCCTTGGAAGCGCTTACTGCCTTAATTAATGACCGTTTTGGTGAAGGTGAGTAAATAGCATGACTTTTGCGCTGCACGGAATTCCAGTATCAAAAGGTATTGCCATTGGCAAAGCCGTACTGATTTCGCGTGCAGCATTAGAGGTAAGCCATCATCTAGTTGAGTCAGGTAAAGAAGAGGTTGAAGCACAAAAATTATTAGATGCCTTTGGTCAGGTTCGTGTCGAGCTTGAGCAATTGCGTCAAGGGTTGCCAAAAGATGCACCGCAGGAAATGGCGGCTTTCTTAGATGTCCATGCCATGATTTTGGCAGATCCAGCTTTAGCTGAAAAGCCGATCAAATTAATTCGGACACAACGTTTAAATGCTGCTTGGGCCTTAACAACCGAGCTTAATGATCTTTTAGAGCAGTTTGCTGATATTGAGGATGCTTATTTAAAAGAACGTGCTAATGACATTCGTCAGGTGGCTGAGCGAGTCATTAAGGCTTTGAACGCGCAGAAAAAAGATTCTTTAAGCGCCTCTGATTTTTTACCTACAAGTGATATTGGTGTTGAGTCTATTATCGTGGCTCACGATATTGCTCCGCATGACATGCTACGTTTTAAAGAGCATGCCTTTACTGGATTTGTAACAGATCTTGGGGGTAAGACCTCTCATACTGCCATTGTGGCTCGTAGTATGGAGATTCCTGCGGTAGTGGGCGTACGTCATGCAAGTGAAATGATTCGTCATGGCGATTGGTTAGTCTTAGATGGTGAGCGAGGGGTTGTAATAGTTGCTCCTGATGAGCAACTATTAGCTGAGTATCGCAAACTACAAACTCAGTTCTTAAAAGAGACCCGCAAGCTTCAACAGTTAAAACATGCCAAAACCGAGACGGCCGACCGTGTTGAGATTGGATTATTTGCCAACATTGAGTTACCAGAAGACGCTATTCAGGCGGTGAAGCTTGGTGCCGTTGGCGTTGGCTTATTCCGCTCTGAATTTTTATTCATGGATCGCAAGCATGCTTTGCCTGATGAAGAACAGCAGTATCAAGAATACCGTCGTGCAGTCGATTTGATGCATGGCTTACCTGTCAATATTAGAACGATTGACGTTGGCGCTGACAAGGTACTAGGTGGCGGTGGTGATATTTCTCAAACGGGTGTATCCCCTTTAGGATTGCGTGCGATTCGCTGGTCTCTCACTGAACCTGAAATATTTTTAACGCAGCTTAGAGCAATCTTGCGTGCATCTGCTCATGGTCAGGCGCGCATCATGATTCCCATGTTAGCACATGCTAAAGAAATTGATGAAACTTTTAGATTGATCGAAAAAGCGAAGCAGCAGTTACATCAACGTGGCAAAGCCTTTAACCCGAATATTAAAGTTGGTGCCATGATTGAAATTCCGGCTGCTGCTTTGGTGTTGCCGCTGTTTATTAATCGTTTCGATTTTCTCTCGATTGGTACAAACGATTTAATTCAATACACGCTAGCAATTGACCGAGCAGATCACGCAGTAGCACATCTTTATGACCCACTACATCCTGCGATAATAAATTTGTTAGCTAATATTATTGAGCAGGCTAAGCGCGCAAATGTACCTGTTGCGGTTTGTGGCGAAATGGCAGGCGACCCTGCTCTCACTAGGTTATTGCTGGCATTGGGATTAACTGACTTTTCAATGCACTTTAGTCAGCTACTGTTGGTTAAACGAGAGATTTTGCAGGCCAATGTAGGCCTCTTAAAAGCTCGTGTAGCCAGAGTATTGAAGGCTTATGAGCCCGAAGAGCAAGCAAAAGCTTTAGAGCGATTGCTGTCTTAAAGACTTGGTGAACTCTGAATTTGGCTCTTAATGCGCCGAGCAGCATACAGAGCATTCAGAATTGCGACTAATACGTATTTCGTCAATCTGGGTGGTGCGCCCATTCCAAAGTAGCATTCGACCTACCAAGGAGTCTCCAAAACCGATTAGTACCTGTAGCGCTTGAGCTGCTTGCATACTACCGATGATACCAACTAAGGGTGAGAAAATACCCATAGATGAGCAACTGACTTCTTCAAATTGCTCATCTGGAGAAAAGATGCAGGCATAGCAGGGTGAGTTTGGATTACGAGGATCAAAGACACTAATTTGACCATCAAGCTTGAGTGCAGAGCCTGATACTAGGGGTATTTGGTGCTTAACACAGGCTGCATTAATCAGGTGCCTGGTTGAAAAGTTATCAGTGCAATCTAAAACGACATTAACGCTTGGAAGCAATTCATCTAATAATGAAGATGTGGCTTTAGCTTCGATTGTTTCAATCTGAATGCCGGAATTTAAGTGCTGCAAAAATTCTTTCCCAGAGGCTACTTTGCTTTTACCAACACTACTTTCGGTGTGCATGATTTGGCGTTGCAAATTGGTAAGCTCTACCTCATCATGGTCGACTAAGGTAATGTGGCTAACACCTGCGGCTGCTAGGTAGGGAGCAGCAGCGCTGCCTAAGCCACCAGCCCCAATCACTAATACGTGTGACTCGAGCAGCTTCTCTTGGCCAGCAACATCAATTTCTTCAAGCAGTAAATGTCTAGAGTATCGAAGTAATTGCTCGTCATTCATATGCCGGCTATAGAGTTTGGGATTATTCGAGCTTGGAAGAGGAGCGCTTCACAGGCTGACCATTAATAAAGGCCACTGCTTGGGAAAGCATGAAGTCATCTGCGCTACCGAGCTCAGGGGGCTTCTTATTTTTTTCTTTCTCTTTTTCTTCAGGAGTCTTCTTGGCATTTTTTTCTTCAATGCGTTGTAATTCTTCGAGACGACGTTGCTCACGATCTTTAATGAGCTTATCTTCAGCAGATTGTTTATTGCGCAAATGTTTTTCGCTGTCAATCTCACGGGTAATCAATACATCATCCGGATCACCATCTTTGTTTTGGTCCACAGGAATATCCGGCTTAACACCAAAAGCCTGAATTGATTTACCACTTGGGGTGTAGTAATAGGCAGTTGTGATCTTCAGTGCTGAGTCATTAGTGAGAGGGCGTACGGTTTGTACGGAACCTTTACCAAAAGTGGTTTTTCCAATAATGGTTGCGCGTTTGTAGTCCTGAAGGGCGCCAGCCACAATCTCAGAAGCAGATGCGGAGTAGGCGTTTACTAAAACAACCATCGGAAGCTTCTTAAAGATGGCTGGCACGCCCGCCAAGGGGTCGCCAGGCTCATTTAGACGATACATTGCTGGGGTGGCATTAAATACCTGTTTTGAGTCAGGGGATTGGCCCTTAGTAGAAACAATGATTGCATCAGCGGGCAAGAATGCTGCCGCCACTCCTACTGCACCTTGTAATAGGCCGCCACCGTTATTGCGAAGATCCAGAATGATGCCTTTGAGCTTAGGATCTTGGTTAGCAATATCAGTCAGTTTTTTGGCGAGATCTGGAACCGTCCGCTCTTGAAAGCTGGTGATCCGCACCCAGGCAATATTGTTATCAAGTATTTTGGCCTTAACCGATTGAACTTTTATTTCTGCACGAGTGATGGTTACTGGAAAGCTACGCTCCTCACTCTTACGAAATACTGTCAAGGTAATTTTAGTTCCCGGTGTGCCGCGCATGGTACGAACTGCTTTGTCTAGGGACATTCCACGTACTGGTTTGTCATCCAAGCGTGTAATTAAATCTCCTGCTTGTAGTCCTGCTCGTGCAGCAGGACTATCTTCAATTGGATTTAATACTTTTACAACACCATCTTCCGAGGTAATTTCAATACCAAGACCAGCGAACTTTCCAGAAGTTTGCTCCTGCATTTCTGAAAAATCTTTTTTGTCCAAGAAGGTGGAGTGTGGATCAAGACTGCTAACCATACCTTTCACTGCGTCAGTTAATAACTGCTTATCTTCAATTGGCTCCACATATTCACGCTTAATTTGTGCAAAGACATTGGATAGCGTGCGCAGCTCATCCAAAGGAAGCTGAGCGCCTTGCTGAGCGGTCGCAGAGAGCTGAATGGTGGCTGCTACACCAGCGACAAGACCAACGGCAATCAGGGCAAAATTCTTTAGAAATTGGCGCATATCTTTTTTGTTTTAATCCAAATAAAAGTGTTGAATAGGTTTGAGGTTGTCATCAAGTTCATAAACCAGCGGTACGCCATTTGGGACATTGACTTCCATGATGGCTTCATCTGACATTTGATCTAGATATTTAATTAATGAGCGAATACTATTTCCATGTGCAACTAGCAAAATACGTTTGCCAGCTTTTAATGCTGGTGCAATGGATTCATTCCATAGTGGCAATACGCGCTCAACGTTATCTTTTAAACACTCGCCCAAAGGAATGTCGGAGGGATTGAGTTTGGAGTAACGAGCATCGTTTTTTGGATTACGCTCATCTCCCATTTCCAGTAGGGGTGGACGTACGTCGTAAGAACGACGCCAAATATGTACTTGTTCATCTCCATACTTCAAGGCTGTTTCTGCTTTATTAAGGCCGGTAAGCGCGCCATAGTGACGCTCATTAAGACGCCAGCTATGCACAACAGGAAGCCACATTAAATCCATGGTGTCTTGCACATGCCAGAGAGTGCGAATAGCACGTCTCAAAACAGAGGTATAAGCAATATCAAATTCATAGCCCGCTTTGCGAAGATTTTCACCAGCCGCCAAGGCTTGTTCAGTACCTTTAGGGGTCAAGTCAACGTCCGCCCAGCCAGTAAAGCGGTTTTCAAGGTTCCAGGAGGATTCGCCATGACGAATAAGGACAAGTTGTTTCATAGAGCCATTCTATAATCTGGTAATGAACTTTCTCACGCAAATTGATAATTTAGCGCTTATCGCCCTTCTGTTGGTTTCAGGCGTTGCGCTCTTCCTACCTACATTATCTACGCTTATTGGCGGAAAAGGCTTATCGCCTACCGAAGCGACGATCTGGATTAATCGGCGCAAAGCATATGTCTTGGACTTGCGCACAGAAGAGGCCTTTAAATCAGGTCATTTGCCAGGCGCCAAATTAGCCAATACTGTTGGCCTAAGTACAGCCATTGAGAAGCTCAAGTTAGACCGCAAGCATCCAGTTATATTGGTTTGTGAGACCGGCGCCCAATCCCGCAAGCTTATTACTGAGGCTCAAAAACTGGGCTTTGCTGAAGTGGGTTGTTTGGATGGCGGTGTTCAGGCTTGGAAAGCCGCTGCACTACCTTTGGTGAAGTAAGGGGAAATTAATGCCTTTAGTAACGATGTATAGCACTCAAGTTTGCCCATATTGTGTGATGGCTGAAAAGCTGTTGCAAAAAAAAGGCGTGGCCAATTTAGAAAAAGTATTGATTGATCGCGATCCATCTCAGCGTGAAATCATGATGACACGTACTGGTCGTCGTACAGTGCCTCAGATTTATATCGGCGATACCCATGTGGGCGGCTATGACGATTTAGTAGCATTGGATCGGGCAGGAAAACTTGATCCATTATTGGCTTAAAAATAAATACATAGAGAAAGTTAGTAATGACTGAACAAACTGCTGCACCTCAAGCAAGTACTGAGCAATTAAAAGAGCCTGGATTTCGTATTCAGAGAATTTATTTGAAAGATCTATCTCTTGAGCAGCCAAATGCTCCACAGATTTTGTTAGTTGCTTCGGAGCCGCAAGTACAAGTCGAGATTGATATTAGCGTTGCTCCACTGAGCGAAGGAATTTTTGAGGTTGCTCTGAGCTCTACTGTTACCGCTAAGGTTGATGCAAAAGTATTGTTCTTGGTTGAAGCAAAACAAGCTGGTATTTTTGAGTTCAGCAATATACCCGTTGAGCAAATCGATCCAATGCTAGGCATTGCTTGCCCAACAATTTTGTATCCTTACTTACGTTCAAATATCGCTGACATTGTTAGTCGAGCAGGTTTTCAGCCAATTCATTTGAATGAGATTAATTTCCACGGCATGTACGAGCATCGCTTGATGCAAGCTCAGCAAGAGGCTGCCGCCAAGGATGGCGCAGTCTCAGAGATCAAGCCTCACTAAGCTCAATAAGCGAGCCCACAGATCATGAAAGTGACACTGCTTGGTGCTGGCGCTTGGGGGACGGCGATGGCTGTCCAAGCCGCTCGCCACCTTCAGCAGGATGATGTTTGTTTATGGTCTCGTAGCGAACAGCAGCTACAAGAAATTCAAAAAAGTAATGAAAATCGTGCATACCTTTCGGGGATTAAGTTACCCGAGGCACTGAAGTTTGAAGAGAGCTTTTCTGCTGCTATCAAAAGACTATCTAGTGATGACTTATTGGTTATTGCCACTCCAATGTCAGGACTTTCCGAGATTATTGCCCAAGCCTTAAAGATTGCTGAGTATCCGCTCAATATCATTTGGTTGTGCAAGGGTCTTGAGCCGAATACCGCTTTCTTGCCACATCAAGTGGTAGAGCGCGAAAGCAAAATCCATTCTCATGGCATAAAACATTCGTATGGCGCCTTATCGGGACCAAGTTTTGCTCATGAGGTAGGTTCGGGAATGCCATGTGCTTTAACAGTTGCTAGCAAATCTGCAAAACTTTGTGAGGTAGTGCAGGCCGCATTTCATCACGGCAATATGCGTGTGTATTCCAGCGATGACCTCGTCGGCGTTGAATTAGGCGGAGCAGTTAAAAATGTCCTAGCAATCGCTGCAGGTATTGGTGATGGTCTTGATTTGGGTTTTAACGCCCGTGCAGCAGTCCTCACTCGAGGATTGGCTGAGATGATGCGTTTGGTCAAGGCAGCTGGCGGTAAATCTGAAACTTGTATGGGTTTAACCGGAGTTGGAGACCTAATCTTGACTGCTACTGGCGACCTTTCTCGCAATCGTCGAGTGGGTCTTGAGCTGGCTGCTGGTAAGTCATTACCGGAGATTCTGGCTAGCCTCGGTCACGTTGCTGAAGGCGTGCTTTGTGCCGCTGCGGTAGGTGATTTAGCAAAACGTTTAGATGTTGAGATGCCAATTACCGCAATGATGAGTGAAGTCTTATCCGGAAAGCTGAAACCGCATGATGCGGTTAAGAAACTCATGGGGCGCGATCCAAAAATTGAGTCTTAACTAATTTAGAAACTAAGTTAGCAACATCAGTTTCTTAACAACCGCCTGCAAGGCCATTCTGGCGCCAAGCCTCATACACAACAATCGCTACGGTATTGGATAGGTTTAGACTCCGACTACTGTCTTGCATTGCAAGACGCATACGATTGGCAATTGGAATGGAGTCTCTCACTTCATCAGTAATGCCCTTGGTCTCAGAGCCAAAAATAAAATAATCGTTGGGGCAATATTTGCCCTCATGAAACTTACCTGAGCCCTTGGTGGTTAGGGCAAAAAGATGCTGAGGATTAGGGTTCTCATCTTTTAAAAATTGTGTCCAATTTTTGTGGATTTTAACTTTTGCAAACTCGTGATAGTCCAGCCCTGCTCTACGCAACTTGGCATCTTCCATCGGAAACCCAAGCGGCTCAATTAAATGTAGTTTGGCCCCAGTATTCGCACACAAGCGAATGATGTTCCCAGTATTAGGTGGAATTTCGGGTTCGAATAAAACAATATTAAACATGTGCCACTATTTAAATTGGTCGCGCAGCTCTGAGTATTACCCAATTCACTACGCGAGATACACCATTGTCCTTCAGAATGCGCGCAATTTCATTGAGTGTGGCGCCACTAGTCATTACATCATCAAATACAACAACAGACTTACCTCTAAGATTTTCAATATATTCTGCCTCGACATAAAACATATTTTGAATGGCCAAGCGACGACTATCTATTGGGCTGCCTGCTTGGGGATGAAAACAATGGTGGCGCTGAAGTATGTAAGGCGATTTTTGTATGTGCCCTCCACATCGAATCAGTTTTACTAATTCCCAGCTCTGATTAAAGCCGCGTTGTGCCAGCTTTTCAGTGCTTAATGGAACTGGCAGTAAGTAGTCTGCAAAAGTATTTTCTAGCTCTTTAGCCATGAGCAAGTTCCATGCATTACCCAATCCATTCGCAAAGGCAATTCTTTTCTGGTACTTCAACTCATGTAAGGGAGCTTGTAGTATTCCTTCATAGCGATCTAGACAATAGGTTTCATCAAAGTAGGGTTGAGCACTTTGGCATGAAATACAGCGCCGCTCAATTAATTCAGATGCCTGAAGTGCAATACCGCATTGATAGCAGCATTGGTAATTAAACAAGGCATCACTCTTTAATGAACAGAGGCACACATCGCAAATTGAGTATTCTTGAAACTCCTGACAAGTAATGCAGGCAGTTGGCAAAAGATACTCGCAAATAGTTTGGAAAATGTTCTCTGGAAATTGCATGGGGCGCTGAGTATACTGAGTCAATGACCCAGCACATTAGATGGTTACAAGACGAAATTGCAGATCGTATGCTGCAGAAATTAGAAATCGTTAAGCTCGATGTAAAGGATATTTTGGTCGTCCCCGATTTCCCTGGAAAACATTTAGAGACTCTTGCCCGCCGCTATCCAAAAGCGCAGGTTTTTAGTATTGCTGAACAAGGTATATCTGGTTTTGAAATGTGGCGCTCTAAAGCAAAGAGTAATTGGCGAGCTTTTTTTGCTTCTAACAATAGTTTCATAGCAAGCTACTTCAGTTCTGGAAGACTCGATATTCCAGATAATTCGGTTGACTTAGTTTTTAGTGATCTTTTGTTGCAGGACTTGCCAGATCCAAAACACTTCTTGCGGGAGTGTTGGCGGGTTCTCCGCGAGGGCGGCTTAATCTCATTCAGTTATCTAGGGCCTGATACTGGAAAAGAATTGCACTCCTTAAATCTTCCTGAACTAAGACTGCAGAATTTATTAAGCCCGTGGGATATGCACGATACGGGTGATGCTTTAGTAGCGGAGCGTTTTTCTGATCCGGTAATGGACATGGAGTACTTAACCCTGGATTATGAAAAACAGACTCTATTGCTAGCAGACATTAGCTCGTTGAAATTGATCGAGTCTATCCCCACTAAAGCTATCGAAAAAGAGGTTTTGCCGCAAAAAATTACCTTGGAGGTGGTTTATGGGCATGCATGGGCACTTGGAAAGCGTCTTGCTAATACCAAGGACAGTATTGCTTACATTGATGTAAATCAAATTGGACGCAAGACTAGGTCAGATTCTGCCTAAGTGTGAGTGCTTACTATCTTTTAAACCTTGACCAAGATTGGAGCTAGCTGGGTTAACCCTGTTTGTTCTTGCGCTTAATTCGCCCTATAATCACGGCAGTAAGTATTGATTTGAAGCCGTTTTTTGGGCATTTAGCGGCATTTTTGCTGCTTTGCACACGACAATAAACAGAGAATAAGATGAATTTATTTGGAAAAGTCACTAGGGCATCGCTCTATTTCGCTTTAGCTTTTGGTACGGCTCTTGCTCACGCGGCAGAGAATATGCCTGGAGGTCCGGCTGTTAATCAGCTCAATTTCGCAGCTCCTGCTACCAAAATCATGCAAGAGATTCATTGGTTGCATTGGATGATGTTGGTAATTTGTGCAGTAATTTTTATTGGCGTTTTTGGAGTGATGTTCTATTCCATATTGAAGCATCGCAAATCATTAGGTCATAAATCCGCATCTTTCCACGAGAGCACCACTGTAGAAATTATTTGGACAGTGATTCCATTGCTCATCGTTATTGGTATGGCATTGCCAGCAACAAAAACGGTTGTAGCGATGAAAGACACGACAAACTCCGACATCACTATTAAGACCACTGGTTACCAGTGGAAGTGGGGTTATGACTACATTAAAGGCGAAGGTGAAGGCATCAGTTTCTTATCAACTTTAGCTACCTCACGAGAAGCAATCAATAACTTAGCCCCTAAATCGAATACCTATTTGATGGAAGTGGACAACGAAATGGTTGTTCCAGTTGGCAAGAAAATTCGTTTGATCACTACTGCTAATGACGTTATTCATGCTTGGACTATTCCAGCGTTTGGCGTAAAGCAAGATGCGATCCCGGGTTTTGTTCGTGACACTTGGTTTAGAGCTGACAAGATTGGTACATTCCGCGGTCAGTGCTCTGAGCTCTGTGGTGCAGAACACGCTTTCATGCCTATCGTTGTTAAAGTAGTTTCCCAAGAGGATTACACCGCTTGGGTTGCGCAGAAGAAAAAAGAGATGGGTGCTGGTGGTGAAGATCCATCTAAGGTTTACACCCTGGATGAACAAAAAGAGCGCGGTGCTAAGGTATACGCAGCAAACTGCGCAGCTTGTCACCAGCCTAACGGCAAAGGTGCTGGCGCATTCCCAGCCTTAGATGGCAGCAAAGTAGTGAACGGGCCTAAGGCTGGTCAGTTCAACATTTTGTTGAACGGTAAAAATGCTATGCCAAAGTGGGCAGGCGTACTTTCTGATGGCGATATCGCAGCAGTTATCACCTATACCCGTAATTCATGGGGCAATAAAACGGGTGAAGTAATTCAGACCCAAGAAATTATTACCGCACGTGGCCAGTAATTCAGATTAACCAATACAGATAAAACGAAACCGGAGTAATTCATGAGCACAGTCTCTACTACCCACGATCACGCACACGATCACGCGCATGATGATCACATGCCACACGGTTGGCGTCGTTGGTTGTTTGCAACCAACCACAAAGACATCGGCACGATGTATTTGATCTTCTCATTTGTTAGCTTGTTAGCTGGCGGTGTCATGGCCTTAGGCATTCGTTTGGAATTATTCCAGCCAGGTTTACAGTTCTTCCGTCCTGAATTCTTCAATCAGCTGACAACCATGCACGGTTTGGTGATGGTATTCGGTGCGATCATGCCGGCATTCGTTGGTTTTGCTAACTGGATGGTGCCTTTGCAAATCGGCGCATCTGATATGGCATTTGCTCGTATGAATAACTTTAGCTTCTGGATTCTGCCAGTAGCTGCAACCTTGTTATTGAGCTCCTTCCTCGTCCCTGGCGGTGCTCCAGCTGGCGGTTGGACTATTTACGCCCCACTGACTTCGCAAATGGGCCCTGGAATGGACATGGCTATTTTCGCCCTCCACTTGTTGGGTGCATCTTCCATCATGGGTTCAATCAACATCATCGTGACTATTTTGAACATGCGCGCTCCGGGCATGACTTTGATGAAGATGCCAATGTTCTGCTGGACTTGGTTGATTACTGCTTACTTATTGATTGCTGTGATGCCTGTATTGGCTGGTGCGATCACAATGGTCTTGACTGACCGTCACTTTGGTACTTCATTCTTCTCTGCTGTTGGCGGTGGCGACCCAATTATGTTCCAGCATATTTTCTGGTTCTTTGGTCACCCAGAGGTCTATATCATGATTCTTCCAGCATTTGGAATCGTGAGTGAAATCGTTCCAGCATTCTCCAGAAAAACCTTGTTTGGCTATAGCTCAATGGTTTATGCGACATCGTCAATTGCGATCTTGTCATTCATCGTTTGGGCCCATCACATGTTTGCAACTGGTATGCCAGTAACAGGTCAATTGTTCTTCATGTACGCAACAATGTTGATTGCTGTTCCTACTGGCGTGAAAATTTTTAACTGGGTTGCAACAATGTGGAAGGGGTCAATGACCTTTGAAACTCCTATGTTGTGGGCTATTGGTTTTATTTTCGTTTTCACCATGGGTGGTTTTACCGGTTTGATTCTGGCAATGGCTCCAATTGATATTGGGCTGCAGGATACTTACTACGTTGTAGCCCACTTCCACTATGTATTGGTGGCGGGTTCTTTATTCGCAATGTTCGCTGGTTTTTACTACTGGTGTCCTAAGTGGACTGGACGTATGGCTAGCGAAACACGTGGGAAAATCCACTTCTGGGCTTCCATGATTTTCTTTAACATCACCTTCTTCCCAATGCACTTTTTGGGTCTTGCAGGTATGCCGCGTCGATATGCAGACTACCCAACTCAGTTTGCTGACTTCAACTTAATTGCATCGATTGGTGCTCTCGGCTTTGGATTGTCACAGGTCTATTTCTTATTCTGTGTAGCATTGCCAGCTTATCGAGATCAGGGTGAGAAGGCTCCGGCCAAGCCTTGGGATGGCGCTAAAGGTTTAGAGTGGACTGTGCCATCACCAGCGCCACATCACACCTTTGAAACACCTCCTAATGCAGAGCAGTTGCGTGAAGCAGGAATTTAATACGTCTTCCAAACAAGCCCTAGCTGCGAATAATCGTCGCTTAGGACTGATTCTTTTGAGCATTGCTGCAGTATTTTTTATCGGCATTGTGATGAAGTGGAGCGTATTGGGCTAATCCCATTGTGCCAATATGACAGCTATTTATTCTGCAAACCGCCAGATCTTACTAAAGCTACTCATCGCTTCGGTAATGATGTTCGGCTTTGGCTATGCCTTGGTTCCTATGTACAAGGCCTTGTGTGAGGTCACGGGAATTAATGTAGTAACTAGTAAGAATGACTATGGCGTTAGAGCTTTTAGCCCTAACAAGGTTGGTAACACCCAGGTTAACTATGCCCGCACGGTTACGATTGAGTTTGATTCCAATAGTCGCGGTCCGTTCACTTTTAAGCCAGTTAAGAATTTTTTAGATGTGCATCCTGGTGAAATGACTGAGATTGTTTATGAGGTAACCAACAATCAAAATCGTCCGGTAAGAGCTCAGGCGATACCGAGTTATGCACCTAAGAGTGCAACAGAGTTTTTTACAAAATTGGAGTGCTTTTGTTTTCAAGAACAAACACTAGGAGCAAATGAGACCAGGAAGATGCCGGTAGTCTTTGTGATCGATGCGGGTTTACCGGATGATGTAAAAACAATTACTTTGTCATATACCTTCTTTGAGTTGGGCATGGGCGGTACGCCACCTGCTCCAAAATCAAAGGTAGTGTCGTGAAAAAGAAAAGTAGTTTTATGCAGTCCATGAAAGCCGTGATGTGGGGTTTTCTGGGGGTGCGTAAGAAGTCAGATTTGCAGGAAGATGTTGCTTCATTAAGTTTTGTGCACATTATTATTGCCGGAGTTGTAGGTGCCTTGATTTTTATGGGCGTTCTCCTATTAATAGTGAAAGCAGTTGTGTCCCATTGATTATTTTTTGATTGAGTAGAGAGAATAAGATGTCATCCAATTCAACCCCACACTATTTCGTCCCTGGACTATCTAGACATCCAGCAATGGCCGCGCTTGGCTTGGTTGCTTTTGCCTTTGGTATCTCTGGTTGGGTAAATCATGCCTCTTGGGGCGGCCAGCTCTGCCTTACGGGTGTGGCCTTTGTTCTCTATGTGCTCTATAACTGGTTCGGTGACACGATTGCAGAATCTAACTCTGGCAAGAATGGCGTCAATGTAGATATCTCTTATCGCTGGTCAATGGCATGGTTCATCTTCTCAGAAATCATGTTCTTCGGTGCATTCTTTGCAGCCCTTTTCTATGCGCGCAATATTGCAATGCCTTGGATGGGTGATGTTGAGAGCAAATTGATTTGGCCCAACTTCCAGGCTGTATGGCCAAATGATGGTCCTGCTGGTTTGGTTGAGAAATTCACCACCATGGGTCCTTGGCCAATCCCAACGGTCAACACATTGTTGTTGTTGAGCTCTGGTGTAACCATTACTATTGCTCACCATGCATTAGTCGAGAACCACATGAAGAAAGCCATCATTGGCTTGGCTGCTACTGTTGGTTTAGGCGCTATTTTCTTGGGCTTCCAGGTATTTGAGTACTACCACGCATACCATGAGCTGAATCTGAAGTTAACTTCAGGCATCTATGGCTCCACTTTCTTTATGTTGACTGGTTTTCACGGCTTCCACGTATTCCTGGGTGGCACCATGTTGGCAATTGTCTTGCGTCGAATGATTCGTGGTGACTTCACATCTAAGCATCACTTTGCCTTTGAGGGTGCTGCTTGGTACTGGCACTTTGTTGACGTTGTCTGGCTTGGTCTGTACATCGCTGTCTACTGGATGTAAGCAAGAATAAAAATCGGGGCTTAAAGCCCCGATTTGTTTTTAGTGCTGGAATACTGATGCACTCTTAATTGGCGCCTACTTTAATTCCGGTGGCTTCAATCAGTCCAAAGTAGTTCGCTAAGAGAATGCCAAGGAATAAGGCAACAGATAAGCCAATCCGCAGCATGAGTGAATAAACCATGCGAGAGCTATTGCCCCTATCTTTCATCATGTAATACAGTGCCGATCCTAAGCTAAAAACAATCATTAGTAGGACAATTGGAATAAGCCACTTCATCTCAAATCCTTATTTTTAAATCTTTTGAATAATCTTTTAATTGCCCTCATTGCTAAGCGCATAGTTGCTACTGTATCAGCCTTGCTGGTAGTTGCGATTGGCTGTGCCGCAGGCATTTGGCAGCTTGGTAGGGCCGAGACCAAAATCGCCTTGGCGGCCAATTTGCAGGCTCGCCAACAAATGCCTATCTTGAATGCAAATGCAGGTCTTTGGACTTTAGAAGAGGCAAGTGAGCGACGCATGATTGCTCGTGGACAATATATTCCTGAAGCAGCTATCTGGCTGGATAACCGACCAAGACCTATTCCACCGGCTGGCAGCGCTAACGCACAGTCAGGTTTTTATTTGATGATGCCTTTAAGACTTGAGGGTAAGGATGAGATTCTCTGGGTTAATCGAGGTTGGGCACCGCGTAATAATGAAAATCGCGAGACACTACCGCTTGTTCAATCGCCTAATAAGACGGTCAATATTGAAGGTATCGTATTTGCCCATCCTGGCAAAGTATACGAGTTAGGTAGCCGTAAGAATTCTGCTGACATCAGCAAGCCTAGAATCGAGCAAAACTTCAATCTGGTAGAAGAGGGAAAACTACGCAGTTGGAATCAACTCCCCTTCATCTTGCGTGAGATTGAGATTGGGGCTGAGGATGGTCTATTGCGTGACTGGGCGCCACTGACGAGTGGGGTCGATCGCCATTATGCTTATGCATTCCAGTGGTTTGCTTTGGCTTTTGCTGGCTTTGTATTTTGGTTATTAAGTGGCCTGCGGCAATATAAAACTCAGATTAAAAGTCAGAGCAAAGGTCAGAGATTAATGAATGGGGATCAAGAGTGAGTGATAAAGAGTTATTAATACCGGCATCACAGTTAGATTCTGAAGCGATCAATGCGCGCACTCGTCGTGGACGGATTCAGATGCTGCTCTTATTGCTGGCTTGTGCTTCCCCAGTCATTGCCTCTTATTTTGCTTACTACGTTATTAAGCCAGCAGGTGGAAAAACGAATCAAGGAACGCTCGTTTATCCAGCGCAAGACTTCAATAGCTCATGGCTTAAGACTCCCGTTAAAGGTAAGTGGACTCTCTTGATTGCTCGACCAGCGAGTGAATGTCAAATCAAGGATGAGAAATGTATCGAGGCTTTATTTCTGATGCGACAGACAAAAGTGGCCATGGGTCGAGAAAGTGGACGCCTACAGTTGATTTGGGTTAATACAGACGGCAAGCCTGTAGACCCTGAAGTCATCAAGATTTATGATGAAAGGATAGCCGGTCTTCAGATTGTTACTCTACCAGTTGATTCAAATCTAAGAGCAGAGTTTGATGCTTGGTTAAATCAAGAAGGTGCGGGCCAGCAAATACAACTAATTGATCCAAGTCCAGCCAAGATGATGTATTTCCCAGTAACCAATTCTTCTAAAGAATTCGCAAACATGAAGAAGGATTTAGAAAAACTCTTGAAGTTAAATCACAAGGGTGAGAATTTGTAATGCCAAGTTTGATCTTATTTCTAGAATTGGCGGCTATTGCAACTATTTTTGCAGGTTTGCCGCTGCTCTATCTTTGGAAAAAGCCAGGCTATAGTTTTTTCCAGAAACTGAATTGGGTTTTGGTCTTTATGACTTTTGACTTAATTGTTTTTGGCGCATTTACACGTCTTACCGACTCTGGTTTGGGGTGTCCTGATTGGCCTGGATGCTACGGCACCTCTAATCCATTTCACGCACTCGGTGATATACGTCATGCCGAAAGCGCCCTGCCTACAGGGCCTGTCACGGTCATCAAGGCTTGGATCGAAATGATTCATCGCTACTTGGCTATGACCGTGGGTACGCTGATCTTGGTTCAACTGGGCCTGGCATTTAGTAAGCTCAAGTCTTTAGGTAAAAATCCTTTGCTTGGAAGCCTGGGTTTGCTTTTCTTGGTTTGTGTACAAGGTGCATTCGGAGCTTGGACTGTTACTTTAAAGTTGCAGCCGATCATCGTTACGATTCATTTGATGCTGGCCTTAGTCTTATTAGCTTGTTTAACAGCTTATGCCCAACAATCCTGGGAGAGCAAGCCTTCTCTAGTTCGAACAATACGAGTTCGGCCACTTTCAGCGCAGCTTCTGACACTCTCTTTTGTGGTTTTATTTATTCAAGTTTTCTTAGGGGCTTGGGTAAGTACAAATTACGCAGTATTGGCCTGTCCGGATTTCCCAACCTGCTTGGGAGCCGCTTGGCCAGAAACCAATTGGACCGAGGGCTTTACGCTCTGGCGCCAGCTTGGCCTGAATACAAAAGGTGAATTTATTTCCCCAGTTGCATTACAGACCATTCATTGGGCACATCGTTTATTTGCGTTAGCGGTTTTACTTGTCCTGGGCACTTTGGGTTGGAAAGCGTTTCAGCTGACAACCCCAGTTCTTTCAGGACTTGGTCAGGTAGCTAAGCTTTTATTGGGCGTACTTTTGCTGCAACTAATCACTGGTATTTCTAATGTGGTGTTTCAGTGGCCTTTATTGGCAGCTTTATTGCATACTGCTGGCTCTGCAGCTTTGGTATTCTGTTTGGTCAGAATGAGTTTTTGGGCTTCTTGGAAGCCTTTCATTCAAAAGAAGACGACATCAATATGAGTAACTCTAAAACTAGCGCACCAGTGGCAATGCCACGTTGGCGTCAATATTGGGTCTTAACCAAACCTAGAGTAACTCAGCTTGCCGTTTTTTGCGCAGTGATTGGAATGTTCTTGGCTACACCAGAAATGGTTCCTTACCCTGTGTTGATTGGCGGCATTGTTGGTATTTGGCTTTTAGCGAGCGCCGCATTCGCAGTGAACTGTTTAATCGAGCAGGCAGTAGATGCTAAGATGAAACGTACTTCATGGCGACCATCTGCTACCGGTGAAGTCACGCCATTTCATATTATAGTTTTTTCAATCATTCTGGGCGCACTCGGAATGATTGTTTTGTGGAACTTCTGCAATCCTTTAACGATGTGGTTAACACTTGCTACCTTCGTTGGTTATGCAGTGATTTATACCTGGCTACTGAAGCCGGCTACACCACAGAATATCGTCATCGGCGGCTTATCTGGTGCTATGCCTCCAGCACTGGGCTGGGCAGCTGTAACAAATACACTTTCTGCAGAAGCATGGCTTTTGGTCTTGATCATTTTTGTATGGACGCCCCCGCATTTCTGGGCACTCGCTTTATATCGTCGCGATGACTACGTGCAGTCTGGTCTACCCATGCTGCCAGTAACCCACGGGGAGCGCTTTACACTCCTCAATATCTTGCTCTATACCCTCATCTTAATAGCGGCTACCATGCTGCCTTATATCTATGGGATGAGCGGTATGCTTTATTTAGTGTCGGCAATTATTCTGGGCCTAATATTCTTAGCCTATGTGGTCGCGCTATTCATTTCCTATAGTGATGCCTTGGCCAAGAAAACTTTCCGCTTTTCAATTACCTATCTTTCGCTACTCTTCGCAGCGCTTCTGATAGATCACTATTTCCTCTAAGATCAATATGAATTTTCTGCGTATCTGTTTTTTGACAACCCTTTGTTTTGTCTTAACTGCTTGTAGCCCAAAACCAGAGTTCAAAAATACAGATATCACTGGCAGCACTGCATTTGGCAAAGACTTTAGTTTGCTAGATCCTGACGGTAAAACAAGAACCTTGGCAGACTTTAAGGGCAAGGTGGTAGTGATGTTCTTTGGTTATACCCAGTGCCCTGATATCTGCCCGACAACCTTGACAGAGATGCAGCAAGTTATGACCTTGTTGGGGCCGCAGTCAGATAAGGTTCAAGTCTTGTTTGTGACGGTAGATCCAGAGCGCGATACTGCTGAGATTCTTAAGCAATATGTCCCTGCATTTGATCCACGCTTCTTGGGTTTGCGTCCTGCAGATGAAGCTGCGCTTGAGAAAGTGACTAAAGACTTTAAGATTTATTACAAGAAAGTGCCTGGAGCTAAACCAGACTCTTACACCATGGATCACATGGCAGGTAGTTATGCTTTTGATCCTGAGGGTCGCTTGCGTCTCTATATCAAGCATGCACAAGGCCCTGAAACCTTAGCGCATGACTTGAAGGAACTGCTGAAGTAAAGAAATAAAAAGGGCTCTTAAGAGAACCCTTTTTGCTTAGGCTGCCTGCAACAAGCCGCGCATCTTTTTGAGGGCGGCAGTTTCGATTTGGCGAACGCGTTCAGCGGAGATACCGTATTCATCTGCCAGATCATGTAATGTCTTTGTACCATTACCTTCAGCATCCATTGTTAACCAACGAGATTGCACAATATTGCGACTACGCTCATCTAAAGCCATCAGGGCCTGATCAAGCTTGGGGCCTTGAAGTGCATCTGCTTCAGCACTGGCAATACGTGCTGTAGGCTCTTGAGAGTTGTCTGAAAGCCATTGAATCGGAGCATAAGCAGACTCATCATCACTATCATCGCCTTCAAGGGCAACATCACCACCAGCAAGGCGCATTTCCATTTCTTTTACGTCAGAGCCTTTGACATCAAGTGCTTTGGCTAAAGCATCTACTTCGCTAGGAGTTAAGGCGCTTAAGGTTGGCTTATTGCTGCGCAAGTTAAAAAACAGCTTACGTTGTGCCTTAGTGGTTGCAGTTTTAACTAAACGCCAATTTTTGAGAATGTACTCATGAATCTCTGCCTTGATCCAGTGAATGGCATAGGACACTAGGCGTGCGCCATTATTAGGGTCATAGCGTTTAACCGCTTTCATCAAGCCGATATTACCTTCTTGAATGAGGTCAGCATGTGGAATGCCATAGCCCAGATATTGACGAGCAATAGAAACGACTAAGCGTAAATGGGAGAGTACTAAGGTTTTAGCAGCATCGACATTTTCTGTACGACGAAACTCCTGCGCAAGATGTAACTCTTCCGCAGCGCTCAGCATCGGTACGCGATTCACATACGCAATGTAAGAATCAAGAGTACCAACCCCAAGCGTTGGTAGCATTGGAAATGCAGACGCCGCCGCAGTCTGCGCGACTGGCAGCTTTTGCAAATTCGGTTTGTCAGATTTCTTTTGAACCATTTTTTATAAATATAAGGTGTTAACAAAAGCTCATTTTAGCACTCTTGTCAAGAGAGTGCTAATGATTTTGATGCCTGTTTAATTCTTTATAAGCTATTGATTTAGTTAAATAATTCTAAGGAGTATTGCCCTGATGTGAAGGGGGCTAAATCATCAATTCCCTCACCTTTACCTAGGGCCAATACAGCGGGTTTTGGTCCATCTTGTAGGGTATGGGCCAAGGCGCATATCACCCCACCCTTGGCGGTGCCATCTAGCTTGGTAACGATGATTCCTGTGAGCCCCAGAGCAGCATGAAAGGCTTTGACCTGGCTTAGACCATTCTGTCCGGTATTTCCGTCCAAGACGAGCAGGGTGTGATGTGGGGCTCCTGGAAGTGCTTTGCCAATGACACGCTTTACCTTCTTGAGTTCCTCCATCAGGTTGTCTTGCGTCGCAAGACGGCCCGCCGTGTCAATAATGAGGATGTCATTTTTGCGAGAGATGGCAGCATGAATTGAATCGTGAGCTACAGCGGCAGCATCGCCACCTTCTTGAGTGATGACGTCAACCTGATTACGACCACCCCATTCCTGAAGTTGGTTACGAGCAGCGGCTCTGAATGTATCTCCTGCGGCTAAAAGAACCGATTTACCTTGTGATTGAAAGAGTCGGCAGAGTTTGCCAATGGTCGTAGTCTTGCCTGCACCATTTACCCCTACAACCAACCATACCTCTAGAGTGTTAGGCTTGTGACTTGTAAATAGTGGATTCGGTGATGGCTCAATGGTAGTCAGTAGTGCACTGACTTCTTGTATGAGAAGTGCTTTTAACTCTTCTGGGCTAGAAGCTTTTTCTGATTTAGCTGCTTTACGGAGTTTGCTGATGAGTTGTTCAGTCGTAGGTAGACCCACATCACTTTGGATGAGTGACTCTTCTAAAGTTTCAAACCAAGATTCATCAACTTTGCTTGATTTGAAAAGGGAACCAAGGGTTTTACGGGCGCTGAACATAATCGATACAATTTAAAACATGCATCTTATCAATTTAATTTTTGGGATATGGTGATTTAGCAGATGCTTTCCAATTTACTTCGAATTTCCTTTCTAGTCATCGTATTTGCTCAACCGAGTTGGGCTGCCGGTCCTGATTCAGCAGATACATATGAATATCAGCTAAGCAATGGCCTTAAGCTGATTGTTAGAGAGGATCACCGTGCACCAACAGTGGCTCACATGGTTTGGTATCGAGCCGGCTCAATGGATGAGGTGAATGGCAAGACGGGAGTTGCCCATGTTCTTGAGCATATGATGTTTAAAGGCACGCATAAAGTGAAGGCGGGGGAATTTTCTCGTTTAGTGGCTGCTGTGGGTGGGCGCGAAAATGCCTTCACCTCACGTGATTACACCGCTTACTTTCAGCAAGTGGAAAAGTCTAAATTAGAAGAAGTCATCAAGCTTGAAGCAGATCGTATGTCGAATCTGAATTTTGATGACGCAGAGTTCTTAAAAGAAATCCAAGTAGTAATGGAAGAGCGTCGCTTGCGCACAGAAGATAACCCAAGTAGCTTGCTAAATGAATCATTAATGGCAAGCGCTTATATGAGCTCTCCTTATCGTCATCCTGTGGTTGGTTGGATGAATGACTTGCAAAATATGAAAGCATCTGACGCGCGTGATTGGTACCGCAGTTGGTATGCACCTAATAATGCAACGGTTGTGATTGCAGGCGATGTAGATGCAAAAAAAATATTGGCTATGGTCGAGAAATATTATGGCGTAGCTGCTGCTCATGAGTTGCCAGTTCGTAAGCCTCAAATTGAACCCACTCAGAAAGGCATTAAATCGGCACAGGTAAAGGTGCCAGCCGATAGCGCCCAGTTGGCTATGGCTTGGAAGGTGCCTCGATTAGAGCCCGGCAAGCTAGATGACCCTGAGCCCTACGCCTTGGAGCTTCTCACGGCAGTGCTTGATGGTTATGATAACGCCCGTTTAAATCGGGTTCTTGTTAAGCAAGAAAAGGTTGTGAATGATATTGGCGTGGGATACGACATGATCTCGCGTGGCCCAGAGTTGTTTCTAATTAGCGCAACCATGTCTAAGGGTAAGACGGTTGCTCAGGCGCAAGCAAGCATTCGAAAAGCGCTTGATGAGCTTAAGCAAAAAGGAATATTAGAGTCTGAGCTAAAGAGAATTAAGGTGCGTATTTTGTCAGAGCAAATTTATAAGCGAGACTCTATCTTTGGTCAGGCAATGGAAATTGGTAGCACTGAGATGGCAGAATTTTCTTGGAAAGACATTGATTACATGTTGAGGAAAATGCAAACCATTACGCCTAATCAGGTTCAGGCAGTGGCTAAAAAATATTTAGTAGATGATGGTCTCACTGTTGCGGTATTGGATCCGCAAGTCCGAAAATCTGAAGGTAAGGAGGGTAAGTAATGAATCTTCCCATCAAGAGTATTTCAGTGTGCCTTTTTGCTTTTGGTTTGATTGCTAACGCCCATGCTATTTTGCCTATCGATCAATTAGATTCCTATAAGGGAGCCAAGGCATACTTAGTTCAAACTAAAGCACTGCCGATGGTGGACATTGAGGTTAGTATTGATGCAGGTGATCGTTATGATCCGGCTGGTAAGAGCGGTCTAGCGGATATGGCTGCAGGCCTGATGAATTATGGAGTAAAGGGCGACAAGGGGATTCTTACTGAAGCTCAAATTGCCGACGAAATCGCAGATCTAGGCGCCAATATTGGCTTATCAGTGGGTGGTGAGAGGGCCATTTTGCGTATTCGCAGTCTGAGTAGGAAAGACTTGCGGGATAGAGCTGTGAAACTTGCGGCAGCGATGTTAAGCACCCCAACCTATGATGCAAAAATAGTTGAGCGAGAGAAACAAAGAACCATTACGAGTTTGCAAGAGGCTGAAACTAAGCCTGAGTATGTTCTTGAGCGCCGTTTTAAAAAATCAGTGTATGGTAACTATCCTTTGGCTGATTCACCTTCGGTGAAATCAGTGTCAGCGGTCAGTGTTTCGGATTTAAAACAATTTCATCAACAGTTTTATCGTGGCGATCGCATGATTGTGAGTATTGTTGGCGATGTTGACCGTGCACAAGCCAATGAAATCGTTCAGGCTTTGTTAAAACAGATTCCACCATCAGGCCAGATAATTGCGAAGTTGCCTGAACTGCAGCGCTCTCCCGTAGAGCCTTTGACACAAAGAGAAATCCAAATTCCATTTGATTCACAGCAGGCTCATATTGCAATGGGCATGACGGCTATAGCACGCAGTAACCCTGATTATTTTCCCTTGCTCGTAGGTAATTATATTTTGGGTGGCGGAGGTTTTGTGTCTCGCTTGATGTCTGAGGTTCGCGAAAAGCGTGGCCTCGCCTATAGCGTATTTAGTTACTTTGCCCCTGGAAAAGATAATGGCATCTTTCAAGCAGGTCTACAAACTAAGAATGATCAAGCTTCCCAGGCTTTAGAGGTGATGAGCTCAACGATCGCTCAATTCATTGCGGACGGACCCACTCCATCAGAGTTGGTTGCAGCCAAAGCAAATTTAGTGAACGGTTATCCACTTCGCATTGATAACAATCGCAAGTTATTAGATAACATATCTTCTATTGCATGGAATGATTTACCACTCGATACGATGGATGTTTGGGCAAAACAAGTTGAGGCGGTCACTTTGGAACAAGTAAAAGCAGCATTCCAAAAACACCTGGCGATGGATCGCATGAAGATTGTTGTGTTAGGGGCAAAAAATAAGTAAACCTAATAAGCTCAATCTATCTAAAAAGTCTCTAAAGACTGAGCCACCTAAGAAGGTTCGGATTATTGGTGGTAATTGGCGCAGTCGCTTGCTCACCGTTCTTGAGCTGCCTGGCTTGCGTCCAACAACCGATCGTATTCGCGAAACGCTATTTAACTGGCTTGGACGAGATTTAACTGGTTTACGTTGTCTTGATCTTTTTGCAGGTACTGGAGCCTTGGGTTTTGAGGCTGCCTCAAGAGGGGCTGCATTGGTGGTGCTGCTTGAAAAAGATAAAAAGGCTTGCGCAAATCTATTGGCAAACTTTGTTTTATTGCAGTCATCTCCGGCGACCGGAATTATAGAAATCTTGCAAAGGGATAGTGTTGAATTTCTAAAACAACAGGCGGACTGCTCTAGTAATCTTATTTTTATTGATCCGCCATATCAGGATTCAAATTTATTAGATCGTGCTGTTATTGAGGCCGGTCGAGTATGTGATGACACTGCTGGTGGAGGTATTTATGTTGAATTTCCCTCTAGCCGTCAGCGTGAGGAGCTAGAAGCCCTGCTGCCAAACTGGCATTGTGGAAAATACTTAGAAGCTGGACAGGTAAAAGCTTGTCTATTTCGGGGTGGAAGAGGCTAAACTCTTGCCTATAGCCGATAAAGCCTTAGGAATCTTATGACTGTTGCTGTATATCCTGGAACATTTGATCCATTTACTCGTGGCCACGAGGATTTGGTTCGCCGCGCCTCGAGTATTTTCAAAGAGTTGATTGTGGGCGTTGCTGATAGTCGCAGCAAGCGCCCATTCTTTACTTTGGAAGAGCGAATTGCTATTGCCAAAGAGGTGCTGAGTCACTATCCGAATGTGAAGGTCGTTGGCTTTACTGGCCTCTTAAAAGATTTTGCGCGTGAGCATCATGCGCGTGTGATTGTGCGTGGTTTACGTGCGGTGTCTGATTTTGAATATGAATTCCAAATGGCGGGCATGAATCGCTACCTACTACCTGATGTTGAAACCTTGTTCTTGACGCCATCTGATCAATATCAATTTATCTCCGGCACTTTCGTGCGTGAGATTGCTTCTATGGGTGGCGATGTGAGCAAGTTTGTTTTCCCATCCGTAGAAAAATGGCTAGTCAAAAAAATTGCTTCTGGCAATCAGAATAAAGAGTGACAAGGGCGAAATTGGCGAGTAAATCATGGCCTTAATGATTACGGACGAATGCATCAACTGTGATGTGTGCGAGCCAGAATGTCCGAATGATGCGATTTATATGGGTCTCGAGATCTATGAGATCAATCCTGACAAATGTACCGAATGCGTGGGCCATTACGATGCTCCACAGTGTCGCCAAGTATGCCCGGTAGATTGCATCCCTTTTAACCCTGAGCACACCGAAACTCAAGAGCAATTGATGGTGAAGTTCAATATTTTGATTGCTGCTAAAAAAGCCAGATCAACTTAAACGCGACTTAAGACCTTAACTCTTCGAGTGCAGCTCCATCATGGCGGATTGGGTGTCGCCCTTTAAAAAGAGCGACAAAATCTGTAAGCCATTTTCAATGCTCGCATCAATTAATTTTTGTTCGGCCAGTTGCGGTCTTCGCAATACATAATCTGCCACATCCATTGGTCGTCCGTCACCTGCTAAATCTCTCGGGTGACCAATACCTAAGCGTAGGCGCCAATAATCTGGGGTGCCTAAGTGTGCTTGAATATCTTTTAGACCATTATGTCCGCCCGAGCCACCACCTAACTTCAGACGCGCAGTTCCAGGCTTAAGATCCAGCTCATCCTGAACAACCAAAATATCTGCTGGCGTAATTTTGTGAAAGCGACATAAGGCCCCAACCGCTTGACCGCTGAGATTCATGTATGTACTTGGCTTTAGCAGAAAAAGATCTTCGCCTTCCCATTTAGTTTTCGCTACTTTTCCATGAAAGCGTTTTTCGGATTCAAAGCGAGCACCTAATTGTTTTGCCAGGATATCAACAAACCAGAAGCCAGCATTGTGCCGATCTGCTTCATGTTCGTCTCCAGGGTTGCCTAGGCCAACAATTAATTTCGTCATATCTAGAGTTTAAAGATATAAAAGTATTTCGACAAAAAAATGAAGAATTGAAATTTATAGTTGTTACTGAGTGATGGAAAAAAGAAAGCCCGCTTACGCGGGCTATCTCGTACAAGCGATAAAGCTAAATGATTAAGCTTTGTCCTTTGGTGCTTCAGCAGCAGGAGCTGCAGCAGCTGGCGCCACTGGAGCATCTGTAGGCTCAGCAGCTTTAACTGCTGGGATACGTGCGTTAGCAAGGACTGGGTTCTCTTGCTCAACATGCAATACCAATGTAACGCCTTTTGGCAATGCGATGTCCTTAGCATGAATACCATGACCAACTTCAATCTTCGCCAAGTCCACTTCGATAAACTCCGGCAAGTCTGCTGGTAAGCAAGAAACTTCGAGCTCAGTCATGATGTGGCTGATGACTGCGCCTTGCAATTTCACGGCAGCTGAAGTGTCAGCGTTTGTAAAGTGCAATGGAACGCGCATATGAACTTTCTCAGTCGCGGATACGCGCTGGAAGTCAATGTGCAGTACCAATGGCTTGAATGGGTGCATTTGGTAATCGCGTAACAACACTTTTTGTGTCTTGCCACCAATTTCCAAATCCAAAATAGATGAGTGGAATGCTTCCTTGCGGAGAGCATGGAACAACGCGTTATGGTCTAACTCGATGACCAAGGCTGGATCTTTACTACCGTAAACGATGCCTGGAGTTTTTCCGGCATTGCGCAGACGGCGGCTCGCACCCGTTCCCTGTACGCTTCTTTCAAAAGCTACTACTTTCATGATGAATTCCCTTTTAAGGTTAATTTCCGTTCGCGACCAAACAGAAAAGCCTTCGATTATATCGTGGGAAACGAATTTTTTGCCTACATAAGGCTTAAAACTGACAAAAACAAGGGTAAAAGAGTGTTTTTTGGCTTATTCAGCAAACATAGACATCACAGAATCTCCTTTGCTAATCCGAGAAAGAGTCTCGGCTAGTAGAGGCGCTACCGTCAGTTGGCGGATTTTACCCACTTTCAAGGCTTCTGCAGTCAAAGGAATAGTGTCAGTAACAACCAACTCATCCAATTCTGATGCTGCAATACGAGCTACAGCACCGCCTGATAGTACTGCATGGGTACAGTAGGCTGTAACGCCCTTGGCACCACGCTCTTTAAGCGCTTCAGCGGCCTTACAGAGGGTTCCACCGGTATCGATGATGTCATCCATGATGACGCAGTGACGGCCTTCTACTTCGCCAATCAGGTGCATTACTTCAGATACATTCGCTTTAGGGCGACGTTTATCAATAATCGCTAAATCAGTACCTAATTGCTTGGCCATTGCACGGGCGCGAACTACACCACCGATATCTGGAGAAACAATGATTAGATCTTTTTTGGTTTTTTGGGCTTCCAGATCAGCCAACAGGACTGGTGAGGCATAGATGTTGTCCACTGGAATATCAAAAAATCCTTGAATTTGGTCAGCATGTAGATCCATGGTCAATACACGCTCAATACCAGCAACAGACTGAAGCATATTGGCCACAATACGTGCGGAGATCGCAACGCGCGCAGAACGAGGGCGACGGTCTTGACGAGCATAACCAAAGTATGGGATCACTGCGGTTATACGGCTTGCAGATGCTCGCTTGAGCGCATCAATCATGATCATCAGTTCCATCAAACTGTCATTGGTAGGTGCACAGGTTGACTGGATCACCACGACATTCTTGCCGCGGACATTTTCTTGAATTTCTACTTGGATCTCACCGTCGGAGAAGCGGCCAACAAAGGCTTTTCCCATCGGGAGATTGAGTTCTTTGGCTACGGCCTGCGCCAAAACGGGATTTGCGTTGCCTGTGAAAAGAGCCAATAAATCTGCGTTTATAGAGGACATAGTCTTAAGGGTTTTGCGGGGTCAAAAGGTTTTCTTTGTCGTTTCTACAGTATTTGGCAGGGGAAGAAGGATTCGAACCTTCGCATGCTGGAATCAAAATCCAGTGCCTTAACCAGCTTGGCGATTCCCCTACAGGTCAATCTGAAGAAATCAAATTGTAAGCGGGATTTTTATTTAGCCCCCGAACAACCCGACCTACCCACCCTTTAGGAAGATTTTGTAGAAGATTTTCTAGTTTTGCGATGTCGGTCTTAGGGTCTAAGACAGTAAAAACGCTACTTCCAGAGCCAGACATGCGGGGCTGTGAGCCCGGTACTGCCTGGGTAATCCAATCCAAAGCTTGCTTCACTTCTGGGCAAATCCGCATCGCTACAGTCTGACAATCATTCGATTGATATAACCAAGGCGATGCAAGAAAGCCGTCTATTGTAATCTGAGCGTGATCTCGGGTCAATTCCGGGTCTTGAAAAATGCTAACGGTTGCGATGCCCTGATTGGGAAAGATCACTAAAAAATCCGGGGTTTGCAGGGAAATTTCTTGAATCTTCTCCCCAATTCCCTCAACAAAGGCATTTTGTCCAAAAATGAAGAAGGGCACATCCGCGCCAAGTTTTAATCCCAGAGAACAGAGGGTTTCTTTGGAAAGATTTAGATTCCAAAGAACATTAAGGCCAATTAATGTGGTGGCTGCATCGGAAGATCCGCCGCCCATGCCCGCACCCATCGGAATTTCTTTTTGGAGACTAATTTCAACTCCAGCCTCAGTCTTACAAAAATCTCTCAGCAAGTTTGCTGCACGCACTACCAAATCCTGTTCTGGGGGAACTCCGGGAATCGGATTAATTCTGCGGACTTCATTTTCAGTAATTCTTTTTAAGTGAATGATGTCGCACCAGTCGATCAGTTGAAAAACAGACTGAAGAAGATGATAGCCGTCGCCTCTACGACCAACAATATGCAGAAAGAGATTGAGCTTAGCCGGCGAACTAAGTGTTAATTGTTCAGAGTTCGCCATCATTATTTTGTTTAATCATTCGGACGATCAAACACGAGACGAATATCAATCGATCCAATATTTGAGCTACGTGTCATGATCAGTTTTTCAAGGCGATTAGTATTACTCCAGGTGTACATCAGGTCCCAGCCATCTTGACTAATTTTGCTCACTTGACCCTTGGAATTTCTATCAATACTAGCTTCGCTTCCAGGACGTACCTCACCCCTTAACCAATTGGATAAACCGCGTGCGGGAAGGGGAAGGCCCAAGGTGTTTTGCACTAAATTATCTGCATCAACCGCAGTCACTACTTTGCCATCACTTTCTAGCGTTGCCTCGCCTGGCGTGATGATAATTTTTGCAACAGATCCACCCATTGGGTTTCGAATCTCCAGGACATCTTTTAATGCGTCTTGGGTCAAGGTAAAACCACCTGATCCACCCTGATTTTGTGACTCTGTTAAGCCAGTCATCTTCACTGCAAAGCGCCCATCCCATGAACCTTTGGTGGCTTGATCATCATTAGTCCAGTCAGGCTTAAGTCGTTTTAAGGTTTCTTTAAGAGTAGGATTATTGGCATCTAATTTTTGCCCTTGGCGCCACATTCCTTCTGCTTCAGATCGACGCTTCATGACCCATAATACTTCACCGGTATGAGCTGCAATATCTGCTTCTGGCTTCATGGCGAATGCTTGCTGTAGTTGTTCTAAAGCAAGTTCGTTCTTACCAAGACGAAAGTTTACCCAGCCTAGGCTATCCAAAATAAAACTATCTTTCGGCGATAGTTGATGCGCTTTACTAATAAGTGCAAACGCCTCAGGTAGTTTTATATTTCGATCGGCTAAGGAGTAACCAAGTGCATTTAGAGAATTCACATCATTTGGACTTTTGCGCAAAATATCACGCAAAGTTTTTTCCATCACACCTATGCGACCTACTTTTTCAGCAGACATCGCATAGGTATAAAGTAAGCTAGGATCTTTTGGTGAAATCTTGACGCTAGATGCAATTTCATAAAAAGCACTCAAAGCATCAGATCCATCCTTTGCTTTGGCAAGCAATGTCTGTAATTGCAATAGGGTATTTTCTTGTTGGGCGGGGGTTTGTTGTCGTAATAAGTCACTAGCTGGTTTAACAGCGTCAGACCAGCGATTATTCAGAAGCAAGAGGGTTACTAATACCTCTTTCGGTTTCGATTCGGCTGCTGGAGAAAGTTCATCCCAGGTTTTAGCAGCCTGCATAGCTAAATCGGGAGATCCGCCTGCAATCGCTATTTCCATAGCTCTTTGCGCTAATCTGGGATCTTTATATTGGCGAGCCATCTCCAGATAGGTGTTGTAGGCTAAGCCAGCCTCACCTCGCTGCAAGGCAATTTCAGAGGCTAGCACCTCAAATACTGCCTCAGCGCTTTGCAATCCATTTGCCTGGGTTTGGGCATAAGTGGATGGAATAACTCCACCGGTTAAGGTCGCCAGGAATAAAGCGATTAAAAGAGGTTTCAGTCTGAATTTACTCATAAGCACATTCTAATCCGCGAATCTACAATTCATTTATGCCAGAACTTCCAGAAGTAGAAGTCACTCGATTAGGAATAGCCCCTCACTTGGAGGGACGTAAAGTCAGCGCCGTCAACATCATTGACGGACGCTTGCGCTGGCCCGTGCCCACAGGCCTATCTAAAACTTTACCTGGCCAAAAAGTGCATACGATTGAGAGGCGCGGTAAATATCTGTTACTCGAGATGGATACAGGCTACTTGCTCATCCATTTGGGTATGACAGGTACCCTGCGCGTTCTCCCAAGTTCGGATCCTCTCAAAACTCATGATCGTGTGACTTTGGAGTTTGGTAAGTTGAGTTTACGCTTGCATGACCCTAGAAAATTTGGTGCAGTCTTATGGCACTCCAAATCCAAGGGGCCGATTGAAAAATTTACGCTATTACAAAAGCTTGGTGTAGAGCCATTTTCTCCAGAGTTTTCTGGTGAGCTCGGTACAGAAATTTTGTATCAAACATCTCGCAAGCGCAGTGTTGCTGTGAAACAGTTTCTCTTAGCGGGACAGGCGGTAGTTGGCGTTGGCAATATTTATTGCTCAGAAAGTTTATTTGAAGCAGGCATTCATCCTGCTAAAGCAGCGGGTAAGCTCACTCGGCCACAATGCTCTCGTTTGGCAAAGGCCATCAGATCAATACTAAAAAAAGCAATTGATGCTGGCGGTAGTTCATTGAAAGATTTTGTGAATAGCGATGGGAATCCTGGTTACTTTATGGTTCAAACCAAGGTTTATGACCGCAAAGGTCTTCCATGTAAAGTTTGCAAAACACCAATTAGCCAAATAGTGCAGGGTCAACGCTCCACTTATTACTGCACCCAATGTCAAAAACGTTGATCAATACTTTTGCACAAAAGTTGATTGCTTGGCATGGTGTCAGCGGGCGCTCGGGTCTGCCATGGCAGGGCAACCGCGACGCTTACGCAGTTTGGGTTTCAGAGATCATGTTGCAACAAACTCAAGTGGCTACGGTCCTTGAGCGTTATCCGCGTTTCATGAAGCGATTTCCGACGGTAAAAAAATTAGCCGCCGCTGATATGGATGAGGTTCTAGCGGAGTGGGCGGGTCTGGGTTATTACTCCCGCGCCAGAAATCTCCACGCTTGCGCCAAACAAGTGATGGCAGAGTTCGGTGGCAAATTTCCAGGTGATCCTAGTTTGCTCGAGCACTTGAAGGGCATTGGTCGCAGCACTGCTGGCGCTATTGCTGCTTTTGCATTTCATGAGAGAGCGCCTATTCTGGACGCAAATGTGAAGCGTATTCTGGCGCGATTATTTGCAATTGACGGGGCAATACAAGATAAAGCTGTCAATGATCAGCTGTGGGCTATAGCAAGTGATTTATTGCCAACTAAACCAACTGATATGCCGGTATATACGCAAGCGCTTATGGATTTTGGGGCGACTTGGTGCACCTCGCGCAAGCCGGTGTGCTTGGGTTCTGAAAAAAAATGCCCATTCGAAAAAAACTGCCAAGCCAATTTAAGTGATCAAGTTCTTTTACTTCCGCAAAAAACGGTGAAAACAAAGTCTCCCGAATTCGATTGCAATATGCTCTTGATGCGTTCAGGCAACTCTGTTCTTTTACAAAAACGCCCCAGCAAAGCGATCTGGGGCGGCCTTTGGTCTCTACCAGAAGGGCCTTGGCAGCCTCGGACCTCTGTTTCTAAGAGGCCAGATTTAACTACTCAAGGCTTATTTACTGCAGCATTGCCAGATGAAAAGTTTGCATCTTTTATAAAGATTTGTAAGTCTATTAAGCAGGCTGAAGAAATTAAGCATGTCTTTACGCATCGTCGTCTATGGATGCGAATATGGCACATAAGCTGTTCAAAAGAGTTAGTCTTTTTAGGCCCAGACCTAAGGTGGGTCCCTCTATCTCAGCTGGGGCGCTATGGCTTACCTCAGCCAATTAAGATTTTGCTACAGGGATTGAGTCTAGTTCACGGTGACGATCTAAAAAATTGAGCTGCAGATCGGTAAGATCTTTTTGGGCGCGAAAGTGCTCGCTAAGACGATTTACCAAGTAGACAGAACGATGTTGTCCGCCAGTGCAGCCAACGGCTACTGTTAAATAACTGCGTCCATCTGCGATGTAATGAGGTAGCCATTTATTAATAAATTGCGTGATGTCAGCTTCCATGCTTACTACCTCTGGAATTTTTTCCAGAAATTCTTTAACGGGTTTGTCATTACCGGTGAGTGGCCTCAATACTTTGTCATAGTGAGGATTTGGAAGGCAGCGCACATCAAATACTAAGTCCGCCTCGCTAGGAACCCCCTTTTTAAAGCCAAAGGATTCAAATACGACTGTAAGACCGACAGGTTTATCTTTCAGAAGGTCTTGAATCCATGATCGAAGTGCGTGGGCGGGCAAACTGCTGGTGTCGATACTGTGAGCCTGGGCGCGTAAAGGCTCCAGTAAATTACGCTCTTTATTAATCGCCTCAATCAGAGTTGCTGATTGGGACTGTTTAGCATTGGTTGATAGAGGATGACGACGGCGTGTTTCAGAGAAACGCTGTACCAGGGTATTGGTATCGGCATTGAGAAAGACCACCCTTACCTGATGATTTTTGCGTAAGTTTTCAAGAATAGATGGTAAATCTGCAATCGATTGTCCGCGACGCGCATCGATGGCAACGGCAACTTGTTCACATCGTTCTTTTTCAAGAGTGGAGATGAGGTTTTCTAAAAGAGAAACTGGGAGATTGTCAACACAGTCATAGCCGGCATCTTCAAAAGCCCTCAGGGCTACTGATTTACCTGAGCCTGAGATTCCGGTAATCAGATTAATTTGCATGGCTTAAAGTAAGCGACCTTGTGACTTGGTGGCGTCTGCTTCAGCATTCATTTGAATACGTTGACGCTCAATAAATTCTTTTAAGGTATCAATGCCGCGTAATTGCAAAATAGTATTACGTACGGCAGCTTCCACTAGAACTGCCAAGTTGCGTCCTGCCGCCACCTGAATTTTGACCGTACGAATCGGCACACCCAAAACGTCGATGTGCTGGGCTTCCAAGGGTAGACGTTCGAATTCGCCATCATTTCTACGAACCAGCTGAACAATGAGTCGTAGTTTTAATTTGCGGCGAACGGCAGTCTCACCAAAGATCGTACGAATATCTAGCAAGCCTAGTCCACGTACCTCAAGAAGGTTGCGCAGAATTACTGGGCAGCGACCTTCGATGTAATCAGGTCCAAGTCTTGCAAAGTCAACCGCATCATCCGCTACAAGACCGTGACCCCGAGAAATCAACTCAAGACCTAATTCACTTTTGCCTAGGCCGGATTCACCAGTAATTAGGACGCCTAAACCGAGGATGTCCATAAAGACACCATGCATCGTAATTTGAGGCGCACCAATCTTAGTTAAGTAAATGCGTAAATGATCGATTACTTCAGCTGCAGAAATCGTAGTAGTAAATAAAGGTGTAGAAGAGCGCTGACAGAACAACTGTAACTCTGGATCCGCGCTCTTGCCATCGGCCACAATGACGCAGGGTGGTGTCTTAGAAATAAGACTAGCAATTTGTTCTTGCTTTTGTTTTGGCTCAAGAGCTGCGTGATAATCAACCTCTTGCTCACCAAAGATCTGAATACGGCTTGGGTGGATGAGATTTAAATGCCCTACCAAATCTGAGCTGGCGGCAGCTGCTTTGACAGCCTCTGGCGGGAAGGTGCGATCTGCGCCTTCAAGACCGCCGATCCAAGATAGCTTTAAATCTGAAACATTGTCATCAAAAATCTGCTGAGCAGTTACTCCATCTAGGAGTAAGGGCTGAGTCATTTTGCTGCGCCCCAGTGTTGCAAGAGCTCAGAAACTTTTATGGAGTCTGCTGCAGCCGATAATGTCTCGCGAGCATTTGCATCAGATAGAAGTTGCGCAATCGACGATAAAATTTCTAAATGCTGTTGGGTTGCTTTTTCGGGTACTAATAAGAAAATAAGAATAGATACTGCTTCGCCATCTGGGGCCGCAAAGTCAATAGGGTTCTGTAGGCGCATAAATGCCGCACTGGGCTGCTTTAAGCCCTTGACTCGACCATGGGGGATGGCTACGCCGGCACCAAGTGCGGTAGAGCCTAAATTTTCGCGTGCATTGAGAAACTCAACTACAGAGCTTGCATCAACGCCAGTCTGTTTGGAGAAAAGTTCTCCAGCGGCTGCAAATGCATCAGCCCTACTTTTAGCGGGGACATCTAATGCAATGCAGTCGGGGATAAAAAGATTAGTCAGGGCATTCATGTGAATGGATTATAGGTGTCCCGACGAACTTGATCACTCAAAATGCTTGTCGTGATGATGATCTTGGATCTTTTCTTTATGTTTGACAACCTGACGCTCAAGCTTATCAACCACCGCATCCATAGCGTGATAGAGGTCGGCGTTATGAGCTTCAGCAAACAAGTCCTTGCCCTTAAGGTGAATAGTGATCTCAGCACTTTGGCGCAAATCCTTTTCTTTGGCCTTATCGACGACTAAAAAAGCAGACGCATCAATAACATGATCGAAGTGCTTACGAATTTTCGCAAGACCCGCCTCAAGATGAGAGCGCATAGCAGGGGTAACTTCCACATGACGGCTATTAATTTTCAAATTCATTAGCAACTCCTTTTATAGATGCTATAGATGCGTGCGCATAGTCATACCGGGGTGCGCTGCAAGCCCCTAAAGTTCTTTGTGCTGTTTTTTGGAAAATAAACCATGAACCTCCAGCGTATCAGCGAATTTGCCGAAAACCAAGAGGGAAATGCATTTTTTATTGCTTTAAAGGCGGAGAGCCTTACCCGGCTTACATCCGGAAGTTTTCACCCAGATAGACTCTTCTAACCGCATCATTTTGAATAATCTCGTCCGGTTCACCTTCAGCTAACACGCTACCTTCGCTAATGATGTAAGCGTGATCGCAGATACCCAGGGTCTCGCGGACATTGTGGTCAGTAATAAGGACGCCAATTTGGCGGTCTCTCAGAAAGCGCACAATCCTTTGAATTTCCCCGACTGCAATAGGGTCAACACCAGCAAAAGGTTCGTCAAGCAAGATAAATTTTGGCTGCGAAGCAAGGGCTCTGGCAATCTCTACCCTTCTGCGTTCACCTCCGGAGAGGGAGAGGGCTGGATTGTTACGTAGATGACTTATTTGGAGTTCGCCTAAGAGCTCGTCTAGACGGCTAGCAATCTCCGCCTTACTGAGGGGCTTACCACCTTGAACTTGAAGTTCTAAGACGGCTTGAATATTTTCAGCGACATTCAGTTTTCTAAAAACCGAGGCTTCCTGAGGTAAGTATGACAAACCCATGCGAGCGCGTTCATGAATGGGTAGGTGGGTAATATCAGCACCATCGAGAACAATGTTTCCAGCATCGAGTGGAACAAGGCCAACAATCATGTAGAAAGAAGTTGTTTTACCAGCTCCATTAGGGCCGAGTAATCCTACAACCTCTCCACATCTCACTTGTACGGAAACATCGCGAACAACGGTTCTTGAGCCATAACGTTTTTGCAGGTGGTGTGCGCTGAGTGTTGGCACATTATCGTGTTGGATCGAATCTACTGTCATTTCTCTAGGGTTGCTTTTCGTCTTGGTGAAAGGATGGCTCTAGCTAAGGGCAAATCTTCCGGCTTTGCATCTTTGGGAGGCGTGACCTGATAGTACTGCTTTACATCGTCATACTCAATTTTCCAGCCCTTTAATTGATCAAGCATTTGCATATTGAGCAGACGTTTGAGATTGGCATCCCCAGTAAGGGTTAGGAACTCAGTTTTGGCATCGTAGATAACTTGTGTGCCACGACCTTGCATAAACTCATCAGCTAGCCCTTCGCGACGTTGTCTAAAGCTAGCTATTGCTTCAGGCGTACCAACAACATCCACAAACTCATAGCCTTGAGGATCTACCGCAATATGCCCATCTTCACCGGTAACAATGATGCTGCCTTTGATAAGTAGGACTTGACCATTCAGGTCATAGACTTGTTTCACATCATTCACAGAAACTTTCTCTGCTTCCAGTATCAGAGGTTTATTTCGATCTGCTTTTTCTGCATGCGCTGATATAGTAATCATCAGGCCAAGCATGAGGTAGCCAAGAAAATTTTTCACTGGCAACATTTAAGGATTACTCCGTGGAGCGCGCTCAATACGCCCCTTTACTTGACCACTAAGTACCATGCTTTGTTCAATATTATTAAATATCCCGCCATCATTGGAGTTCATGATAGACATGCCCTGTTCTAATGTAATAGGTCTATCTGTTTCAATCACATCATCATTAATGAGCGCTTTAAAGTAGCTTGAGCTAGCTAACATTCTTAAGGAAGCCGGCTGAGATGCAGTTGCCTCTTGTGCGGGACGAAAGATCGTTGCGTTGTCGTACAAATCTAAAATGGTGAGGTCGCCATCAAGGTGTCCAGTATCTGATTTTACTGTTACGGGAGCCTTCTCTGCTTGGAATAAGCGCATGCGTGGCGCGAGAATGTCAATAGAAGCATCGTCATCGTAGTGAGTCACTTTGACCCCCAAAATCCGATATTTAGTATTACCTAATTCATTTAAGGCGGAGAGCGCACCATCTTTAATGGTGTAGTCCGGCTCATGCAGACGAACTCTTTCATGAGTAGATTTTTCTGGAGGAGTATTTTTTTGTACAAGCCAAAAAGTGACTAGCGTGAGTGCTCCCATCAGAATCAAAGGCATCAGGCGCAATAAAGTGCGACCTATACCGAGTTTGATTTTCTGAGGATGAAATTGCATTGCTTAACTGCGAGCCTTATTGAGTAACTCTTCGTAGTGATTCTGTGCTTTGAGGATAAGGTCACATACTTCACGTACTGCGCTATTGCCACCACTGCGACTCGTCACTAAATGGGCAAATTCTTGAACAGCCTCATGACCTTGGGCTGGACAAATTCGTAAGCCTGCTTGCTTCATCATTTGCATGTCTGGCCAATCGTCACCCATGACGGCGCAATCTGCATACTTTAGACCAAGGGATTTAAGTACCTCTTCTAATACAAGAGCTTTGTTTTCAACGCCCATGTGAACATGTTTAATTCCGAGTTCATCGCAGCGTGCCATAACCATTTTAGAATTTCTGCCAGTAATGATGACAGTTGGAATACCGCATTGCTCTAATAATTTGATGCCCAATCCGTCTTGAATATCAAATGCTTTCAACGATTCTTTGCCATCAGCACCGATCCAAACCTGCCCATTGGTTAGTACACCATCAACATCCAAGACTAAAAGCTTTACCTGGCCCGCACGCTCCCAAGCTTGTGGATATTGCGCTAAAGGGTTGGTGTTATGGGGATTAAAGGCACTAGGCATAAAAAAGCTCGATTACTAATGAATTAAATAACTTTGGCTGCAAATAAATCATGTAGATTTAAAGCGCCCAATAAATGACCTTGCTTATCGGTAACTACTAAATGATTGATGCGATGTTTCTCCATCATTTCAATAGCCTCTTCAGCAAGCAATTCTGCCGGGATAGTGCGAGGGTCTGCAGTAGTTGCACTCTTCAGCTCGATGCCATCAAGATTGGTAGTTTTTTCTAAGAGACGACGTAGGTCACCATCTGTCAAGATACCAAATACTTTTTTGTTGACATCTAGGATCACCACCATGCCCATCCGTTTTGATGTCATCTCTAATAAAGCCTCTTGTAATGAAGCATCGATAGATATCTTTGGCGTATCTACAAGACTTCGCATCACTTCGCTGACATGCATCAATTGCTTGCGACCTAGTCTGCCACCGGGGTGGGACCGAATAAAGTCCTCAGCTTCAAAGCCTCTGGCATCCAATAGGGCAACTGCTAATGCATCACCCATAGCTAGTGCCGCAGTCGTGCTGGAAGTAGGCGCAAGATTTAAGGGACAAGCTTCTTTTTCTACGCTGGTATCTAAATGAGCATCAGCCAGTTTGGCTAAAGAGGAATTTGGAGCGCCAGTTAGGGCAATGAGTTTTGCACCAGTACGTTTTACAATCGGAACGATGGTTAGTAGCTCATCTGTTTCACCAGAATTGGATAGAGCAACAAAAACATCATCCCTAGTTACCATGCCTAGGTCGCCATGACTGGCTTCGGCAGGATGCACAAAAAATGCTGGGGAGCCTGTGGAGGCAAAGGTGGCAGCAATCTTACGGGCAATGTGACCTGATTTGCCAATTCCAGAAACTACGATTCTGCCTTTACAGCCATGTAAAAGCTCTACTGCCAGTACCAGGGCATCTGCATTGGCGCCTTCAAGGCGATCGCGCATAGTGTGTAGTGCATCAGCCTCAATAGTGAGGGTATCGCGCGCAAGCTTTAGGGTACGTTCACGAGTCTTAGCTATCATCAAGTAAGTATATGCCGTCAGTCCTTCAATTAACCCTCATTCTTCTAGCCTCGGGTGTGGCTGGAGTGGTTATTTTCCGCTATTTTGGTTTACCCCCTATTTTGGGCTATTTGGCCATTGGGGTCCTGATTGGCCCTCATGCTCTGGGCTTGGCGAATGATTCGGCCACGGTGAAGTATTTAGCTGAATTTGGCGTGGTTTTCTTGATGTTCTCAATTGGCCTGGAATTTAATCTCCATAAATTGCGGGCAATGCGCTCCATCGTATTTGGCCTTGGTGGTAGCCAAGTCATTCTGACGATGCTTTTAGCCATTCCCGCTAGCTTATTGATGAATTGGATTTACCCTATTTCATGGCATGCCGCCATTGCTTTGGGTGGTGCGCTTGCAATGTCGTCCACTGCAATTGTGACTAAGCTGATTTCGGATCGCGCTGAGCTAGAGACAGAGCACGGTCGCAATGTCGTCGGTATTTTGTTATTCCAAGATTTAGCAGTAGTTTTCTTATTGATTTTATTGCCATCGCTTGGCAAAAATCCCTCAGACTTATTTGTTGCGCTTACTGCAGCCTCCATCAAGATCACTGTTGCTTTGATATTGATTTTCTTTATTGGCCAAAGCCTGATGAGTCACTGGTTTAAGTTAGTCGCTAAGCTGCGCTCGCAAGAATTGTTCATGCTTAACCTCTTGTTGATCGTGTTAGGTATGGCAGGATTAACTGAGCACTTTGGCCTATCCCTGGCTCTCGGTGCGTTCTTAGCAGGTATGTTGATTTCTGAAACTCCCTATCGTCATCAAGTAGAAGAGGATGTCAAACCATTCCGCGATGTTTTATTAGGGCTCTTCTTTATTACGATTGGCATGTTGCTTGATTTCAATGTCATTTGTGAACAGTGGATCTTGGTTTTAGCTTTATTAATTGGCCCACTGGTTTTCAAGTTTGGACTCATCGCTTTGTTATCCAAGGCTTTTGGCTCAAGTCCTGGCATCTCCATTAGAACTGGCTTATGCCTGGCGCAAGCGGGTGAATTCGGCTTTGTGTTGCTCAATCAAATTGATGGCTTAGATTTAATTGATCCTACCTTGAGTCAAGCGGTATTGGCGGCAATGTTGATCTCAATGTTCTGCGCGCCATTTCTCATTGAGTATAGCGATCGTATTGCGATGCGTTTTTCTAGTAATGAATGGCTGCTGCAATCCCTAGCGCTAACTCGTGTTGCCTCAAAAAGCGTTCGCAATGAAAACCACGTTGTTATTTGTGGTTTTGGCCGTTCGGGACAAAGTTTGGCACGCATGCTTGATCAAGAAAAAATTCCGTATATTGCCTTGGATTTAGATCCTGACCGCGTTAAGGAGGCTGCAGCCGCCGGAGATAATGTTGTTTATGGCGATGCAAGTCGTGAAAATTATTTAGTTGCTGCTGGCCTCTCCAGGGCAAAGGCAGTGGTCATTACATATGCTGATACTACTGCAAGTATGCGCGTTCTTCGTCAAGTTGAACACCTTCGTCCTGGTATGACGGTACTGGTACGTACGAGAGATGATGCAGATATCGCTAAGCTACAAGCAGCTGGCGCTACTGAAGTCATTCCAGAGCTCATTGAGGGTAGCTTGATGATTGCTTCTCATGTCTTGCTGATCATGGGCGTCCCAATGCGTAAGGTTGTGCGTCGCATAACAACAGCAAGGGAGGAGCGCTATAGCTTGCTTAGAGGGTACTTCCGTGGATCTGCAGACGATGACTTTGGCTCGAATGAATCTTGGCGCTTACATGCTATTACCCTGCTGCCAAACTCACAGGCAATTGGTAAGACTCTAGGTAAGCTTGATTTAGAAGTAGACGGCGTAAATGTTCAGGCAGTGCGTCGTAAAGGCCGCAACGCAGATTATGTGAGGTTAGACCCTGCGCCAGACCTCACGCTTGAGGCTAATGACATCCTTGTGATCTCAGGTAATTCAGAGGCAACTGATTTAGCTGAAGCTAAATTACTCTGAGATCTAATAGCACCTTACTTCTTCTTTTTGCTGGTTATAGGAGTAGGAGCTTTGCGAGTAAGTAGTGGCGCCAAGTAGTGACCGGTAAAACTCACTTCATTTGTTGCGACATCTTCTGGAGTACCAGTCGCAATAATCTGTCCACCACCAGCACCACCTTTAGGCCCCAGGTCAATAATCCAGTCAGCTGTTTTAATGACGTCAAGATTGTGCTCAATGATGACAATGGTATTACCTTGTTTCTTGAGTGTCTGAATCACGGTTAGCAACAACTGGATATCGTGAAAATGCAAGCCAGTAGTTGGTTCGTCTAGGATGTATAAGGTTCTACCAGTGTCACGCTTAGAGAGTTCAAGCGAGAGTTTGACACGCTGTGCTTCACCACCAGATAGAGTAGTTGCGCTCTGCCCAAGCTTTACATATCCAAGACCAACATCTAGTAATGTTTTGAGTTTGCGCTTAACAACTGGAACTGCTTCAAAGAATTCATGGGCTTGTTCGATGGTCATCGAAAGCACCTCATGAATATTTTTGCCCTTGTAGCGAATATCTAAAGTTTCGCGGTTATAGCGCTTGCCATGGCAGACGTCACATGGAACATAGACGTCAGGCAAGAAATGCATTTCTACTTTAAGGACGCCATCGCCTTCACAAGAATCACAACGACCACCTTTGACGTTAAAGGAGAAGCGGCCCGCTTCATAGCCACGCTCCCGTGATGCAGGAACGCCCGCAAAGAGCTCTCTTATCGGGGTAAACAGTCCTGTATAGGTGGCTGGGTTAGAGCGTGGTGTTCTGCCAATCGGGGACTGGTCAACACTAATTACTTTGTCAAAGTGTTCCAAGCCTTTAATAGCATCATGTGCTGCAGGTTCTGCGTTCGAGCCATAGAGATGCTGGGCAACCGCATGATGCAGGGTGTCATTGATTAATGTGGATTTACCTGAGCCTGAAACACCAGTAACACAAGTTAATAAGCCAACTGGAATCTTTGCATGAACAGATTGCAAGTTATTGCCACGGGCACCAATGATTTCTAGGAAGCGATCATTCACTGGAATGCGCTTTTCTGGAACAGCAATTGCTTCTCGACCAGCAAGGTAAGCGCCGGTCAAGGATTTTGGATTAGCTTCAACTTCAGTTGGAGTGCCTTGAGCAACCACTTCACCGCCATGAACGCCAGCACCAGGGCCAATATCAATGACCCAGTCAGAGGCGCGAATCATATCTTCATCATGCTCAACGACTAAGACACTATTGCCTAAATCTCGCAAGTGTTTGAGAGTGCCAATCAGACGATCATTATCACGCTGATGCAAGCCAATTGAAGGTTCATCCAACACATACATCACTCCAGTTAAGCCAGAGCCTATCTGGCTGGCTAGGCGAATTCGTTGAGCTTCACCGCCCGAAAGAGTGTCTGCGCTACGCTCGAGTGAGAGGTAATCGAGGCCTACGTCATTTAAGAAGCGCAGACGTGCACTGATTTCTTTAACGATCTTATCGGCAATTTCTCGCTTGGCACCTTTGAGTTCCAATGCTTCAAAATATTCTTTCGCCTCTTTGAGCGGCAGGGCGCTAATCTCGTATATGGCGCGAGATTGTTTTTTCTCTCCCACTTTGACAAAACGCGCCTCTTTGCGTAAACGACTGCCATTACATTCTGGGCAAGTTTGTATATTTTGATAGCGTGATAGTTCCTCACGGACTGTCATGGAATCGGTTTCACGATAGCGTCTTTCAAAGTTCGCTACGATGCCCTCGAAAGCATGTTCACGGATACTATTTTTACCGCGCTCGTTGATATATTCAAAAGGGATAGTGACATCACCAGAGCCCAGAAGAATCAAATCTTGCTGTTTTTTATTCAGCGATTCAAATGGTTTTTCCACGTCAAAGCCGCCATGTTTGGCAAGAGTTTGAAGGAGTTTGAAGTAAAACTGATTACGACGGTCCCAGCCCTTAATGGCGCCAGAAGCTAGGGATAAATCTGGGTGTGCGACGATACGTTTTGGGTCAAAGAAAGACTGGTGACCAAGACCATCACAAGATGGGCAGGCTCCCATCGGGTTATTAAAAGAGAAGAGGCGGGGCTCTAGTTCTTGAAGGGAGTATGAGCAAATGGGGCAAGCAAACTTGCTAGAGAAGATCATCTCTTTGCCAGTATCCATATCCACGATCATGGCTTTGCCATCGGCTAGACGTAATGCAGTCTCAAAAGATTCTGCTAAGCGTTGCTGAATATCGGGACGTACTTTGATGCGATCAACCACTACTTCAATCGAGTGCTTATCGTTTTTCTTGAGTATTGGTAATTGATCGACTTCAAAAATTTCTGCTTTAGCTGCGTTGGCTGTACCACCGCCGGAGCGCACACGGAATCGAACAAAGCCCTGTGCTTGCAGATCTTGGAAGAGATCAACGAATTCGCCTTTGCGCTCACTCACCACTGGAGCCAGAATCATGAGTTTCGTATCTTCGGGCATAGACAACACGGTATCGACCATTTGAGAAACGCTTTGGGCTTCTAGTGGAAGATCGTGATCTGGGCAATGTGGTGTTCCTGCGCGCGCAAATAACAAACGCAGGTAATCATGGATTTCAGTAACGGTACCTACTGTGGATCGTGGATTGTGACTAGTTGCTTTTTGCTCAATTGAAATTGCTGGTGACAGTCCTTCAATTGTGTCGACATCTGGCTTTTCCATCAGTTGTAAGAACTGTCTTGCATATGCAGAGAGAGATTCGACATAGCGACGTTGACCTTCGGCATACAGGGTGTCAAAGGCGAGCGAGCTCTTTCCTGAACCTGACAAGCCGGTAAGGACGACTAGTTTCTCTCTGGGAATATCTAGATTGATGTTTTTGAGGTTGTGGGTGCGTGCACCGCGGATCTTGATTTCGTTATTCATGATTTTTTAGCGTAACTTGTTAATATAGCTCTTTCCCATGAATCCTTCTGAACTTCGCTCTACTCTGGCCTTAGCAGGCATCTTTGGCCTTCGTATGCTGGGTCTATTCTTGCTATTGCCCGTCTTTAGTATTCATGCAAGGGGCTTGCCTGGCGGTGAACAGGCCTTTTTAGTGGGCTTGACCCTCGGAATATTTAATATTGTTCAGGCCTGCTTTCATATCCCTTTGGGGCGCTTATCTGACCGAATTGGTCGTAAACCAGTGGTTTTATGGGGTCTTTCCTTATTTATTGCTGGCGCTTTGATCTCTGCCGCCAAGGATGATTTGCTATGGATTGCTATAGGACGGGGTGTTATGGGGGCTGGAGCGATATCAGCTGCAGTTTCTGCATGGGTTGCTGATCTGACGCGTGAACAAGTGCGTACCCGCGCCATGGCTTTGGTCGGAGGCAGTATTGCACTGTCATTCGCCCTATCTTTGGTGATAGCCGCACCTATTTACCGTGTCATTAACCTCAATGGCATGTTTCTGGTATTGGCGATTCTTGGGGTAGTAGCAATGTTTGTGACGTATTACGTTTTACCAACGAGCAAACTTGAAATAAAAGTACAGCAATCCTCCCTGAGGGAAGTATTTTTGCGTCCTGAGTTGATGCGTTTAAATGTTGGTGTATTTGTATTGAATGCAACCCAAGTGGCGATGTTCTTGGTGGTCCCGCGATTACTAGTGCAAGCGGGATTACCGCTTTCCTCCCATTGGGAAATCTATCTTCCGGTTGTGCTCTTGTCATTTGTTTTAATGGCCCCTGCAATTATTTATGGTGAGAAGAAGCAAAAGTTGCGAACAGTGCTATTAGCTGCCATTGTTTTGCTGTTGATAGCAGAGTGGCTATTTACTCAAGCAGATTCAGTGATGACGATAGCTTCTGCATTATTAGTTTATTTTGTTGGTTTTAATTTACTTGAAGCCTTGCAGCCTTCTTTGGTGTCACGCTTTGCTCAAGAATCTAAAGGTACTGCTTTGGGCATTTACAACACTACGCAGTCCATCGGCTTGTTCTCAGGCGCAGTCATTGGGGGCTATTTTATGGATAGCCATGGTGATTTATCGGTCTTTGTGGTGGGTGCAGCGCTCCTAGTTTGCTGGCTTATAATTGCTTGGTCGATGGGTGAAATGCCAACGAGAGTAGCAGAATCAAAGGACGTAAGCCCAACGACATAACCGCAGCTTCATTCATTCAATTTAAGCGAGCAGTTTATTTTTTGCAGTAATAACGGTAGTATTTTTCTTCGGGAGACAACATGGCTTCGGTAAATAAGGTCATCATCGTAGGTAACGTAGGACGTGATCCAGAGACGCGTTATATGCCAAGTGGCGACGCCGTGACAAACATTTCAGTTGCAACATCTGATCGCTATAAAGACAAACAAACTGGCGAAATGAAAGAAACCACAGAATGGCACCGTGTTGCATTCTTTGGCAAGCTTGCAGAAATCGCTGGTCAGTACCTCAAAAAAGGTTCACAGGTTTATGTTGAAGGCCGTTTACGTACGCGTAAATGGACTGATGCTAGTGGCCAAGAGAAGTATTCCACTGAGATCGTTGCAGAAACCATGCAAATGCTTGGCGGCAAGCCGGTAGGCGGAAGCGGTGATAGTGGCGAGAGCTATAGTCGCTCGAAGTCGACTGAGCAGTCTGCTCCAGCAGCCTCAAACACAGCATCACTTGGTGCAATGGACGACGATATTCCGTTTTAAGTATTCATCAATTACCACCTCATGAGGTGGTTTGAACAGAAAACCCCTTCTAGGATTTCCTACAAGGGGTTTTTATTTACCTACTTTTAAAACTTATTAAATTGCTTGCTGCTATTACTGTCTTGCATGCCGAATATTTTCGGGCCACAGAGAGTTGTGATCGGTGCGAAAAGGGTTGATATCTAAACCACCTCGTCGTGTATAGCGCGCATAAACGGAAAGCTTATCTGGTTTGCACTGACGCTTGATATCAGTAAAGATAGTTTCAACACAATGCTCATGAAACTCACCTAAGTTCCTAAAGCCAATGAGGTAGCGCAACAAACCTTCCTCTAAGATCGGTCTGCCTTGATAGCGAATTTGTATGCTTGCCCAATCTGGTTGACCAGTCACAGGACAATTCGACTTGAGTAGGTGTGAAACCAAACATTGCTCAATCGGACCAAAGGATTCATTCACACTCAAAAGGCTTGGGTCTGCAGGAAGACCTGGGTCTACCTCAATATCCAGGCGATCCATCAAGATTCCGCCCATTTCTTGCATCCCTTTTTTGGACACTGCTTCAGTTAGATTGATGCGTGTGGTGATCTTGCTTCCTGCTACTGCAGATAGATCTGTGATGAGTAGCTCTTTAACTTCGTTCTCATCCTCAAAGCGCGCACTATTGAGGCTGTTTAGATAAAGTTTGAATGACTTGGACTCAATCATATTCGGTGAGTCTGCAGGAATCTGAAACTCCGCTAATGCAATTTGGGGCTTCCCTTTTTTATTGAGCCAACTCAGTTCAAAAGCATTCCAGATATCAACACCGACAAAAGGTAACGCCTGACCTTCTTTAATACCAATCTTTGAGCGGTTTTCAACTCTCCGAATGGGAAAGAGCAAACCCGGATCATATTGATCTGGATATTGCGTTGATTTTCCAAGTTGAATCGTTGTCATGAAATACTTTGTTTCTTTTCGTTTTTGAGTCGTTATATTTTTAGCTTTTAGGCTTATTTGATACACCAGAGACCACGTGCCCAGTTGGTGCAACCGAGGCAGCAGATTGGCAATGACCTGTTTGATCATCAAAGAAAAAGTCTGGTTCGAATTCTCTTAAGAACTCGCTCTTAGATAGCCCGCCTAAGAACATAGCTTCATCTACATCAATACCCCACGCCATCAAAGTACGAATAGCACGCTCATGTGCAGGTGCAGAACGTGCAGTTACTAGTGCGGTACGAATACGCATTCCGTTTTCACTGGTGGAGCGTTGCAGTCTGTGCAAGGCTTCTAGCAAGGGCTTGAAGGGGCCGGGAGGCAAAGGAATATCGACCTTCTTACTTTCGTGATCAACAAATGCCTCGAGACCTTTTTTCTGGAAGACTTGTTCAGCCTCGTCAGAGAACAGTACTGCATCTCCGTCAAATGCAATACGAATTTCATTCGGGTGAGACTCGGCTGTTTTACTGGACTCTGGATATACACGTGCCGCAGGAAATCCCGCATCTATCGTTGCGCGAACATCATCCTCATTTGCGGATAAAAAGAGATTGGCGTGTAAGGAGCGGAGATAGTGATATGGAGGGCGTCCTCTAGTAAATACGCCACGCTCTAGATGTAAGCCGTGGTGTTCTGCTGAGCGGAAGACGCGTAAGCCACTAACAGGATCATTGCGAGAAAGAATGACTACCTCAACCCGTTGTTCAGCCTTATCGTTAAAAGCGAGAAGCTTTTTTACTAGTGGGAATGCCACTCCTTTTTGAGCTGCCTCGCTGAGGCGCTCTAGCTGTAATTTCATGTACGCGCTGTCATCGGTAGATTCGAAGATGCGATTTTCTTCTTCAAAATCAAACAGGGCGCGCGAAGAGATCGCAACGACAAGTTTTCCGGTGAGCGTGTATGACATGGATGAATGGTGTCTTGGGTGTTTGGGGTTGTATTTGGTTTTATTTTAAGAACAGGCGATAAGCTGGGTTATTGGTTTCATCCCAGTGCGGATAGCCCAGGGTTGCCAAGAAGCTTTGGAATTTCTTCTGCTCATTCTTTGGGACCTGAATACCTATCAGGATGCGGCCATAGTCCGCACCATGATTACGGTAGTGAAACAAACTGATATTCCAGTTGGGCGCCATACTCGTCAAGAACTTCATCAAGGCACCTGGACGCTCTGGGAATTCAAAACGGTAGAGCAATTCGTCTTTAGCAAGCGCAGAATGCCCACCTACCATGTGGCGCAAATGTGACTTTGCCAACTCATCATGCGTGAGATCAATCGTTGCAAATTTTGCTTTACGGAAATGTTTTGCAATCGTTTGGCTATCACCAGCCTTTTGTGTGCTGATGCCAACAAAAATATGCGCTTCACTTTGATCACCAATGCGATAGTTAAACTCAGTAACATTTCGTTTACCAAGTAATTCGCAGAAGCGTTTAAATGAACCACGCTCCTCTGGAATGGTCACTGCAAATACCGCTTCGCGGAACTCACCAACGTCTGCACGTTCGGCGACAAAGCGCAGGCGGCTAAAGTTCATATTTGCCCCGCAAGCCACAGCCACTAGGGTTTTCTTCTTAATACGTTTCTTCTCAACATACTTCTTCATACCTGCAATAGCAAGTGCGCCAGCGGGCTCAAGAATGCTGCGAGTATCTGTGAATACATCATTAATTGCCGCACAGATTTCATCGGTATCGACAGTGATGATTTCATCTACTACTTTCTTGCAGATACGGAATGTTTCTTTACCAACTAATTTCACAGCGGTGCCGTCTGAGAATAAGCCGACATCTTTCATCTCAATACGTTTATTCGCTTTGAGTGATTGATTCATAGCATCAGAGTCTGAAGCCTGAACGCCAATTACTTTTGTCTTTGGGCTGACGGCTTTGATGTATTCACCAATTCCGGAAATCAAACCACCACCACCAATAGCAACAAAAACTGCGTCAATCGGTTTTTCGAGTTGAGTAAAAATTTCGTGAGCGATAGTCCCTTGCCCCGCTATCACGTCAGGATCGTCAAAAGGATGAACAAAGGTTAAACCCCGTTTTTTACCTAAAAGTTCAGAATGTTTAAAAGCATCACTATAGGATTCGCCATGCAGGATGATTTCTACCCAAGACCCACCTCTAGCCTTGACAGCGTCGATTTTGACACTGGGTGTCGTTACCGGCATCACGATGACGGCTTTGCACTTCATTTTGGCCGCTGAAAGTGCTACACCCTGAGCGTGATTGCCTGCTGAAGCTGCTATTACCCCACGTTTTATGGCTTCTGGGGGTAAATGGGCCATCTTGTTATAGGCGCCGCGGAGCTTGAAGGAGAAAACTGGCTGGTTATCCTCCCTTTTGAGGAAAACTTGGTTGCCCAAACGTTTGGTGAGTTCGGGGGCGATCTGAAGCTCGGTTTCTCTGGCTACGTCATAGACGCGAGCCGATAAAATTTTCTTTAAATAGTTCGTTGCCATCCAATGAGCGTACCACGGATAGCTCCTAAGCCCTTAGATTTGCAAGGGTTTATCTCCTCGAGAAGCAACTTTCTCGGAATCCTGCCACTATCAAGTTCACTCAATTAAAATGTTTATTTATCAAATATGTCGCTATGAATGCACCATTGGCTTTAAACCAGTTGCTGGATGCTGAGGCGGGGTCACCCCGTCTTCGCGAAATTCCCTACAACTACACCTCCTTTTCTGATCGAGAGATTGTGATTCGCCTGCTGGGCGAGGAGTCTTGGCGCGTTCTCAATAATTTGCGTGGCGTTCGCCGAACAGGCCGCTCAGCTCGTATGTTATTTGAAATTCTGGGTGATATCTGGGTAGTCCAACGCAATCCTTTCTTACAAGACGATTTGCTAGACAGCCCACAACGTCGCAAACAATTAATCGACGCACTCTGGCACCGTCTCGGTGAAGTGAAGAAGCGTAATAGTGGCGATTCTGTAGATCAAGTAGAAATATTATTAAGTGCTGCTTATCGCGCAATTGAAAATTTCGAAAACGGATTTAAAGAAGTTGAGCAAATTCGTAAACGTGCACGTAAAGAATTAGGTCGTCATACTGCTTCTGACAATATTTGTTTTGACGGTGTATCACGTGCTGCACACGTTACTGATGCAACCGACTGGCGCGTAGAGTTTCCACTCGTTGTTTTAAAGCCAGATTATGAGTCTGAAATTCCGGGCTTAGTGAAAGCTTGTGTTGAATTGGGACTGACGATTATTCCTCGTGGAGGAGGTACTGGCTATACCGGTGGTGCTATTCCACTTTACGCAATGTCAGCAGTGATCAATACTGAGAAACTACAAGATATTGGTGGTGTGAAGCCTAAGAGGCTTCCTGGATTAGATCATGAAGTATCGACAATATTCACTGGTGCAGGCGTTGTTACTCGTCGTGTAGCAGATGCTGCTGAGCATGCTGGGCTTGTATTCGCAGTTGACCCTACTTCTGCTGATGCAAGTTGCATCGGCGGCAATATTGCGATGAATGCTGGCGGTAAAAAGGCTGTTCTTTGGGGGACCGCTTTAGATAACCTCGCTAGCTGGCGCATGGTTGACCCAGAGGGTAATTGGCTGGATGTTGAGCGACTTGAACACAATATGGGCAAGATCCATGATGTGGCAACGGTTCGCTTTCAGCTCACTTGGTCTGATGGAAATAGTGAACCAGGCCAGCATGTTCTGAAAACAGAATTGCTAGAAGTTGAAGGTAAGCGTTTCCGTAAAGCAGGTTTGGGTAAAGACGTTACTGATAAATTTTTATCCGGTTTACCTGGTGTACAAAAAGAAGGCTGCGATGGTTTGATCACTAGTGCAACTTGGGTATTGCATCGCATGCCTAAATTTATGCGCACTGTTTGCTTGGAGTTTTTTGGTCAAGCGCGTGAAGCAATTCCAAGTATTGTTGAAATCAAGGCCTACTTAGATGGTTTAAGCAAGCAAGGTGGTCCAATCTTGGCTGGTCTGGAGCATTTGGATGACCGCTATTTAAGGGCAGTGGGTTACTCCACTAAATCCAAACGCAATAGCTTGCCGAAAATGGTTTTGATTGGCGACATTGCTGGCGATGATGAAGAGGCTGTGGCTGCAGCTACTAGTGAAGTGGTGCGGATGGCGAACCTTCGAGTGGGAGAGGGCTTTGTTGCAGTGAGCGCTGAAGCTCGTAAAAAGTTCTGGCTTGATCGTGCACGGACTGCTGCTATTGCCCGCCACACCAATGCTTTCAAGATCAATGAGGACGTCGTTATTCCTTTGCCTCGCATGGGTGAGTACACCGATGGTATTGATCGCATTAACATTGAACTTTCTCTCAAGAACAAGCTACAGGTCCTTGATGGACTCGAGTCTTTCCTAAAAAAGAGCGCATTACCACTAGGTAAGAGTGATGCTGAATATGAAATTCCGACAGCAGAAATCTTGGGTGATCGGGTTCAACAAGCTTTAGAGTTAATTGCTAAGGTTCGCGGAAAATGGGCTGAGTGGCTTACTGAGATGGACTCCTATTTCCCGCGTTTGCAGGATTACAGTCTGCGCGCCTCATGGAAAGAAGAAGTGCGCTCAGAATTGCGCATCATTTTTGGTGGTTTGGCATTTGAGCCAATTCTGGCTGAGTTGGAAGCCATTCACAAAAATATTTTACGTAAGCGCGTATTCGTAGCCTTACACATGCATGCTGGTGACGGTAACGTTCACACCAATATTCCCGTGAATTCAGATGACTACGAGATGCTGCAAGATGCACATCGCGCAGTAGATCGGATTATGAAATTAGCCCGCTCATTAGATGGCGTGATTTCTGGTGAGCACGGTATTGGTATTACTAAATTAGAGTATTTAACTGAGGCAGAGCTCAAAGACTTCCGTAGCTATAAGAATCGCGTTGACCCAGAGGGCCGCTTCAACAAAGGTAAGTTGATGCCACATGCCGATCTCAGCATGGCATATACGCCCAGTTTTGGCTTGATGGGGCATGAGTCTATCATCATGCAGCAAAGTGATATTGGCGCAATTGCCGATAGCGTGAAAGATTGTTTACGCTGTGGCAAGTGCAAGCCAGTTTGCTCAACTCACGTACCCCGTGCAAATCTTCTCTACAGCCCGCGCGACAAGATCCTAGCAACCTCGCTATTGATTGAAGCCTTCTTATATGAAGAGCAAACGCGTCGTGGTGTATCAATTCGTCACTGGGAGATGTTTGATGACGTTGCTGCCCATTGCACTGTATGTCATAAGTGCTTGACACCATGCCCAGTCAAGATTGACTTTGGTGATGTGACTATGAATATGCGCAATTTATTGCGCAAGATGGGTCAACAACGTTTTAATCCTGGCACTGCCGCGTCAATGTTTTTCTTGAATGCAACCAGTCCAGAGAGCATTCACCTGGCCCGTAAGACCATGATTGGTTGGGGTTATAAGTTGCAGCGTTTGGGTAATGATCTATTGCGTAAGTTTGCAAAACAACAAACCGCACATCCACCAGCAACTGTTGGTAAACCGAGCGTTAAAGAGCAGGTTATTTTCTTCGTAAATAAGAAGATGCCTGGTAATCTTCCCAAGAAAACTGCGCGTGCTTTATTAGATATTGAGGATGCGAACTATGTTCCAATTATTCGCGATCCGAAAACAACCTCTGCGGATACTGAGGCAGTGTTCTATTTCCCGGGCTGTGGCTCTGAACGCCTCTTCTCCCAAGTTGGCTTAGCTACTCAAGCCATGTTGTGGAATGTTGGGGTGCAAACGGTTCTTCCTCCAGGATATCTCTGCTGCGGCTACCCACAGCGTGGTAATGGTGATTTTGATAAAGCGGAGAAGATGATTACCGATAACCGCGTGTTATTCCATCGTGTAGCCAATACCCTGAATTACTTAGATATTAAGACTGTGGTCGTCTCTTGCGGCACTTGTTACGACCAACTTGCTGGCTATCAGTTTGAACAGATTTTCCCGGGTTGTCGCATTATTGATATTCACGAGTTCTTGGCGGAGAAGGGTGTTAAGTTATCTGGCGTAACTGGTGTGAAGTATATGTATCACGATCCTTGCCATTCCCCAATGAAGTTGCAAGATCCTTTGAAGACAGTCAATGAGTTAATCCAGCTCGAAGACGGCAAAGCAATTACGAAGAATGATCGCTGCTGTGGTGAGTCAGGCACATTAGCGGTCACGCGTCCTGATATTTCTACTCAAGTACGTTTCCGTAAACAGATTGAGATGGAAAAAGGGGCTAATGATTTACGTAAAGGCAATTTCACTGGTGATGTCAAGGTGTTAACCAGCTGCCCATCTTGCTTACAAGGCTTAACTCGCTTTGATGCTGATAGCGACACCACGGCCGATTACATCGTAGTCGAAATGGCTCAGAAGTTGCTCGGTAAGGATTGGATGCAGGATTATGTAGCTAAGGCAAACCAAGGTGGTATTGAGAGGGTTCTTGTTTGATGATTCCAAGCAATATCGTTGTTCATCAGCAATCCAAGCTATTAGAGCTTTCTTATGAGAATGGCAATACCTACCGCCTACCTTTTGAACTACTCAGAGTTTTATCTCCTTCAGCTGAAGTCCAGGGCCACGGCCCTGGACAGGAAACACTCCAAACCGGTAAGCGAGAAGTTCTCATTGCCAATCTTGAGCCAGTAGGCCACTATGCACTGAAGCCCAGCTTTTCTGATGGACATGATTCGGGTTTATACACCTGGGATTACTTATTGTTTCTGTGTGAGAACCAGGAGCAATTATGGAAAGAGCATTTAGATAAATTAGCCGCTGCAGGTCTTGATCGAGATGCACCTATGGTGCAGGCAGGAAAAGCAGTCGGTCATTCTTGTGGAAGTCACTAATGAGTAAAACGCACTTCGGTTATCAAAGTGTTGATGAAGCTGAAAAAGCTGGCAAAGTTGCCGAGGTATTTCATTCGGTAGCTAGTAAATATGATGTGATGAATGACCTCATGTCATTTGGCTTGCATCGTGTCTGGAAAAAAATAACGATTGCCAGAGCAAATGTACGCCCTGGCCAAAAGGTTTTAGATATCGCGGGTGGAACTGGCGACTTGGCGGCGGCTTTTGCAAAGGCTGCTGGTTGGGGTCAAAATCCAGACGCTCAAGTTTGGTTGAGCGATATCAATGCCTCTATGTTGGGAGTTGGCCGTGATCGCTTATTAGATCGTGGCATGGCTTTACCTTGTGTTCAGTTTGATGCAGAGAAGATCCCATTTCCTAATAATCATTTTGATGTGGTGACTGTGGCGTTTGGTTTGCGCAATATGACACATAAAGATGTGGCCTTGGGTGAGATGCGGCGTGTGATAAAACCAGGTGGACGTGTTTTGGTTTTGGAATTCTCTAAGCCAGATACTTTTTTGCAACCGGTATATGACACTTATTCCTTTAAGGTCTTACCTTGGTTGGGTGAAAAAATTGCACAAGATTCAGAGAGCTATCGCTACTTGGCAGAATCGATTCGTATGCATCCTGACGCCCAAGCCCTCAAAGAAATGATGTTAGGAGTAGGTTTTGATGAGGTAGAAACCCATAGAATGACTGGGGGTATCGTTGCTTTACATATTGGTATTAAATACTAATATTCGTATAGTTTTTAAAGTCTTAAAAACTAAAGAAGTTGAGTAGTGATAAGAAGGGGTAAAAACGATGAATAAAAATTTTCTTAAAGCAATACTTTTAAGCCTTACTTTAATATTTGCAACAGTAGGTCATGTTGATGCCGCTCGCTTAGGTGGCGGTAAGAGCATTGGACGAGCTCCTAGTGCACCTATGCAACGGCAGGCTGCGCCAGCGCAAAAACCAGTTCAACAGGCTCAACCTACAGCGCCTGCCCCAGCCCCCCAAGCGCCAGCCCCGAGTCGTTTTGGTGGCATGGGTGGAATTCTGGGTGGCTTGGCTGCGGGCTTAGGCATTGGTTATCTCTTATCCCACTTTGGACTCGGTGAAGCAGCTTCTTCTTTAATTACAGGCTTGCTGATCGCGATGTTGGCAGGTTTCGCGATTATGTTTGTGATTCGTAGATTATTGCCTGCAATGTCTGGTGCTGGTCAAAATTCCAACATATCATCTCAAGGTATGCAACGTAATAGCGTTGAGATGCCAAGACAAGAGCCTGCATTTACTCCTGCAGCAAATGCGTTTGGTGGTTTAAGTAATGGGCCTGCAGCATTTGAGTCAACCTTGCCCCCGGGCTTTGATCAACAAACTTTTTTAGAAAATGCAAAACAATATTTTGTAACTTTGCAAAAAGCTTGGGATCAGGGTGATCTTGCCGCCTTACGTGAATTTACAACGCCGGAAATGTTTGCCACGATTCAACAGGATTTAGCTGGCCGCACTGATGGCAGTAATCAAACGGATGTAGTCACAATCAACGCTCAACTTCTTGGTATTGAGACCGCTGATGGTCATTATTTCTGTAGCGTTCAGTTCAGCGGCATGATCCGTGAACAGCAAGGAGCTCCAGCCAGTGATTTCTCAGAAATCTGGAATTTAAGTAAGCCTGTTGAGGGTCCTGGCGGTTGGGTACTGGCGGGTATTTCCCAGTTAGTTTAAGCTTTAGGTTCTTTCCGTTGGAAAACCCGCACTAGTGCGGGTTTTTTACGCTCATGAACAGACAATTTTCGTCCACCCACACAATTGCTTCTGGCGCAGCTTGCCGGGGGATTAACCACGTTTTAGCTAGTGAGCCTTGGGCATCTACTCAATTGGCTCGTCACGCAGGTAAAAACATTTTGCTACAGCTTCCGTTGGGCAATCTTTGTTTTGAGATTAACCCCGATGGTTTGTTGATTTCATTAAAAGAGATCGAAACCCCTTCTTTGACTCTGGAAGTCTCCGCTAAAGCATTGAGTGATTTAGCGGGTAGTTCTGGATCTCTGCGAGAGCAGGCTTTTAAAGCAGTCAAAATTACCGGTGATGCTGACTTAGCGCAATTATTGGGTCGTTTGGCAGGACAGTTGCGCTGGGAGTATGAGGAAGATCTGGCTCGTTTAGTAGGGGATGCCCCTGCTAACTTTGCTGTGCGGCAGGGTAAAAAGCTTGTCTCAGCTACGCGCTCTGCTGCAACTGATTTCCTAGACAATGTAGTTGAATACATCAGTGAAGAAAAAAAAGTGCTATTGAATAAACGAGACTTTATAGTTCGTAAATCCGAATTAAGTGAACTGCGTGACTCTGTAGATCGCATGGAAAAACGTATTCAATTTTTAGAGCAAAAGGCTAAATAAATCGTGCGTCGAATTGCTCGTCTCTTTTTTATCTTCTTTACAGCATGGCGCTATGGCTTATTGCCACTTTTGCGCGACCTTCTGAAGCCAGGTATTCGTCGTGGCTTCTTAACTATCCTCTGTTGGATATCTCCTGGCAGTCATTTGCCTAGAGGCGAGCGTATTCGCCTAACGCTTGAAGCATTGGGCCCTATTTTTGTTAAGTTCGGTCAAGTCCTTTCGACGCGTCGCGATTTATTGCCGGAGGATATTGCTAATGAGTTAACTAAGTTACAAGATCAAGTGCCGCCATTTTCAAATGAAGAATCTCGTCGTTTGATTGAGAGGGATTTAGGTCGGCCCATTGAGGAGGCATTTATTAGTTTTGATGCAACGCCTGTTGCTAGTGCTTCCGTTGCACAGGTGCACTTCGGCGTATTACGCGGCACTGATAAACGCCCTGATTGGGAGGGTCGTTCTGTCGCCATTAAGGTTCTTCGCCCCGGTATCCTGCCGATCATTGAGAGCGACATCGCCTTGATGTATGACCTTGCAAAAATTATTGAAAAATTATCTTCGGATGGTCGCCGCCTAAAACCAACTGAAAACGTTGCTGAGTTTGATAGACACTTACATGATGAGCTCGATCTGATGCGCGAGGCGGCCAATGCTAGTCAAATAAGAAGATATTTTGTCGATTCAGATAAGTTGATGATTCCAGAGATGTATTGGGATTTATGTCATACCAATGTGATTGTCATGGAGAGAATGTATGGTATCTCTATTGGCAAAACTGCAGCCTTGCGAGAAGCTGGTGTTGACTTCAAAAAACTAGCCTCTGATGGCGTAGAAATATTTTTCACTCAAGTCTTTGAGTATGGTTTCTTTCATGCTGATATGCATCCTGGCAACATCATGATTAGCTTGGAGCCAGATAGCTTTGGGCGATTTATTTCTCTAGATTTTGGTATTGTTGGTGCATTAAGTCCATCTGACAAAAACTATCTTGCACTCAATTTTTTAGCCTTCTTTAATCGTGATTACCGGCGTGTCGCAGAGTTGCATGTTGAATCAGGTTGGGTACCTCCAGATACTCGCGTGGAAGAACTAGAGGGTGCAGTACGTTCTGTTTGCGAGCCGTACTTTGATCGACCTCTAAAAGAGATTTCTTTAGGGATTGTTCTGGTGCGTTTATTCCAAACATCTCGTCGTTTTAAGGTGGAAGTCCAACCCCAGTTGTCCTTGTTATCAAAGACTTTATTAAATGTAGAAGGTTTGGCCCGTGAGCTAGATCCCGATCTTGATCTTTGGCAAACTGCAAAGCCAATTTTGGAAAAATGGGTGAGTAAGCAGTTGGGTTGGCGCGGTTTGATTGATGGGCTTAAGGAAGAGGCACCTACTTGGGCCAAAATTCTGCCTACCTTGCCCCGCTTGATTGCTGATAACCTAGCCCAAAGCAAGCGTCAAATAAAAGACCAAAACGGTGAATTAGAGGTCTTAAAAGCACTTTTATTGCAGGAAAGACGCACCCATCGCCTTTTGGCGGGTGCCTTGCTCTTTGCCGGCGGGTTTTTGGCTGGGATTTTGATCATCAGCCAAGGCATTTATTAGTCTCTCGCTGATTGGCTACTAAACCGCTAAAATAGTGGGTTAGGCAAAACACATGAAAAAATACTTTATTGCTGGCATCCTCGTTTGGGCACCTTTGTCGATTACCGTTTGGGTAATCGCTTGGGGCCTGGGCTTACTCGACGGTGTTTTTGGATCAGTGATGCACGCCATCATCCTGGTACTTCCCCATGATGCGGCTATAGATGTTCAACATTTCCGCGACTTACCTGGCGTTGGTATTTTGATAGTGATCGCAGCCATTATGTTGACCGGCCTAGTAGCGATCCATTTTGCTGGGCAGTGGTGGCTAAAAGTTTGGGATAAATTTGTTAATCGTATCCCAATCGTTCGCTCAATTTATTCCAGTGTTCAGCAAGTATCTTCGACTTTGTTTTCTGGTAGTGGACAGGCTTTTAACAAGGCTTTGCTTATTCGTTATCCCCATGCAGACTCATGGGCGATTGCATTTCAGACTGGCGCGCCTGCAAGAGAGGTGACTGACAAGCTAGGCGATGATTACGTAAACGTATTTTTGCCGACAACCCCAAATCCAACCTCTGGTTTTTTCATGATCGTGCCACGCGCACAAACGATTGAATTGGAGATGAGTGTAGAAGAGGCTCTGAAACATATTGTTTCTATGGGCTCTGTTCCTCCGAATAATTCTAGTGGTTTAACTGCCTCTCAGTTACCACACCATTTTTGATTTATAGGAAATTGTTATGTCGATGCGAAGTCATACCTGCGGCCAGGTAACCGATTCACTGATTGGTCAAGAAGTTACTCTCTCCGGATGGGTTAACCGCCGTCGCGACCACGGAGGCGTTATCTTTATTGACTTGCGTGATCGCGAGGGTTTTGTGCAAGTGGTTTGTGATCCTGACCGCCCAGAAATGTTTGCACTTGCAGAGCAAGTGCGAAGTGAGTTCTGTATTCAGATTAAGGGTCTTGTGCGCGCACGTCCTGCCGGTACTGAGAATGCTGATTTAGTGAGTGGCAAAGTAGAGATTCTTTGCCATAGCTTAGTAATCCTGAATGCTTCTGTAACTCCTCCCTTTCAGATCGATGACGAGAATTTATCTGAAACTACAAGACTGACTCACCGCGTACTAGATTTGCGTCGTCCACAGATGCAAAAGAATTTACGTTTGCGTTACAACGTCGCAATGGAGTGCCGTCGTTATTTGGATGATGCAGGCTTTATCGACATCGAAACTCCGATGCTCACCAAGAGCACTCCAGAAGGTGCGCGTGATTATCTGGTGCCATCTCGTGTTCATGATGGTCAGTTCTTTGCGTTGCCACAATCTCCTCAGTTATTTAAGCAATTGTTGATGGTTGCAGGATTTGATCGCTACTACCAAATAACAAAATGTTTTCGTGATGAAGATTTGCGTGCAGATCGTCAACCTGAATTTACTCAGATCGACTGTGAAACTGCTTTCTTAAGTGAGCTAGAAATTCGTGATTTGTTCGAAAACATGATCCGTCATATTTTCAAGAAGACCTTGAATGTCGAATTGCCCAATCCATTCCCAACCATGCCCTATTCAGAGGGTATGGCGCGTTTCGGCTCTGATAAGCCAGATTTGCGTGTGAATTTTGAGTTCACCGAGTTGACCGATTTAATGAAAGACGTTGATTTCAAGGTGTTCTCAGGCGCAGCTAACCAGGATGGTGGTCGTGTAGTTGGTCTATGTGTTCCTAGCGGCGCTGAAATTAGCCGTAGCGAAATCGATGACTATACCCAGTTCGTCAGCATCTATGGCGCGAAGGGTTTAGCTTGGATCAAGGTGAACTCAGTTGCTGAAGGTCGCAATGGCTTGCAATCACCAATCGTCAAGAATTTGCATGATGCGGCAATCGAAGGCATCTTAAAACGTACTGGTGCAAAAGATGGCGACATTATTTTCTTTGGCGCCGATAAAGAAAAAGTAGTGAATGATGCAATCGGTAATTTGCGTTTACGTATTGGCCATTCTGCCTGGGGTAAAGAGCATGGCCTCTTTACTGAAGGCTGGAAGCCATTGTGGGTAGTAGATTTTCCAATGTTTGACTACGATGAAGGTGAAGCGCGCTGGGTTGCTTGCCACCATCCATTCACTAGTCCTAAAGACGAGCATATGCAGTATCTCGAATCTGATCCGAGTAAGTGCTTGGCAAAAGCTTATGACATGGTGTTGAACGGTAGTGAAATTGGCGGTGGGTCTGTACGTATTCACCAAGAGGCTGTGCAAAGCCAAGTGTTCCGTGCATTAAAGATTGATGCAGAGGAGGCGCAAGCAAAGTTTGGTTTCTTGTTGGATGCGCTTCAGTATGGCGCACCTCCTCACGGCGGAATCGCGTTTGGTTTAGATCGTATCGTGACCATGATGACTGGTGCAGAATCGATTCGTGACGTGATTGCTTTCCCCAAGACACAACGTGCGCAATGCCTATTAACGCAGGCTCCTAGTCCTGTAGATGAGCGTCAGTTACGTGAGTTGCACATCCGTTTGCGGCAAGCTGCAACCCCTGCTGCTTAAACAATTTCAGTAGCCCCCCTTTGAAAATCCCTATTTCGGTTTTAGTAGTTATCTACAAATCGAATAGGGATGTTTTATTGATAGAGCGCGCTGATCGTAAGGGCTTTTGGCAGTCTGTTACTGGTAGTCTTGATGCCCAAGATGAAAATCTAGCTGTGGCAGCAGCTCGAGAGGTTTTTGAAGAAACTGGTATTACGGTAGACCAGTTACCTAGTGGTGCATTACAAAACCTGCATCATCAAATCGATTATGAGATTTATCCAGAATGGCGCTTTCGTTATGGTCCGGGCATCACTCGAAATACCGAACATTGGTTTGCTTTGCAAGTTCCCGAGGGTACAAAAGTGAAGTTAGCACCAAGAGAGCATGTCGCTTACGAATGGCTGCCTTACCAAGAAGCCGCCAAAAAATGTTTTTCACCGAGTAATGGTGAAGCAATTCTGAAGTTCTTTTCCAAGAAATGATCTGAGTCATATTTGAATTAGGAATAAGATAGAACGATGAGACATTCATCAGGACATCACCACGGTAACGCTGACTCAAAAACATCTCAAAGAGGTGACTGGCGCGTTATTCGTGATCTTCTTCCCTATTTGCTGGAGTATCGCTTCCGAGTAATCATTGCCCTCAGCTGTTTGATTGCTGCCAAGGTAGTGAATCTTGGTATTCCGATTGTGATGAAGGAGCTTATTGATGTTTTAGACATCAAAGCAAGCTCCCCTCAAGCGCTTTTAGTTGTTCCTGTAGGGATTATTCTTGCTTATGGCCTGTTGAGAATTTCAGCATCCTTATTCACAGAATTGAGGGAGGCCTTATTTGCTAAGGTAACTCAGAATGCCGTTCGAAAAGTAGCTCTTAAGGTATTTAAGCATTTACATTCACTTGCGCTGAGTTTTCACCTGGCTCGTCAGACGGGTGGAGTAAGTCGAGATATTGAGCGCGGTACTCGGGGCATTCAGTCGCTGATCTCATACTCCCTGTATAGCATTCTGCCAACCCTCATTGAGTTTTGCTTGGTGTTGGGATACCTAGCTTATTCATACGATATTTGGTTTGCTGGAATTACATTCATCGCTTTAGTCCTTTATATTATTTTCACGGTAGTAGTAACAGAGTGGCGTACTCATTACCGGCGCACTATGAATGATATGGATTCAAAAGCCAATCAAAAAGCAATTGATTCTCTACTAAATTTTGAGACGGTGAAGTATTTTAGTAACGAGGCTTTTGAGGCAGGACGTTACGATGAAAATTTACTCCGCTATCAAGCGGCAGCAGTGAAGTCACAAAAGACCTTAGCAGTCCTTAATCTTGGGCAACAAATCATTATCGCCGTTGGCTTAATGCTAATTTTATGGCGGGCTACTGATGGTGTGGTGAATGGTACGATGACCTTAGGTGATCTCGTTCTGGTCAATACCTTGATGATTCAGCTCTATATACCGCTCAATTTCTTGGGTGTGATTTATAGAGAAATTAAGCAGTCATTAACTGATATGGATCGGATGTTCTCTTTGCTCAATACTGATAGAGAAATTGCAGATTCACCCAATGCTAAGCAATTAAATATTGAGAACTACGGGCATGGTCCTGATGTGCGCTTTGAGCACGTATCTTTTCACTATGATGCTAAACGTGAAATTCTGCGTGATGTTAGTTTTAATATTCCTGCTGGAACTATTACTGCCGTAGTGGGTCAAAGTGGTGCTGGCAAGAGTACTCTGGCAAGATTGTTATTCCGTTTTTACGATGTACAGTTAGGAGAAATTTTGATTGATGGTCAGAATATTCAGGATGTGACACAGGCTAGCTTACGTAAAGCGATCGGTATCGTTCCGCAAGACACGGTTTTATTTAACGATACTATTGGCTATAACATTGCCTATGGCGATCCATCGGCGACGATTGAAGAGGTACAAGAGGCAGCTAGAGCGGCTCAAATCGACAACTTTATAAAGCGCTTACCGGAGGGCTATGACACTCAAGTCGGTGAACGAGGTTTGAAACTATCAGGCGGCGAGAAGCAGCGCGTAGCAATTGCTAGAACACTTCTGAAAAAGCCAGCTATGTTGATCTTTGATGAGGCCACCTCAGCCTTGGACTCAAAAACTGAGCGTGCTTTTCAGGAAGAGTTACTGAGTTTGGCTAAAAATCGCACAACCCTCATTATCGCCCATCGTCTTTCTACGATTACCCATGCGGATCAAATTTTGGTGATGGATCACGGGCAAATTGTGGAGCGAGGAACCCATCTAGAATTGCTAAAACTTCAGGGTAAATATGCTGAGATGTGGCAAATGCAAGAACGCGCTGCTCTTGATTAGAATAGCTAGATGATGCAAAACGCTGCTGCACCTATAAGCTTACTCAGCAAGGAGGTTATTCTGAAGAATGCCTTTGCTGCTGCTGTTGCAGTTGCAGATCCACGAGTGATTGTTCCTCAGTACTTGGCAAAAATATTTCCAGCTGGGCAAGAGCCAAGAGGGAGATGTTTGGTAGTGGGTGCTGGTAAAGCTAGTGCTTCAATGGCCAGTGCATTAGAGGCTTATGCAAAAGTCAATTGGCCAAAAATAAAATTAGAGGGTGTTGTGCTAACGCGTTACGGCCATAACTCACCAACGTCTAGTGTCAAAATTATTGAAGCAGGACACCCAGTACCTGATCAGGCTGGTATGGATGGCGCAAGAGAAGTTTTTACCCTTACTAATCAATTAGAGCCAGGAGATGTATTGATTGCCTTGGTATCCGGTGGGGGCTCAAGTCTTCTGACTTTGCCCCAAGAAGAAATCTCTATTGACGATATGCGTAAAACGACCGAAGCCTTATTGCGAAGTGGCGCGCCTATCGAAGAAATGAATGTGGTGCGTAAACATTTATCTGCAATCTTGGGTGGTAACTTAGCTAGAGTGGCAATTGCACGTGGTGCACGCGTAGAGGCTTTATTAATTTCTGATGTCACAGGTGATTCACCAGCCGATATTGCCAGTGGCCCATGTGCTGCTGACTACTCTACCTATTTGGATGCACTCAATATTTTGCAAAAATATAACTTAGATGCATCTTCTATTCCTGCATCAGTATTAAATCATCTCAAGCAAGGTCTAACTGGAGAAAAGCCTGAGACATTGAAGGATGCTGATTTAGTGGATGCCCAAGTAGTTAATCATGTGATTGCAACCGCTTATAAAAGTCTAGAAGCTGCAGCAGACTATGTGCGCACTCAAGGATATGAGCCCGTTATTTTGGGGGATACGATTACTGGTGAAGCGCAAGAGGTTGGTATTGACCAGGCTGCTTTGGCTCGCAACTATCTGGCAAAGGGTGTTGATAAACCGCTTGCTCTGATCTCCGGTGGTGAATGTACGGTCACGATTCCAGCAGGTGTTAGGGGGCGCGGTGGTCGTTGCAGTGAATATTTGCTTTCACTTTTTTCTGCCTCTACAGACCTACCTCATTTAGCTGCCTTGGCAGCTGATACCGATGGAATTGATGGTAGCGAAAAAAATGCAGGCGCTTGGTTTGATAGTGATGTGCGGAACTCTAGTCAGACTAAAGGTTTATTGCCAGAAAAATTCCTATCGACACATGATTGTTATGGATTCTTTGCGCAATTAAATGCTTTAGTGGAAACTGGTCCTACACTTACGAATGTGAATGATTTCCGCATCATCTTGCTAGAAAAATAATATGTTAAACAGCCCAGCTCAAATTCAATTGATTCAGCCAGATGATTGGCATTTACATATTCGTGATGGTGAGGTCATGAAAGATGTTTTGGCGGATACTGCGCGCCAATTTGCTCGCGCCATCATCATGCCTAATCTCAAGCCACCAGTGACTACTGTTGCTTTAGCAAAAGCTTATCAAGAGCGTATTGAGGGAAATTTACAGTCTTTGGGGGTTAATGGGTTTACTCCCTTGATGACCCTCTACCTTACTGACAATACTTCTGCAGATGAAGTACGTAAAGCTAAGGCAGCAGGGATTGTGGGGTTTAAGTTATATCCAGCAGGCGCAACTACCAACAGTGATGCGGGTGTCAGCGACCTCAAACATTGTCATGCGGCGCTAGAAGCGATGCAAAGTGTCGATATGCCGCTATTAGTGCATGGTGAAGTCACTAGTTCAGAAATTGATATCTTTGATCGTGAAGCGGTATTTATCGATGCTGTTTTAGAGCCCCTACGCAAACAATTTCCAGAGCTTAAGATTGTGTTCGAACACATCACTACTAAGCAGGCAGCACACTATGTGCGCGATGCTACGACTAGTGAAAAAAATATGATTGCAGCCACCATTACTCCGCAACATTTGCTCATGAATCGCAATGCGATTTTTGCTGGAGGCATTCGTCCACACAACTATTGTTTGCCAGTCTTAAAGCGTGAAGAACATCGTGTTGCATTGCTAGAGGCTGCCACTAGCGGTAACCCTCGCTTTTTCTTGGGAACCGATAGCGCACCGCATGCTAAGGGCGCCAAAGAGACGGCTTGTGGTTGTGCGGGTTGCTACAGCGCATTCAATGCATTGGGTTTATATGCCGAAGCGTTTGAAAGTGTTGGTAAGTTAGATCGGCTAGAGGGTTTTGCCAGCTTCTTTGGACCCGATTTTTATTCATTGCCACGTAACAACAAAATAATTACTTTGGTAAAGCAAACGCAAAACATTCCAGCTGAGTTGCCCTTAGGCGATACCACCATCGTTCCATTGCGCGCAGGCGAAACCATCGCTTGGTCGCTGGTTTAAATGCAAACTATTTACTTTCGTCGCTAAATTTCTCTGACTGCGTTAGACTGCAGTCGCAGAGTCAATTGGGCAATCGCCGCCTCTTTATTGAGGGGGAGGAAAGTCCGGACTCCATAGGGAAGGGTGATGGC
>Ga0214164_1000005_pt1 | contig 156467 bp, 216 predicted proteins | sample TroBogepilimnion_13_FD_153003 | JGI IMG/M metagenome (GOLD analysis project Ga0214164, IMG submission 153003) | Freshwater microbial communities from Trout Bog Lake, WI - Practice 03JUN2009 epilimnion v4 | ecosystem: Environmental > Aquatic > Freshwater > Lake > Epilimnion/Euphotic zone ... | reverse complement strand
AGAATAAGCCGCAGAAGATTTTGTGTCAGCATAAGATGTTGCGTTAGAATAAGCCGCAGAAGATTTTGTGTCAGCATAAGATGTTGCGTTAGAATAAGCAGTGGCTGAGTTTCCAGTAATTTGGCTTTGTATAGTTGATAAAGAAGATCCGCCAAGATTTAATGAGTTGTTGGATGTGCCAGAAAATGCTGTAGAGTTAATAGTTACATTAGCTGTACTATTTCCTAAACTGAATAAAGTGGCTGTAATTGTTGTATTTGTTGTGGTATTTCCCACAATACATTGCCCATTAGCAACAACACTTCTGGCTAGAAGATCGCTTCCTGTTAGAGTTAATGATCCATTAATTGTGCCAGAAGAGTTTGCCGATAACGGTGTGTAATTTAAACCGACTGTAGTATTACCCACAATATCAGATGAAGTTAATACTACAATTCCTGCTCTACCATTAAATGATGTAACTGCACTATTACTTCCAGCCGGTAAGGTTAGACCACCAGCACTAATGGTTGTAAAATTGGAAACGTTTGACGGATCTATTAGTGTAATAGATCCTCCAGTTGAAATGCTGATTCCTGTGGTGTTAATATTTACATTTCCGCCAACGTTAAGTTGGGCTGTTGCATTAATTGTTGCTGGTAATCTTGCTGTAGGAATTGTTCCATTTGTTATATTGCTTGCATTTGCTGCAATAGCTATCGCATTAGAATATGCTGTTGCTGCTGCACTAGCAGCATTACCGGTAATCCAAGATGCAACATTTGCTAATGTACCAGAAGAATTTCCATGATATGTTGTTGAGTTTGAGGCTAATGTTAATACGTTGGCGGCTAATCCTGCAGTAGTTTGGTAAATGGCAGCAGCATTGGCGACAGCATTAGAATAAGCTTGACCAGCCATAAATGCAGCATTAGTAACAGCATTAGAGTATGCACTAGCAGCATTACCTGTAATATATCCAGCCCAGGTCGAAGAAGATAATCCAGCAAAGTTTGTTGTATTATTGGCTGTGCCAGAGAATGATGTAGCATTTACAATAGTATTAATTGTGGCATTACCTACAAATATTGTAGATGGAGTTAAACCAACATTAGCGCCGACACTCACAGAAGCATTAGCAACTACAGCATTAGTAGTAACTGAAGTTGAATTGATAATTGTATTTGTTGTGGAATTGCCTACGAATACTGTAGTTGTAGTTAAACCAACATTTGATCCTACTGTTAATGCTGAATTTGCAATAAACGAATTTGATGAAAATGCCGTAGAATTAATAAATGAGTTGGTTGTAGAATTGCCTACGAATACTGTAGTTGTAGTTAAACCAACATTTGATCCTACTGTTAAAGTAGAAATTATTGATGCTGTATTTGCAAATACTGAGGTTGTATTTAAATTGGAGGAAGAAATCGTCGTATTGATTGAAGAATTTCCGATAGAAATACCCAAGGCATTTGACATTGCTACATTTGACGAAATGGTTAAGGTCGCTGGAGTTGATCCATTACCACCTCGTATATCATTTAATACAGTGAAGGTATTAGCACTAAAAATACCATTTACATAAGCATTGCCTGTAGTAATAGCCCCATTTGTTGTAGTATCTGTTGTTACTACAATAGTTGACATATCATATGCTATAATATTTGTTTTTGTGATCCAACCAGCAAAAGTGTCAAATTGTGGTTGAATATTAGCTGTATTTATTGCCATTAACTTTTACTTTCCTAAGAACCTTTAGTATTTATGATACTTTCTAAAATCTTTTCTAACTTGGAAAATTTAATTTTTAATTCATCAAGTTCATCTGAAGCCTTAAACGCATGTACCATTTTATCTCGGTGTGCTTTATATGCTTCATATTCTTCATTATTAATATTTAAAATTGCTCCAGTAGTAAGGTCTTTGACTAAATCTTGTTTATCAGTTTTTGCATATTTCATTATACAGACATCGCAATGACTCTAATATCCATTACACGAGGGACCTGATATGATGAATTTGAGGTCAATACAGTTTTGATAGCAAATGTTCTGTAACTATCATATGGACTTCCGCCCGAGCCATAATATCTTACGATACCTGTGCTTGGATTGTGGAAAGCAGTTTTTGGTTGGGTAACAAATTCGTATGTGGCAACAGAACTATTAGATAATCCAATATTATCGATTGTTAATGCTGTACTATTTGTTACTGAAGTTACGCTTCCAATTTGGAATGATGTTTTTGTAGAATCTGACCAAATTTTAATAATACTATTTACTGGGGCGTCGGTAACAAAATTAGTGCCTACTCCAGTTATATAATTATTAGTTGTATTGGTTGTTAAAACCCCACTTAATAGATATGATGGTGGAGATGCTTTAAATGTATAACTATATTCAATATAATCATAAATGTTGGTTGGGTCTGAAAATGCTGTTGCTGTTGTATTTGCCTTGTCCAATTCCGACCAATCTTTAGAATCGAATGTATTTGTATCCAATGAACTTTGAATCTTTGCATAAATTTTAATATCAGAGCCAACTGGTCTATATGCATTAATATATACAACAATATCTTCTGCATCTTGGCCTTCAGCCAAAGTAATAGTTTGTGTAATTGCTTTTGACCAAGATTCTCCGCTTTTTGTATTTTCTTTGTTTGTAGATTTGTTGATCTTGTTCTTATAGGCAATTAAAGATGTAGATTGCAAATCAACTATAGGTGAAATAGTTGATGAATTTGAAGAAAGATTTAAATTTACATTTAAAGATTTATTTCCACTATTATTCAAAATTTCATTTGTTTTTGATGCAACAATTTGTTCATTTCCTAGAACAATATTAGTAGACCCCAAATCATATGATGTTGCTTGAATAGAGGTATAATTTGAAGTTACACCAGAAACAGCCATTACAATTTCTGAACCGTGAACAGAAGATGTATAAATTTGTGGTTGGAATCTATTAATAACTTTATCTTTTACAGCCACAATTTTAGTATTGGCATTACTTTGAGCACCAATTATAATAGAATTTGCAATGAAACAAAAATTAGAATTTGATGCCGTAGAATTGATTAAGAATAGTTCTGATTTATTTGCATCAAACAATTCAACTTTTCCGCATGGAGCCAGTTGATAACTTGCTGATGCGCTTGCAAAATCAGGAATATTTGCTGATGTAAATTGTGTGTTATTAGCAACACTTTGTACTAGTAGAACATCGGATACGCTTCCATTAGTTACTGCGATATATTGACCAGAAGTCAAAGTTGTTTGGAATGATGTTCCAGTTCCAGTAACAATTTGACTTGTAGTATTGATAGAAATTGTGCCAGTGGAATTTGCGGTTTGCTGATATGCCCATTCTCCTTGTGTAAAAAATGCAGAAGTATTTGTTACAGATAAGAATTCATAATCAGCATTTACAAAAGTTGCATTTCCTGATGCTTGAAATTGTGCAGAATAGACATCAAATTTCAAGTATTCATTTTGAATTGGTGTCCATGTAGAACCTGTAGATGATGTAAATAATACGCCTTGTCCCCAATTTCTGACAACTGAATTGTTTGTTGCAACATCAGTCCCACCCACAACTGCAGTCCATACTGCATAATTTGCAGATGCGCCATCTGGAATAATTGATAAAGCATATTCATAACCAGAGCGAAGAAATACTGGACTTGAAAATACAATTTGTGTTGCTAGTAATGCATTTGGATCAATATTAACTTGTGCTGCTGTTAAATGTGTTTTAGAAAATGGAACAATTTTTGTTGTTGGTGTGCCATTTTCCATAGTTCTAATATCAAAGGATACTCCAAGATTGAGGTCTTTAGCTTGGAAATATACATTAATATAACTTAGGTATACCCCATCTTGACCATTTGCCATATCGGTTCCAATATAAAAGGATTGACATAATGGGTCAAATCTAGTAGTATCAACCGTAGCGGAAGTTCCGCTACCACGATTTGACGTTACTGATACTGGAGCATCTGCGGGACGTGGTGATACAATTGATTGATCAGATGTTACCAACGGATAATTAAATGCATGAAAAAATGTAGTTGCATTTGTGGTAGAAGAAGAAGATAAAGATGAGATGCTAGGTGCATCTGAAATTACTATTTGTCTATCTCCTGTGAAAAATTTTCCTGGTGGGATATAAAATATGCCAGCAACAGAGCCGATAGAATTAGTAATTAATGTAGATCCTACAGTTCCAGTAGGATTGAATGAATCAATTGTTGGGTTCGATGTAGTAGGATCAAACCCAGCAGGACGAACAAATGCATCTACATTTTTATTATCAAAATAAACATGTACCACACTATTAGGTTTTAGTCCATTAGCATATATACCAATAGCCTGTTCTCTAATAAATGCTAGAGTTCTACTATCAGTAACAAAGTTACCAACTCCAGTAAAGGTTGAGATCATGTCTGTCATATATTTTCTTTCTTATTAATTAATTAAATTAAGCCCATAGCTGCATAATATGCATAATCTGGTCCATATTGTTCGCTTAGTGCTGTATTATATAGATATTGTACTGTATCTGCTTGTGATAATGCTGGAAGTGCTATATTATCGGAATAGAATGCAGACATTGGAATTGTTCCACTATAAAGATTTGAACTATCATTCCAAGATAAACTCATATGACCTAAAGCAATTGCATTAAAGTAATATATTGTAATTGGATAGAATGTTCCAGCAGTTGCAGAAAAATTGCTTGGACCGATTGGGTCAGAATGGCCATTAGGTGGAGTCAATCCATTTCCTAGATTCCAACCATTGCCACCAAACATTTGTTGACCATTAATATACACTTCCATTCCATCATCGCTATAACCACTAATCGCATATGTATCGGTTGTTGGAAATACAATCCAACCAGTATATACACAACTATGTGGAATTGATACGGCTGTGTTATATAGAGAATTAAAATATGATGCTGTATCTGCTGTATTAAAAAATGGAGTACTGGTATATACTGAACCTAAGAAATATCCAGAATATGGAGTATAATATGTATCTGATCCAGGCGCTAATGGGGTTGATGATTCATATCCAGTATAAAAATCAAGTTTTAAACGCCCTTGAATTTGGTTTGGTTGTGGTTGTGGTACTGGAGTTGGTGCTGCTGGTGGGGTTACTACTCCAGTAGAACTTTCTACAACTTGTACTACTTGGGTTGTAGTATTTGGTACATAATTGACAATTGGTGTTGGGGGGATTTGAACACGAGTATCAATAAAGCTGTCATATGATGGGAAACAATATGCAACACCTTGCCAATTCCAAACACTTTCTGCAACATTTCTTTGTTGTGTTGCTGAAGATTGTGAGAATAATAGATTATTTGAATAGGCTAAAGATAAGGTACTATTTGTTTGTACTATTGTATTAGAAGAAGTTTGTGATACAAATTTTAATTTAATATTGCGTTGGTCAAATCTTGGAATAATGGCAGATTCTACTGGATCTAAAGCAATACTAAATTCTGGGTCAGTAGTATTTAATAGTGTAAAATCGTTGTACTGATCAACAAAAATACCATTCTTAAATCTGTTTATGAAAGTATTTGCACCAGATTTGATGGCAAGTGCGGTTGTTTGTGATTCAAGAAGACTCAATGCTGCATAATATTCTAGATTTGCTACGCGAGAATCAATCTTTCCAATATCTTTCATTGTGTAACGACGATTTTGTGATGTCGTTGCCTTTACTTGGTGGTCAGTTCTTCCAGTATTTAGCGCATCTAAAACAGAGAGAGATGGATATGCAGGAACCACAATTGTCCCTAAAGCCATAGATGTAATTGATCCGTTTGAATTATTTATTGGATTTTCTGAGGAAATTCCTTCTTGAACCAAGAAACTTCCTAGAGAGTTTATAATTAATTTATCAATACGACCAAGATAATATTGAGAGTCATATTTGAATAATTGATTTGGTGTTGCGATATAAAGTTCTGATCCAGAAAATGTTTGAGTATTTTGTGGATTGATTGATGCTGTTGCAACAGTAGTCGCATATACTGCAGTATTTTTTACTACAGGCCTAAAATCGATAGCATCACGTAGATCTAATATTTGACCAGTAGTTGATGTATATCTTGGAATTTGAATTGTTTGAATAGCTGATGTATTAGCTGTGTTTGCATCATCAATTGGGTATGAATCTACTGAAAAATATCCATGACCAGTGCCTGTAGTTGAAGTGAATGCATTAAATACGACTGAAATTTTGTCGCCCGATTTTACAAATCCTCCAGAACCTGGACGTAGATTGATAGTCGATAGATCGTATACAGCATCCCTTTGTCCACTATCCAGACTAAATAAAGTTGTAGAATCTGTTACACCAGAAACTAATGTATTTGCAAAGGTAATACCTTTATATACTGCATTAATCTTATATGCATCGGGAACACCTAGAACCCAAGGCCCAGTTGTATTTGATACGTTGACAGCAGTATACGTGTACGCATTTGTTGTTGCAGCAATTGCAGCATTTGATGTAGACAATGTTAATGAAGTATTTGAAATAACGCTATTGACAGTTCCAACACTAGAACCATTTGCCAACTTTAAAGTATAACCTGGGTATACATCTCTTTGGAAGAATGTGTTAGTTCCAGTTACTGTATTGCTTGTCAAATTACATGAAAGTGTTCCTGAACCTGGATTATTATATGCAGTATCAAATAGAACAACAATATTATTATTTACTTTCTTACTGATTTCTGGCGCAGAACTAACTCGAACATCATAGTGTACGATTGTTCCTGTTAATGCTGAAGACAGAGTTTCTTGTGCGCCATTGGCAGATACAAGAGTAATTGTCATACTATTAGATGATGCAATATTTACTTTAGTTGGTCTTGAAGCAATTGGGATTGGAACGTAAGCAGGATAATACTTGTTGTGTGTATTTGAAGTTGGTTGCGCACCAGTAAATGGTGCATTAACATTTAAAAGAGTATTATTAGAAATAGAAACGACTTGTCTTGGTTGACCATTAACATTAATATAATCACCAATGGCATATGTAGTTGTGAAAAGTGTGCTTGAACCAACAACTTGAGTATTCCCTGCAGTATTTGATGCGGTAACTGTGCCCGAAATTCCTGTATTCACTACATTCGCAGAAGTAGTTGGGATTACTAAAATATTTTGTTTTACTATACTATCTAAAGATCCAGAACCATAAGCAAATTGCTCAGAGCCACTTTTGTTTATAGACCCCATAACACCAGTATTGGCAATAGTTACTCCGGTAGAAATAGTTCTGTAAATATATTGGTTGTTATTAATCGAATTGTTTCTAAGTGTTTTGAGTGCTATTTTAGTTGTGTCGAATACTAAACTGCTAAAATTTGTTTCATTTAATGTTGCTAATCCACCAACCAAAACGGTGTCCGCAGCACCAGATGTGGCTCCACTATAATAAATTGATTTTACACTTGCAAAATTCTGTCCAGAATTCATAGTAATATCGCCTAGATATAATGCATATTGTGCATTATATGTTCCAGCAATACCAGATATTAATTCTACAGCCAATAGTTTAGCCTGTCCAATTTCAGACCCAGCAGATATTGGTGTAAATGTATTATTTGTTAATGCTTGTAATGCAGTATCACGAAGAGATATTGTAGCACCAATATTTGATGCAAAATTACCAACAAATTCTTGAACTAAAACATAATTTCCATAAGATACTGACAAAGTTTGATTAGATACCGTTCTGGTATCATTTCCTTGGCGAACTGGAATTCTTAGATTGTTGAGTAATTCTACGCGATAACCATCTACATATGCTAGTCCAGAACTGGTTACTAGATTTAGACTTGTTGTGTTTCCAACAATAGATTCTGTAGACAATGAGAACGGATTTACCACATAATTTCCAGATTCTTCATATGTTCTACGGGCTAGTTCGCGTCCAAGAGAAGAGTATTCGGTTTGTTGAGATGAACGAACAATACTTCCATTTTGCCATTCTACTAGAGAGAAAAAGTTGTTTGATGGAAGAGCATCTGTATTTGCAACAACAAGAGTTGGAATTAATTGTAGGCGTTCTGCGCCAGGAGCATTTTGGTTTGTAAATCCAGCCGCATTATCATATAATGAATTATCCTGCAACTCATTAATAATATTCTCTTGGATATCAAATCCAACTACTACATTATTTGGTGCATTTGAATATTTAGATACGACTACTGATGTGGAGTTTGCGACATCAATAAAGAATCCTTTTTGGAAAACAATACCATCAGTTACTCTAAAGGAATAGCCAGTTCCTACAGCAGGACTAGAACTATTTCCCGAAATAGAATTATTGACGATTGTTACTGAATATGCTGTAACAATACTTGCTGTATCATTAGGGTTTGTATTTGTATAAAAATTTAAGGTATCTGTTGGTGAAAATTGAGATTGCCCATTACCCGAATTGATATACTTAATAAAGATTGTATTTAAGTCTGGTGCTTGTGATTGTAACCCTTGAACGGAATTTACTACAATAGCTTGTAGATTTGATGCTGGGCATACTACACGAGTATTAACATATTGATCTGGATTTGTTGGTTCTCCATCAATACGTGTGTCAGAAATCTTTGCATAATAGTATTGGTTATCATAAAGGAAGTTGCATCCCTTAATAATCGTACCTTCAACAAAAATACTATCACCAAAACGCTCAACCTGATTTTGTAAAATTGTTTGTAGTTGTGTTAGTTCACGCGCTTGTATAGCTACAGAAGGTCTGAACAAAATTCTATGATAATTGTTATTTTGCGCACCATTTGCGGCATAAAAATCATCAAAGAATGGTGAAACATTTAAATTAGTATCCAGAGGCATGGCGGTCCTTTATAATATCAACTATAATTTATTTATTAAAAAAATTGAATTACCAATTTAATTGTTTCGGTTTGGTTGTTTGATCTAGTAATAGGAACAATATTTTCAGCATATATTATTTCACCAGTATATGGTACCAAATCTGGTGCTTTCAATCCTGTAACAGTGGATATAATACTTGCATCCGATGACTGAAGTTGGTCATTTGGTCCAACATAAAAAGTTCCTTTTACACCGATCAAATAGAAATCATATTCTGTAAATGTAACAGAAGTATTCGTTAAGTTTGCTGTAGCATTACTGGTCAATGTGATGGTTGTATCATTAGATACACTTAACACTGTTCCAATTAAAAATGAATTTGCAGTAACTTTAAGTTTGCTTCCAGTTGCAATAGAAGTAAAGTTTGTATTTGTTCCAGTAACTAAATTACTTACTGTATTACATGTTACATAACCAGTAGTTGGTCTGATATCTTGTAAGTATCCAAAAGCTCCACCATTTCCAGGAAGACCTTGTTGTACATATTGATTTAAAGAAAACTGGTTTACTGTTGTATATTGCCCAGTTAACTTCAATGTCTGGTTGAATGCCGTTGTTGGTTGAGATACTAATGTGACATTTGCTGTAGCAGAAGTTAAAGCTCCTAAAATTGTATTATTAGATATAAATTGGCCCTTTACATTAGTCAATTGCATAACAGTACCATTACTTGTGATAAATGTTCCGGTAGCAGAATGTTGTACATTTGATAACATTGTAGTTGTAATATATTCTGATATTGATACAACGTCTGTATTAGATAATGTTGTATTATAAAATTGAATTGCTGTAGAATTTGATGTATAGTTTTGAGCCGTAGTATTTGAAGGAACTACTGTATGACTTAAAATACTTTTTCCATTAATTTGTACTGAAACTGTAGTTGTACTATTTGCGGCAAATAAATTGTTTGCTGAATCTAAACCAAATACTGCAGTTGTAAATCCTGAATTAGTTGAATATATTGTATTATTTTGTAGATTATTTGCTAAAGCTAAAATAGACCCTGTAGGAACAAAATTTCCAACATCTTGCCTTATGATTGCAGTATTAGCATTTACAAAAATAACAGTTCCATTTGCAGCAGGCGTTACTTGATAAATTTGTGTATTTACTGCAAAGGCCACAGAATTTTCATTTGTTTTAATAGTAATGTAATTTCCTATATTATAGGTAAATTGTTTTAGAAGGCTTGTGTAAGTGTCCATAGAAGTATTTACGGAACCAATATATTCAATTACATTTTCGCCAGGACTAAATGCTCCATTTGCAGTATTATAAGTCAATTGAACATTTGCAAATAAAGGAGCCTTTAAAACACCAACTGTAGAATATTCATTATTAGTAGAAATTGTACCATTCTCATTATTGGAAAAGGTAACACTGATACCAACTTTATTCGCATTTAATTCTGAATATACATTTGCCCCATGTCCACCTCTGGGTGAAATAATCGCTCTAGCAACTGCACTATTTGCAACAAGACTTCCTGTATTACCAATTACATTTACATTTGCGTAGGTATATCCAGAACCTCTATCTATAATTTTAATATTAGAAATAGATTGGCTTTGAGTATTAACCACAGAAATTGCTTTAGCGCCAGTTCCATCCCCAAGAATAACTACATTTGGTGCAATTGTATAATTTGAAGTAAAATCTGGTAAAGGATTAAATGCATTTTGTGTTGTTACTAGATATTGGTCTGGAGTTACTTGGTAGTTAATGATTGGCTGAATTTGACCAGCACCAGTTCCAGAATTAATATAAAGTGCAGAACCAGTATAGAATCCAACATTACCAGATGACCCGTTAGCTAGAGCTAATACTTGCGTATTACCACCAACAGAAACTGAATTAAAATATCCTGTTGCATAAGAAACATAATTATTACCACCAATATCTATAGTAATCGAGTCTAATGCGCCATTGACAGCAAATTGAGTAACAATACTATTAGCGACGATTGGAATGTAAGATGCTGTAGTAAAATTATTATATGTTGTACCATCTACAGTATACATATACTTCCAAGTATAGCCATCTGTAGGATTTGTATATAAATCATCAACAGCAGAAGTTTCTACAAGTAATGGTTTATGTGTAGAAGGAGAACCGCCAGCATTATCAATGCATTTAAAAATATTATAATTTGTACCATCAAATGATGATACAAAAAAGTTCTTTGAATATAAATCATTATCTTTATCATCATATTTTGCATAAACTGTGCCAGATATCCAATCATATCTATTAATCATCATAGATAAATTTGATGGTGTAATAATTTTACCAAAAATCATTTGTTCAAACAAATTATATTCTACGTTATTAACTGATTCATTTATTAATGCTGGAGATGATACTGCATAATATATGCTATTTGTAATTAAATTTGATGTTGCTGGTGTAGTAAGAGTAATAAATGTACTATTGACAGTTAAGACAGTTCCTAATAATACAGCATCAGTCTGATACAGATAATATCCATTTGAAATATTTGAAGACACATCGACCGATGTTGCTACCAAATTATTTGCTGTATTACAAGTTACTGTTCCAGAAAGTTTGTTTAGTGCAAGACCTGAACCAGGAGTTGCCGCAAAAACGTAATATTGAGTATTCGCTATATCCTTAATAGGATTGTAATAATCAATAGAGGTTCTAACATTAAATAATTTTGTATTGCTGACTACAGTCATGATATTGTAATACTAACCCCCGGTGTATTTAATGGTGCGTTTAATTCAGATTTAATAATTGCTTTACCAAATAATTCGGTTCCCGCAACGTGAACAAGTTTTTTTACCATATCAGAATACTTGTTCAATGATAGTTTAGTTTGAATTTCGTAGGAATACTCTTGATAATATTGGTTGTCGTGAATATATTTATTAGAGTTTAATTGGCCGTTTGTATTTTCCCAATATCCATTTGCAATACCCTGATGTTCTACACTAGCGGTACCAAAAATATCTTGAGCATTAGCATTTGTTACACCAGTAAGAACTAGAGAAGCACCATTAGGATATCCATAACCAGAAGATAATACTTGTAATGTAGTAGCAATAGCATTAGCGGTAACCACATTGTCAGTAATTACAGCATTGAATCCCATCCAAGTATTACTTGTATAATCTGATGAAACTGTATTGATATAACCATTACCGAATCGAGTTCCTAGAGAATCTTGGCTATAGACTTGCGAATTATTACTAAATGCATAATTAAATGATTGTCTACGCACAGAAATTGTATTGGAAGATACGCTTTTAATCAATCCTTTAGCTAGAACTGGTGAAGAGGTTGTTGTTACAGTATCTACAGTATCTGTAGTATGTGTAGATTGCCCAGTAATAGAATATGTAGTTAAGAATGTTCCAGATAATACTGTTATAGTCAATGTATTTGTGGTTTTTGCTGTTACAACACCCGTAGCTCCAGTAGTGGCTTGAATAATGCCTTCACCAACCTTAAATGATCCACCGCTATTTGTATGTAATATTAATAATGTAGAAGATACTGTTGTTTGTTCAAAAATTGCTTGGCCAGGACTAAAATTAAAGTTTGTAGATGAAAGATCTAAAAATACATCTTTGTAATTATATGCAGCGGTATTTTTATCATAGATATATGTAAATGGTGCAGCATTATAATTGGAACCCGGATTAACTGCAGATAGAGATTGTATAGTTCCAATAATAGTTGTATTAGTTGTTAATGCATCTATAATAAGACCATTTAAATAACCAATTGTGCCATCTCCAGAAAATCCATATTCTGTGGTATTACAAGTACATTGATTTGATGTTAAATTAATAGAAGCATTAGATGATAGATATAAAATAGTATTACTTACAATAGTATTAATGATACCTACTGAAGAACCATTAGGTGCATTAAGCGTACTACCAATGCCAAATCCTTGTTGTGTGTTTGTAAATTGAGTTCCAGAACCCGTAACAATAACATTTGCCGTATTGCAAGTAATTGTTCCGCTTGCTGTAGAAAATCTTCTTGTTGGTTGTCCAGAATTGCTTCCACTAATTAGTAAGTCTAAAATTGCAATAGCAGAAGAATTGTTTCCAATAAGAACATCTGGTTGCGAGACAATTGTTTCTTGGTTTATTAATGTACCAATATTAAATGTGGCTCCAGAACCAGTATTATAAACTGCTCCAGTATTGGCTGCTCCTGTTACAAAGGTGCGCCAAACAGTATTATTAGAAACATTATAATTTGAGTTAGATAAAAGGGTTAGATATGAGGAGTTTGTTACTGAATTTACTACTCCAATAAATCCATTATTTGCTCTAAAATATAAATTATCACCCGCATTTATTTGTGGATAAGTAAAATTAGCAGTATTTCCCATTACAATATTTGTATTTGTATTTGTAGTAACAAGCCCGACTGGTTGACCAATATAAAATAGCAATGAAGCCTCTGGGTATAGTGTTCCAGAAATACTAGAAAGTCCCATAAATGCTACGTTTGCTCCAACAACTGTAGCATGAGCAGATACATTAGAATATGTATGAATAGTTGCATTTACTGCGTTGTTGCTAGTAACAACAATAGTTCCGTTTGCATTATTCCAGATACCACTTGTTGTACTAATAACTAAATTTCCTGTTGTATTACTAATAGGAAGAACGCCTACAACATATCCGGTAGCTACTGGAAGTGATAGGTTATTAGAATTATAGCCGGTTACAGGCAAAAGATTTGCAAATGATCCAACGTTTAAATTTTGATAGTATATACTTTGAAGCGGTTGTACAACAGACATAAGAGGAATAATTGTTCCTGTACTATTGGCATAACCAATTACTGCATTAGATATAAGAATTGAAGAGTTTGTCTCATAACCATATCCGCCATTAATTAAATTAAACGCAACTTTTCCGGTCCCAGAGATTGTGGCTCTTACAATAGCTTGTCCACCAAGACCTTCAGGCCCATAAATATTAAACAAGTCACCAATTTTATTGTTTGCACCACCTTCAGTAATAATAATATTATTTAAAGACCCAGTTACTTGTGGAGCATCAATTAAACTATTTGTATTAGTGATATATTCATTGGTCTGGAATTCACCCACAATATTTGAAAGATAGACAACATCAATAAATCTACCATTAATATTTTTTCGAGTAATATTTTCTACGAAAGCAGTAGCTCCAGAAGTAGCACCAGTAATTTGAGTACCAATAAATTCTACGGTTCTATATGAAACAGTACATTCTAAGTATTGTGGAATACGCCATATGCCATCAGAAGGCTTGATAACATCTGTAAATGGATTATATACTTCAATATCATCTCCAAATACTAGACTGAATAGTAATTTGAAAGAATCTGTACTTCCTTTTGCCTTATATAAATCTTGAATGTGTTTTACAAGAGTTGATTTTGATGCAGCAGTCTTTGCTGGAATACCTGTTAAATATTCTGCTTGAAATTTCGATACAAATTGATCTAAAGTAGTATCTATATCTCTATAAGATAGTATTTCTCTAGATTCTGAACCACCAGCATCTAAAAATTCATAATAAGCCTTAACAAATGCAACAAATTCTGGTCCATCCGAGTAATAAAACTCAGGAAATTGGCTTTGAACTAGATTTGCAATATCTTTTTCAATATTTAATGCCATGTTATGCTCTTACTGCGGTAACTGATACGTTGATATCGGCAGGATCGATTAATAAAACTGTATTATTAATTGCAGCAAAATCCAAAATTGTTGGTTGTACATAAAGACTGATGTAATTTCCTACATAATCTGAAAGTGCTGGTAAAGATAAATTAACTATTCCTGATGAATAATCAATTGTACCAATTGAGCTAAGTACCGTTGTTATATTTCCCCCGGACGAAACTGTAATAAGGTCTAAATAACCCAATCCATTTTGATCCTGCAACATTGATGATATGTTGTTATAGGTCAGAAGTGAAGAGTACATAGTTTTTGGAACAATTGGATTGTTATAATTAATGGTATATAGTTCTGTAGTATTTAATGCAGGAACAATTCTTTTAATCATATTAGTTGTTAGGTTTGAACTTACAATTGATGTATCTGCGTTATCAATTGTTGCAGCCAACTTACTGTGTCTAAATGTAATATCAAAATTGTTTAGGCTTGCATTGTTATATCCATTGATAGCAGAAATCATTTCTGCTTTAATATCAGACGGACTTAATGCTGATATATTAATATTATATTCTGCTGTAGCAACAACTGAAACATAAAGATAATCTGGAGATACAATAACAGGATTCATTTCTACAGGCATTTTAGTTTTAATGAATGATACTACGTCTGCAGCAATTACATTAGGAATTCCTACAAAACTACTAAAATCAATAGAGATGAATACTTTACCAAACTGAGGAGGATAAATCTTTTCTCCACCATATACGTTTAAAGCACGAATGTCTGGATAATGTGCCTTAAGAATAGTTTTATAATCTTCTGGAATAATAGCTCTATCTTGTGTTTGATAATGGCGAGGTGCATTATACTTGATAGAAGAAATTGATTCAGAATTTGCACCACCAAATGCTGCTGTATTGCTAGTAACAGTTACGGTACTATATCCAGCAATACTAGATGCTGGTGAAAAGTTAATCGCCTTAGTAGCATCTGATCCAGAAGCAACTCTATATGTTGCTTGAATTATATTACCGTTTAGTAGGGCCTTGCCGACATTTCCATCACCAAATACTAATTCATATTTTCCATTGTTTGTGGCTTGCACAAAGTAGATTGTTGATGTAGAATTATAACCAAGCATTGATGTTGCCTGTGCAAAATTCACAGTAGTTGTATCTGATTGAGAATTTTGAATTGTGACGGAGAGAGAGGATGTATCAATCTGTGAATTATTCAGAATGTAGTGTGGTTGGGTTACTGATGAATCTACTGTAAAGCTTTCTGTTACGTATACGCCTTCATAGATTGCCACATTGGCTGCTGAGTAATTATTGTGATCATATACTAGGACGCTCTGATCTGTGGTAAAGGTATAGATGTTATTATCAAGACGAGCATTAAAAGCTGTTCCCTTTGGTACTACAATTACAGAGGGACTATCATTTGCTTGAATTGTAAAATCGATATAGGCTACTGCTGATGAGTATGATCTGGGAGTATAGTTAAGCTCTTTGGCTCGTGATACCACGGAATCCATAATCTGTGCAGAATCCAAAAATGATTCAGAGATTGCCATATTGGTATAGAAGTTATTCATATAGGTATTATATGAAAGCAAATCAATCAGTACTGATAAATTTGAACCATCAAAATCGTAATCGGCAAATTGATTTTGAGATTTGAGAAAAGTCTTTAAATTATTTTTTATTGTATCGAAATCTAGAGAAGATACGACAAGAGCAGAATTTGATGACATTAACGAACCCCGTTCAGTGCAACAGTAGCATTTACTGTAGTTGGCTGTAGACTATTTATGATAGAAAATGTAACTGATACGGCAATCTGATTATTATCTGGAGCAACTGAAACAATTACATCCAAAATATTTGCTCTGGGTTCATAGTTATTGATTGCTGCGGTTACATCTTTTTTAATAAGCTGTAGTGTAATAGGTGTAATAAGCTCAAATAGGTATGCTCGTATATTACATCCAAACATAGGCTGAAAAGGTCGCTCATAAAAATTTGTCTGTATGATATTCTTGATAGAACGCTTAACGGCTTCCTCATTAGTAAAACGTGTTAAGTCTTTCTTAATGGGATGAACATTAAAGTTTGTGTTAAAATCAGAATATATGGTATTTGCTTGTAATGCAGAAACAGACAATAAAGTTCTCCGATGAGAAAAGGAAATCTGTATTTATTTATAGTAAAACCCTGAGAGAGGGACCCGTGAAACGGATCAAAGGGACCCGTAGAACGGATCAAAGGGACCCTATACTTTTCTGAAAGGGACCCGTAAGGGGACCCAATATAAGGTGGGGGGGGACCCTATACTTTTCTGAAAGGGACCCGTATACGAAAAGGGGGGACCCTATACTTTTCTGAAAGGGACCCATAGAAAAAGGAAAAATGGAAAATTGAAATCCTATATTTTCCTGGGGGGGACCCATAGAAAAAGGAAAAATGGAAAAACTAAACCGCTCGAAGCATCTCGTATGGGAACCCAATACAATATAGCCAAATAGAACTGTTTTTTTCGGAAGTATAGAGCAAGTCTAATCGCCAAACTAGACTTGCTCTATACTTGACAGATACTAGGCCGTTTGCTTCTCCATTTCATTAGCTAGAGTATTCATGACGACATGTATTGCCGTCATTACATGAATAGGCGAATTCGACGCTTGCGCAATACTGTAGGCGTACTGCATAGCGTCTTTTAAAGTCTCGCGTTCGCTAAAGAAACCGTGGCGAATGCTTTGGGCGAGCGTCGTTTGTTGCATTTGCTTTGACCTTTTGTTGTATTGAAAAGAACAGAGGCGGGGTTTAATCCGCCTCTGTATTGCTTTCGACTAGGCTTGCTCTTGTTCCTTTCGCGCCTTATCTTCCGCCTTGAATTGTTCAACTTGCTCTTTCGAGTAGATTTCACCGTTCAACACGCGCATTTCAATATTAGCCGGCTCGATTTCATAAGTAACCGTGCGATAGTCTTCGCCGCCGACATAGGTTGACTCGATGCGCTTCGCCTTGCCGAGTATTTCCATAACCTTGGCGGCATCGGCGATCGAGAGGGCGAAGGTAGCGCCGTAACCGATATTGAGAGAAGCGAACATTTGTTTAGTTCCTTTTGATGTGATGTGAAGGATTAGGCGCGCAACGGAATGCCGCGCGCCTTGGTTAGGGGTTCACAATGTCAAAGATCGCCGGGGAGTCCGTCCCCGCCGGCCGGGGGCGAATCCCCCGGTGGCGAAGCCACCTTATCAATAACAATACTTGGTGTCAACCCTTCAATACATGCTCCGAAAAATTATTTTTCTCTGCAATTTCAATGGGTTAGGGAACAATGGGGAAATCGCGAAAATTTAACCTTAATCTGCTTTGCTCTATACAGTCTAGTTAGGTATAGGTCATATATAGGCAAGTAAGAACGATCAAAAAAATCGTCAATACTGCAAATTCAACAATCAAACGGGCCATTTGTATTTGCTCCAAAGTATAGAGGGGATTAGATCAAGTCTAATCCCCTCCGGTTCAAGTATTAGGCGCTCTTAAGCATTGCCTTTAGTTCATCCTTCAGCGACTTTGCTTGTTCGCCGCGAAAGGTCGAAGCGTTGGAAAGGAAATAGAGAACAACAGACTTAGCAGAGTCGCAATAATAGTCATCTTGCATAGTATTCAGAGAAGACATTGCGTCAAGGTAAGGTTTAGCTGCAAAGTTAACCTTGGGCCAAGCCTTGCGGATATCCGAGGCGATAGTATAGAGAGGGCGATTCATCTTGTGATCCTTAAGCCGCTTTGGGAATAGGCGAGAGCACGTTGCGCTTGCCTAAGTACTCACGTAAGATAGCTTGTCTTTCAGCGCGTGTCAAGAGACTTTTTTGCTTCATTGCCGCACCTTTAATCAACCGCCATGTGTATAACGGGCTCACCATCCTTTTCAGCCAAAGCAACCCATACCATATGCACCTTAGACTTAGGCGCATTTAGTAGCATGGTCGCAGCAATTTTGGCCGCATATAAACTACTCGCAGTTATTTCAACAGTTTTACCATTATATCCCGCAATATAACCAAGCATTGATCCACACCTTTCAAACAAAAAAAAGTATATCATGAAACGCATTTGTTTCTGATAGAAGAATTTCTATTTAATTGTCAAAGACCGCAGTTCTCTTTTGTTCTATTGTTCCTGTAGTGCCCTATCATGGCCTAGGATATACCTGCCGGGGAGCACTAGATTAGTCTAGAATATCCGCTTGGTCTAAGCTACTCCAAATTCCCGTAGGTTGGTAAGGCTTAGACCAAGCTTTAATTCTAATTCTATTTAGTTATTCTTCGATTTCATCATCTTCGTCTTGAATAGTATCGTCATCATCTTCCAGTTCATCATCAGACTTGTGATGGTCGGCGAGCTCATCCCAATCAATACATTCAAAATTGATCATATCATAGATGAAACCGCCGCTTTCGCCGATCTTTTCTTCGACGTATTCAGCAACGACGTTCTGAATTTCAGCCGCAGACATATCCGTAAGGTAATCATCATCACCAAACCAGATATTGACCAACCAAGTCTCGCGATTAGTCCAACCATTGTAAGACATTTTGTGTTCCTTGCTTCGATTTATCTAAGGTATCAGAGGCGATTTAGTCTGTCAAACCTTTTTTTAATAAAAATTTTGAATTTCAGCCGCAACCCAAGAAAGAAAACCTTTGTGCTCGATTTCCACCGCCTGATTCGTATCGGGATTATACATGATCCGATAATCTAAGCGAGAGATATCTTCCGCACGATAGAAAAAACCTTTGGAATAATAATAGGCCACAGCTTCAGCACCAGAGGCGAATTCCATATCCGTTATTCCCTAGCCGCGTTTCGATGTCCCCATAATGGCCTATCAGCGTTTGCGTGTCAATAAATTATTTTTCCCCATAGAAATCAATCACATGCCTCATACAGAAGCCAAACCCATAATAAAGGGCATTCTTTTCTAAGTCTAAATACATCACTTTTCACTATACACATTGGGTGTGTAGTACAGTTTTTTATTTCAGTGTGTATTCAGTGTGTATTGAGTCTTATGTTTACACTACTTTATTATATCATTATTAGTTCAATTGTTTATTCCAGGATTCGATTAGTTCACATTGAATAGAACCGAAGTATTGTTTCACTTCATCCAGGGTTTTATTGATTCCATTGATATTGATTTCGTAACCATCAGCATTACGAGACTTATAGGCAGTAATGATCTTATTCTGAATAGTAATAGAAAACCAATCATCATTAGATGAAATATTCGCTTCACCATAGACACTAGCATCGCCAGAGACTACAGCATTGCCATAGACATTAGCATTGCCATAGACCTTAGCATTGCCAGAGACATAAGCACTGCCATAGACCTTATTCTCGTTTTCAATATAAGCCATTTGTGCGTTCCTTAGTTATTTTAGTAGATTATTGTTTGTTTTCATTAAAATATACTTTTAGTTCATCAGCGATTCTAATCGCTTCGTTTGATCTACTATAATAACCAAGTTCTTCGGCATCTTCCTCAAGTCTATACAGTATTGCAATAGCTTGTTCCAGTAGATCATCAGGAATTCCTACTCGGTGCATTGTATTAACGATCCTTAATAGCTTGTTCCAAAGCAGCCAATTCAGTCTTCAGGGCTTCAATCCTAATATCAATCTCAGACTTTGTAGGCTTAGACCACTTATCAATCGCATTCAATTGATTGGGCGTCAGATCATCAGCCACATCACCAATAGTGACCGCGAGACCATCAATATTCAGTTCATAACCATCAGCATTGCGAGAGCGATATCCAGTCAAAGTCTTACCACTATAGATCAGGCTAAACCAATCATCATTAGATGAAATATTCGCTTCACCAGAGACAAAAGCATTGCCAGAGACATTAGCATTGCCAGAGACTACAGCATCGCCATAGACTAGAGCATCGCCATAGACATGAGCATCGCCATGGATCTTAGCATCGCCAAAGACATTAGCATTGCCAGAGACTACAGCATCGCCATAGACTAGAGCATCGCCATAGACATTAGCATTGCCAGAGACTTTGTTAGAATTTTCAATATAAGCCATAGCTATCAATTTTCCTTAATATAGTTTTCGAGGTATTCAGCTACTCCGGGGACTCGCACAGACAGTATTTCGATAATACTATTCATATATCCATATGAATAGGCATATTGCCTTTCCCTATCATCAGGATATTGTTCCTTCGCGCCGCTATTTACAAAGTCTTCAAACCGTTCGCTAACGCTTTTCATTTTATGCCGCAGCCTTCAATTGCTTAATCAGCTTCTTACTATGCGCCACATACGCAACAACGTCAACCGTTTTATCCCAACAAACGCGACAATCGCCGCATTTACCGTCCCGTTCATAAGCATCGCAAACGGCATTAGCTTGCGTGTCACTATCAAAACTTGGCACTACGCAGGAACCATGTTCCGCGCTAAACATACCATCTACCGTAGGCGAAGAAAAGCGAACCGCCACATTAGGCAATTCTTTCATCATATTCAGCCAAAAGCGAATTTTGGGGATATTGTAAGACTTAGTAGGGAGCCAATGCCTAACGTGCGGCGTTTGTTCCATCACATAGTAAATCTTTTCAGCCAAACCAGGATGATACACGTCGCCACTATCAAACCAACGAAAAAACTTTTCTTTGGCGATAGCAGCAACCATATCAGAAACCCAGTCTTCGCGTTTCCAATCCTTGCGGTTTTCTTCGCGCGGCGCTTTGACATTAGGAAAAACATAGTTCCCTTGCGTGGCATAGCAGCCCGCACAAACCGGCAATAGCGTCTTAGTCGCCGGATCAATAGAGCCGGGACATGTTTCCCGCGCCTGTAATGACCACGACTTACCCGGCATTTTAGAAGCTTTAGAGAGGCGGATCATATCCGTGTTTCCCGTGTTTCGATGGACTAACTATGCACTAGCTAAAACACTATGTCAAACGAAAAAATGCCCATATGTGAAAAAAATCTCTCACATATGGGCTAAAGTATTTGTGGAGTATTATCGGTCCTCGAAGGAAAGGTTATTCAGTACAGACATCTTAAGATGATGATTTCGAGCAACTTTCTTAAGTGCATCCTTCATATCTTCAGTGGATAACCAAGAATACTCATCATCATGAATAGTCTGAAGCTGAGAAAGCATGTCTTGATTTCGAGCAAAATACTTAGGAATAGTATACCCATAATCAGATTGAAATGCTAAAAGAGTCACAACATCCGTATTTTCCATCTTAGAAGAATACATATCATCAGGAATAAGACAACCGACAGCACACTTAAGACCGTCATTGGTCTTATACGCACATTGCTCATCGATAGTAATTGCTCGTCTACCTTGAGTAAACAGATGAGTCGCTACAGTATCAAAGATTTCTTGAGCGCGCATTAGTATTCTCCATAAACCTTGCTAAAGATATAGTCAACCATTTGATAACCTTCACTATACGCCGCGCCATAATCAGCATAGCTGAACAGAAGATTTTCAATTTCCTTCCAATTTACATCAGCCTTACTAGGCCAATTAGACATAAGCTCAGCCATACCAGCATTCAATTCATCAGCCGCACGATCACGACCATCAATATTATACAATTGCCAATCATCAGCACTATAGCTAATCTTGATATTACTAATCTTAGTAAAGGCAATCATTATTAGAATTCCTTTGCAATAGTAGGACCAAACACCGCTTCAACAATAGACTTATGCGTCACAATGTAGTAAGGCATAGGCTCGATATCTTCGCCCAATTCTTCATCCCAATCCCATTGCGGCTCACTGTCCATCACGCAATCGGTATCACATTCAATATACAGTTCGCAAGGCAATTCGTCAATATATTGTCGCAGAGTATCCGCAACAATTCCGGTATAGGTTTCTTCTACTACATCACCTTCAATGATAGCATCCACCAGATCATCATAAAAGGTTGCAACATGATCCATAGTAAAGTCTTCAATGATACCTTGCGGAATCAGTGACCAGCAGGGACCATGCATCAGATCATATCGAATTGCATCAGCGCAAGCATAGATATGCTTAGGTGCATTGATATATTGAGCAATCGCTTGCTTTTGATCGTTATTCATCATTGACCTTATCCGATTAAATCAACAGACTCGACGAAGATATTACCATCATATACATCAAATACAGTAGCAGTTGACACACTGTCAAGCTGAATATTTCTGGCAATGATAGCCGCTTCAGTCGGGCTATCGGCCTCAATATCTATTTCCCAGACTAACCGATAAGTTTTCATCTGTCAACAATCTTTTTTCAGAAAAATATGGGAAGGCGCGATTGCCTTCCCATAAAGTCACCATACCCTAGATCAGCTTTTCACGCAAGCTAGAAATTTCGCTTTGGGTCATAATTCCCGTACCAGTAGCCTTTTGGACAGCGACATAAATGTCAAGAGCCTGAAGCATAGCAGTCTTTTCCTCAATTTCAAAGAAAATTCCAGCATTTTCGGGCAATTCGCCAGCATCACGCAAAGCAGCAATCAGTCGGTTAGGCGCGTCTTCCACGATATATTCAATGATATCGTTAGACAGAAGTCCACACAGGATGTCAGACACATCGAAATTTTCAATCACTTGATCCAGATCAACTTCGACATTAATAGAAGCGTAGGCCATTTGGTATCTCCGTTTGTTTCGATGACCCATAATCTCATAGGCCAATCAGGGTGTCAACAAAAAAATTTCGTTGGGAAAATCAGAGAGTTAGATCAATCCATATAGCTATCGCAATATTCGTTAATCGGCTTCAAGACATCTTCAAGATTAGTGGTGTAATCACTGATGACATCATAACCATCATTGCCATAGATAAAGTAAACCCAGCCGATACGTTTTTTCGATTCATTGTAAAAGCAAAGTGTATCCTCATCAGTGCTAAACATAGCACCAAAGATTTCATCAGCATCTTTGGAATTTTTAACAACAAATTCTTCACCATCATAGACGCCTAGAGCATAACCAGCCTTTAGACTGGCATCAATAGTCATCTTGACAATACGTTGCTCAAGTTCAATCCTAGCCTTAACCGACATACTATCCCCTAATCACAAGAATTATAGCAATGGCACGAAACATAAAGTTCCGGCTTAGTGTGAACATTAGCCGTACTACCATATCCCCAAAGAGATTCCTGGATATACTTAGCATATGCTTCAGCTTCAGTCAAGTCATTAAATCCCTTCATAGACCATGACGACCCACCGCCGCCATGAGACCTATTAAAAATTTCCAGACCTTCGCGCATCTTAAATTCTTTAAACATCGGTGTCAACCTTTTTATCGCGTTTAAAAACGGAACCCTTTCCCTTTTTGGCAGGGAAAGCCTTTGCCACATTACATTTGTGTGCAAAGCGGGCGATAGGATTTCTCGATTTCATGTCGTTCCCTTTCTTGATAACCACAATCTCTCACAATCCTATCGCCCCGTCAACAAGTTTTTTAGAGCCTATCCGAAATGTTTATCACGTTGTAATGGTCACGATTTCCCGGACGTTTAGCAGCATATTCAGCCGCTTCCTCATAGGTTTCAAATGAATCCATAAAGTTATCAGCCAAGGGATAATATTGGTCATATCCCAATACCCAATAGATTTTCATAACTACTTTCCTATTAATGACGCCAGGAGGCTTCCCAAGGACTCTTTGTAGTCTTAAGAATATTATCACCAGTAACCCAGGTATATTCAGGACCATCCGTAGGAACAGCCCAATTACCGGGAGAAACCATCAGCCATTCACCAGAGTCTTCGACTAGATCGAAATGATTAACAGCCTGATACATTGCATCACTAGCAGTTAGAGCAACAATCTTAGTCTTTTTCTTGTTCACATTAAATGAGAACAGCGTTTCATTTTCATTCATTCTGCATTGTCCCACATTTCAGGAGTGTGAGGATAGATAGACTTCCATCCACCCTTGACCCATTTCTTACCAAATTCCTTAGCTTCCTTGCGCTTATAGAAGTTCATACCATCAACTTCCTTATCGTCAAGGAAAAGAGCCGCATAAAATTCACCATCGTCATCATAGACGCCGTAATCACGATTAGACATTTGCTTCATCTTCAATCTCGATTTCATCAATAGAGGTTTCACTGTTATAGTCTTCACAAAAAGCTTGGTCAAAAGTAGAAGACAGTTCCCATTCTTGGTTTACTTCATCCCAACTTGCCCAGGCATCGACCAAAACATCTTTTGATCCACATTCTGAACAACACATCTGAAGTTTCATCTTAGTCCCTTGTTTGGAGGCAAACCGTTTCGCCTATGACCCTAAGCTAACAGAGGCTAAATCGACCGTCAACAAAAAAATGAGGGGATATGGAATTTTTCCCATATCCCCTTTGGTTAAAGGTTAGTAGTCGAAATCCCCAAAGTCTTCCGGGTAATCCTCTTGCATGTCATAGTCATAATCATCATAGTCGTCATAATCAGCATCAACATCATAGTCATAATCATCAAATTCCATTTTTTACCTTCCGATCTTCTTAGATTTTGTGGGTTTAATAGGTTTACGGTTACTAATACGCTGTTTCAATGTACTATTTACTATATATCAGTCGGGCTTTACCATCATCATAGTATTGCTACCAGTCACAGTGGTTGGAAGAACGCCATTCCACTTGGAAATCCACTCTTGTTGCAGCACTTGGGGGTTAGCGTGCAGTGCTTCACCCTTGATACGAGTAGCATCAGCTTCACCACGAGCCTTAGCAACAGCAGCATCAGCACGATTCTTTTCAACTTGTACTTGGCGCTCAGCAACTTGTGCTTCCTGGTCAGCCTTGGTCTTGTTCTCAATTGCTTGAGTTACAGCAGCAGGGAAACGAATAGACCCGATCCACTGTAGATCAGAGATTTCAATACCAGAACCAGCAAAGTGTTGTTGAACGTCCTTCAGAGCATTAGTAATGACTTGTTGACGAGCAGCAGTATAAAGTTGATCTGAAGTCAGCTTGGAAGCTTCCAGAGCAATAGAAGTACGAACATATGCACGCACAGGACCATCACGCAGAGCATCAAAGTCAAGCTTATACTTGGTATAGATTTCTGCAACCTTGGAAGGATCGACGTGCATAGTAACAGATACATCAGCAGTCAGAGGCAGACCAGTAGAGTCATTGAAAGCAAACTCTTCATTTGCGTTCTTGTTATCACCATCCCCAGGCTTAGTCCACTGATAAGTACGAGTGATAGCAGGGTATTCGATGATATACTCATTAGGACCAGTAAAGTGATACCCAACAGCAAGCGGTTGTGGTTGAACACCAGCACCTTCACCAACAGTCTTAACTAGAAAGCCAACATTACCTACTTGTACATTAGGACCACAAGCAGTAAGCAGCATAGCAGCAGAGACAGACAGAATTACATTACGAAGTTGCATGTATTATTGATCCTTCTTAGAAGTAAAGTCGTTGAAAAAGATAGAGCCGAGGTAGAACAGACCAACGATAGTTCCACCGACAAGCAGAGGAATAGCGAGGACCACTAGATCAGACGGCATACCCAGAGTAAAGGGAATAGCCACACGAAACATAAAATAAGCAATAGTGATAAGGATCGTAATATAACATACGGCCTTAATAATTAGTCCAGTTTCTTTATTCACCATAAAATCCTTCAATAGGCCATACACGATTGATGGCGCGTTCATATGAGTATTTGATATTTTTTTCAGCTTTAGTATTCATATATTCACAATAAGCCTTAGCTTGATGTTCATGAAACATGACTGAATTTAGAGTACAATCACCATTATTATAGTCACTAACATATACAACATATGAGTATGAAGTATGATCGTTAATGTTTGTAGACATCACATTACTCCTGAATCATCAAAAGAGAATAGTTGGGGAGCATCAAAGACTGTACCGCGAGCAAAGACTACAGCATTGCCAGAGACTACAGCATCGCCAAAGACATTAGCATTGTCAGAGACATTAGCATGGCCAGAGACATAAGCATTGCCATAGACATTCATAGGGTTTTCGATAAAAGCCATGTTCGTTTCCTTGTTTCCGATTTTGTAAGACCATTTTATCAGGCCTCGAATTAATGTCAATCTGCGGTTTCGACCTCGATCTCGTACTCGGTCAGACCAAGGTAGTCGATGTCGGCCAAAAGGCTGGCAAACTCGGCATAGAATTGGCGAAGGCCTTCAGCCGTGGTTAGGACGTAATTGGTGGTCATTTCGTTCTCCATAATGCGTAAAATCATCATATACGATCAAAAAATGGTGTCAACAAAAAAAGCTTGTGGCAGGTGGGGTATCTGGAGCCGGCTCTTGCCCGGCTCTTGCCCATCCTCCTTTTAACGGTAGATCAATCCGTTTTCCATCGAGACTCTGGCCAGAGCATCACGACAGAACTTTCCTTACCACAAATAACAATTATTTAACAGCCTTTACGGCATCATGAAAATTTCCATCATAAAATTTCTTAAAATGTATATCACCATCACAGATGTCTGAGCAATCGATTCCACGCCCATCATCTTTTGACATATCCATCAAAGTACATACTGCATCATAGATATCATCAACATACTTTCTAGGAGACTCTGTGGGACTACCAGAAATATTACGCAGTACGACATATAGAGTAGCAACTTCTTCTTTAGTTAGTTCGAGAATATAATGTTCCATATTATGAATCCAAGTAAACGACGCCATTGGGATATACGGCAGAAAGATGCATGTAATTAGCTAATTCTTCTACAGTATGGTATATGATATCATCGATCTTATTATACGTCCCATCAGTTAGATCATCAATCACCACAACGTCCATATCAGGAGGAAGCTTAGATAGAGCTTCAATCAGTTCAGATACCTTCATTACATTTCCTTTGCAGCTTCACGGAGTTCATCTTCCGTGAGAGGAACCCACCCTACCACCTTACCGGTTTCGTTGTCAATATCAATTACGATATAATCGCCACCCCCGATAGCCGCGATATAAGGGACATATCCATCAGCATCAATACATTCCACTAGATCACCAGGACCAATGTCAGTCAATGTAAAATCTCCCATCCACCGGAATACCCTTTAGGGTCTTATCAACAATATCGCTAACATAGAATTGTACGGCTCGATTGTCAAGCACATAATTCTTCTTTGTGTATTTTACGATACGCTTAAAGGTAGCCATAGGAAAATCCACCTTATGCAGGGTAATTCGCTTCCTACGCATATCTCGAATAGCGTTTCGGTCAGTGTAGATCATATCAGCCCAAAATGCAATGCGGCAGGCATTAATATCAAAGGTGTCGATCAGATTTTCGGGAGAAGGATAGAAATTTTCGGTGATAAGCTGAACCTTAAGATCACCGCGCTTATAGGAAGTAAGCTTGCCTTCAGGACACTTGAAAATGACTTCAAATCCAATGTCTTCAAGGTCAAGACCAACTTCATGAGAAACCAATCCATTAGGAAAGAAAACATCATAATCCATAATGGTTTCGTCCTTACCGAAGATACCCCGAAGAGCACCCCCAGCCAGATAGACATCACGCTTACGAATGATACTCATAACGTCGGTATCAAGAATCAGACGGTCGGCAACTCGTTTAAATGGAACGGTAATCATTTTATCTCCAAAAGATTTTCCACGAAACAATAGTCTCGGTAGTGGTTTGTTTTAGTATCGACTCTATAACCCACCACAGGATCGTTTGTCAACACCCATCGTTCAAAATCATATCGACTTTCTAACAATTTAGGTTTTGGTAGATTAACCAAGTATTCGGTGGTTGTCCAGTAAAAATTACCAGAGACTAAATTGTTAGTTTTCATATCATTTAAGTATTTAATTTTGACCGGGTTAGCATCCTGAACACCAACAAGGTCAAACTTTTCTAGGTCTTTTAGACATTCTCTCCATTCAGTGATTAGAAAGTGATTGAGGACTTCGAACCAATTTTTTACAGCAAGACCGCCAAGATTAATACTATGAGAACCTTTGCTGTGAATGTAAAGAACAGAACCATTGTGAACTTTTGAATATTCCCACATTTTTTCTAGGGTTGGTCCCTCAAATAGATTAAATTCTTGAGTAGACCGCACACTAAGAATGATAATCCAAGGATATCTGTTATTGATATACTCTACTACTTTTTGAGCAAAGTTGAATTTATTAGAACTCCTGTCTGCATGAAATTCCATATTGTGCATACTACCATAATGAGTTGGCATAGTAATACACATATAGACCTTGGCATTATCCTTAAGTCCACTCTCTATCATAAGACGAGCCTGTTCATCTAGCCAATATGACCACATAACAATAGACCCATCAGGAATAAAGTAGTGATAGAATACTGCATTATTCATGATTAATAGTTAACCTTTGGATCATTGCCACGCAAAAATTCTCTGGCATCAAGCCAATTCTTTTTTACTCGGTCAATAGAACACCATTGATGAATATAAGGCCAAGACTCTTCTGTAGTAATTAGAAGATGTTTTGTTAACTCGGCATTTCTGGCTTTAAGTTCTTCAAGTTCATCAGCAGCACCCCGCATTAGACGAGCAGCATTGAACCACCCGTCCTCTTCTACGTTCTCTGCTTGTACTCTAAGACGAGCAGATAAATCCTTATAACTCATAAACAAAGTTCCTATTATAATGTGGATTCTGGTCATTGTAGCCTTTTGGATTACAATAGACCGAAGTAGACCCTAACATATAAACAAATGAGTCGTGCATATGTCCATGCATCCAGGCTTTAATAGAAGGATGATCGATGATCTCGTCTTCTATATTAGAATAATAACCACCATTCATATGATAATCATGACGATACCGAGGATGGACAGACATTTCAGAAGGAGCATGATGAGAAACTACCACACACTTATCGTGAGTCTTAGCAGTATCAAAGATAAACTTTCTTGATTGAATATGAACCGCTAAAGCATCCTTGGGTAGAAACTTCCGATGAGTAGCCTTATTCTCAATCAACTTAAAGTCGTTCATACCATGTCGAAGAGTTTCCATAGTAAGAGGATCACCCCTATGCATATCAGTCCACAAAGTAGAACCAATAAATCGAGTATCACCAATATCAACAAACTGATCATTTAGAATATGAATGTTCTTGTACTTGGACAGAGCTTCGCGGATATCATCTAGCGTTCTATCAATATAACCACGATAATATTCATGGTTGCCGGGAACATAGATTACATTCTCAAACTCATCAGAAACAATAGCAAAGAACCGATCAAAATTGTGTGCTACTTGATAATAAGGACTCTCGACAGGACGTGTGAAATAGTCACCAACACAAATATCACCAGCAAGAACTAATACATCAACCGGAGTTTCATTTTGCCGAATAGTTGTATGTGGAGAAAATTCCAAATGTATGTCACTTGCTAGTTTAATCTTCATTACTTCTTTTCCTGACAAACGCTATCTACAGGCACACCGTCTTCTAGTACACCTACTATATTATGTTCGCTATGAATATGCTGAACATAATACTTATCGTCTAGCTTAACGATATAGGTTTCTTCAAGACACACCCTCACAACTGCAGCTTCGCCGTTTTCAATTCGATCTTTTACCTTATCTAGGGTATCATATTGTTTTGGTGGTTCTACCTTATGACAGGCTGTAAGTGTTAGAACCATAGCTAGTACTAAAATCTTATTCATTAAATTTTGCTTTCTAGATATGTCTTAATAGCAATTGGATTTCCACCTACTGCCTTTAGGGTTTGACCAAGATACCAACCCATAGACTTGCCAGGGTTATCGTCAATTAATTGATCAACGACGGAGTGAAAATCAACCGCTTCATCTTCCTTATTGTATACCGACACAATCTTATATTCACGAGAAAGGGTATTCAGATCACTTTCACGAGTAAGATGAATTGCCTTAGCAACAGCGTACATACTGATATCAAGATTCTTAAGAAACTTCCTAACAACCTTTACAACTTGGTCGTCATTCGGTTCCTTAGTTTCTCGGCATAGTTCTGCAATAAGCGTATTAAGTACGTTCACCTTAGTTTGGTCACGATCCTTACGAGCCTGAAGGACATCAGCTTTGATAGTTTCAAAAATAGTCATTATATAATTCCAATTCTAACATGTTGTACGATCCAAAAGATAATATACATGATAACCCAAACAATGGCCATAGGTAAAGTGCCCATACCCCAAATAGTACAAGCTATTAAGAACCTGTTTTCCCATGAATTAGGATCATATTGATCTTTCATTTGTAAATAACTTTTCGCTTAGAATATTCTTCTAAGTCTTTTTCATCATAGATAGAATTATGCAACTCTAGAAATCCACAATCCATACCTATAACATAAGAATCTGGACCAAATCCAAATACATCATAAAGAATCCAACGATAAGAGCCACGATCTTCAAGTTCGCCTTTATGTATACGTTTAACTACAGAATAGAAAGCCTTTAGTTGATCATCATAAGAAAGGTTCTTCCAATAGGTATCACAGTCCTTTTCGTATTGATTAGTACTTTCTCTCATGTGTTCAGAAAGTTTTTGTAGTTCATCCCAATCAATCGTCTTTTTGGGTTCTTCAGTCATTATTAACTTCCCAAGCCCAATTAACCGCAACCCAATCATCAATACAATTGTCTTTAGTAACTAGATGATCCTTGCGTTGATGGCACATTTCTCTAGACCAATGAACATAATATGAATCGATAATCTCTTCTTCAGTTAAAGTATATACCAGATTACCTACAATATTGCCGACATCATCATATTCTGGTTCATTATAAGAATATGTCTTCATATCAGTCATATCTCCATTCATGTATATAATCGATTATCAGCTTTTCAATAAGCTTGTTAAGAGTAATATCTTGCCTATGAGCCATCATCATGAGATTATAGATTTCTTCACGACTCATTTCAAGAACTAATTCTGCACGACCATCTAAAGGTTCATCATTTAGGCTCATTCGGGTACACTATACCAAGAAATGATAAGATTAAGAGCATCGACCATCCTTTGAATTTCTACAGCATCTTCTTCGGGATCAATAGAGAAGACACGAGCATTACCCCTAGCCAAATCATCAACAAAATTCTGCCGACACAACTTAAGTTCTTTTAAGATAATCGTGTCAACCATTTCATAAGTTAGTTCAACTGAATAACTCATTGCTTTACTGCGTCCTTTTCTAGTGTCTTATAGAAATTCTGTAGGTTAGGAGGAAGAGACGAGATATCATCATCTCGAACTAGGTTCCATGCCAGAGTGCGGATCATAGCTTTATCTTCCTTGGTAGATACACCGCTATAGGCAAGCTGCATACTCTCGATCTCACGTTCGACTTGTGGGTGATAGGTATTATGCATGATATTACTGGTCTTAGGTTGGCTAAATGCCATAGTAAGACCTATGGTACAGAGAACAGCAGTTCCCAACATAATTCGCTTAAACATTTTTTGTCTCCGACTGTATTGAGGAATATACTAATAATTTATCTAAGATTATTATAAGTTAAAACTTCTTCCAGATATATGTTGAGTTACCGGTCTTAAATCGAACGCATTCGACTTCGTCGCCATTAGCTGTGGTATCTTTCCACTCATCAGTAATCTCGGTAATCAAAGTCGTCTGCCACCAGTCCTGCAGAAAAGTCCTGACGCCGATACTTCCGACTCTCATGGCTACACCCACTCTAGGACGAGCACTATGCTCGTACTCTACACCCGAAATGTGATAGTTCTCAGCCTCTGTGTTGTCGGATGGCCAAAGAGCCATTGACATAGGACCGGAGTCCCCCATACCATCAGAAACCCTATAAAGAGAATATGTCATGTTTTACTTTTTCCTGTTTTAAAGAATATATTACATCAACCATTTAACAGCATAACTTAGAGTAATGACCACTAACCAGAAAGCCACTATTAGACATATTGCTTTAAAGGAGAGGTCTTTAATCATGAGATTATTCCGGTTCCTTATCCGGTAGAGGAGGAGTCAGGATACGAGGCTTACCTTCTAGATAAGCTTCTGCTGCTTCTTTCGTCGCAAAAATCTTATCTACATCGGTGCTGTCATAGTCGCCTTCATAACGAGCGACATAATTCTCAATAACTAGCCATACCTTATTCATATACCAAACTACCCTAATTAAACAGGCGCATACCTAGAGACATAGCACTGAGAACAACCGATAGCCACCAAACTACCCTTATACAAGGATTTAGGTCCATTTTGTTTAGATAAAAAATACCAATTATAATGAAAAAAATGTTTAGAATATTCATAATGATCATGATATCAATCCTCAAAAACGTTTAGAAAAGATGTATCGATATAATACCTGAGTTGATATTGAGCATCCATACACTTTTCGACATATGCGTCTGCCTTCTCACGGCTTTCAAATACAGCCGAGACACCAGGGTGCATATCACTAGCACCAGTATCCTCGCACATAACGACGTACAGATACGAATAATAATTGCTCACTTCGTCTTCCTTTGCAGGTGCTTTAGACCCTTAATAATAGCCGGAATGCATTCGATCTGGAACATAGCCGTAGATTCAAACCCTGTATCCACATAGGCAAAGGTATCATCACCATAAATTTCGATATGCTCAGACACTCTTCCGTCATCTACAAATCGTGTAGTAATCTGAGTGCCGTTCTTAGAACTAGACGAGGTAATTGTGATAGGCCGTGTCATAGGTTTCTCCAAATTTATTATATAGCAATAATATCAGGAATCAGATCGGTGTCAATTAAAAAGTGAACATTTGAGATCATTAGCCGACACATAAGGCCGAGCCTGTTCAAAAATTAGATCATCATTCCTATTCTTAAAAACAAATGTCGTTGGAGGAAGGCCATGACATTGAGATGTAGTTTTCTTAAAATAAATACAATTTCCACAAACATCAGTAGTTATCATATGTCAGCCCACCAAATCGTTAAATCGGTCTACGGCAAGTTGGATTTCGCTATCATTTTTAAAAACGCTGTCGATTTTATCTCGACGCATAATCGTAAGATAGTTTGGCGAATAAACCAATTTTACACCATTCCTTACCATAAGAATGACCTTGACGTTATTGATTTCATCAGAAACATCAAGAACACTAATAGGATTCCTCTTAAGCATCGTCTTTCAATCCTCCAGCAGCATAAACAATTTGTGTGACAAGTTCAATAGGAACTCGACCAAAAACACCCTCTTCATTATCACCCCGATACAATTCCAAATCATAAAGGTGTTCTGATGGATATCCAATCTCAACATGCGTCCAAGGGCCATCATTGCTCTTGGGTGTACAAAAATGGCTAGATGACGCTTGCATAGAGAATGTTAGACCATTCTTACACACAACGCAAGGGACTAATTCGAGCCAATCAGAAAAATTATCATTAACTCGAAACGTAGGGTCAAGCATGTATTGTAGTTCATATTGAATGTCTTCAAGAGGCGAATATCCTACATTCACGAGATAATTCCTTTCGTATGGAAAATAATCATATATAAAAAGTAAAGTACCTTCAATACAATATGGTATAATTGATCGGTTTCTGAATCAATTTCTCCCTTACACTTCTGATCGTCTATCCACATATGAGTAATCAGTTCGATTAGAGACAGTAAGGAACTGCCTGTGATAATGTATACTGCACCAGCATGAATATATGCATGTGCAAATAAAGCAAGGAGTGGATTGAATCCTTTGATTGGATTATATCGATTCTTGGCCTTTGCTAGAAATTCTCCTTGAAAAGGAAAGTCTGCTAGGAAATGAAACCAGATTAAAAGAAATAGGCTATCCATGATCTAGATAATCCATAATAATAGTATGGGTAAGCCAAAATATTCCTATACCTACAAGCACTAATAGCAACCAAAAATGTGTTGATGCTATATACAGCAAGCCTATTAGCGCAGCAATAGTTATCCAAATTATACAGGCATATAGAAAAGCTTTATAATGGTTATTCATTCTGATACTTCTACCTTTTCTAGAAGGGTTTGAATTTTAACCAAACAGTTTAAAGTTTCGATACATTGTGGTAGTTTTCCACCAGCGGCTTTAAAGCCAGCAAACCAATACCGCAAACGTTTGACTTCTTCAATGGCATGATCACGATACACTTTAGTTGGAAGATTTTTCTTACTCATTCCGGTTCACTTTCAGGTAGGGGTGGAGTGAGAATACGAGGCTTAAATGTACTGGCTTCTTCGTCTAGTGCTGCTTGTTTGACACAATTTTCTAGCCTTTGTTTGGCTTCATCATACGGAAAGGAATCGCGGCCACCATACCTATAAGAACAAGCGTCACCATATACATTCTTCCAGTCAAAAAGCGTCTTTTCTTCTACAACCCAGTATGTAGGTCCAGTGTTATTGTAATTGAATGTTTCTCTTAGTCGATATTGTTTAGCCATTACTCACATACTCCCAGCACTAAAGCTTTCTTGGCTCGAATCTTGCCTTGTTGAATAGTAATGATGTCATCTTTTAGAACTTTGCATATCAGGGTCTTGCTAGAAGGTGTTACATCATAATAGGTAGCATGAGAGAAGTGGAGGCCAGGTGCGCATGACTTATTAGACATATCCGGATCTTTGACTTTGGCCCATTCTCCTATCACGTACTTGAAGTTATCATCGTATTCAGAGCTTAGATCAGCTTTAACACGTTTAAAGCAGATGACTTCATCTCTCATAAACATGAGATTGCATTGAGTACGCAGTGAAGCCACTAAATCAGTACTGAGATCAGTGGTTACATGTGAGAATGATACCCACATATGCTCATGGATTTTAGCATCGCCATAGACTCGAGCACTACCAGAGACATTAGCATCGCCATAGACATTAGCATTGCCAGAGACATGAGCATTGCCAGAGACATAAGCATCGCCATAGACATGAGCATCGCCATAGACATGAGCATTGCCATAGACACAAGCATTGCCAGAGACATAAGCATTGTCAGAGACATTAGCATCGCCATGGATTTTAGCATTGCCATAGACTCTAGCATTGCCATAGACTCTAGCATTGCCATAGACTCTAGCATCGCCAGAGACATGAGCATTGCCATAGACACAAGCACTACCAGAGATATAAGCGGAGGCGGTGACAAGAGCAGTGTCGGCAACCCATCCACCTCCATTAGAGTGTCGATGTGCTGGAACTGGGCCAGAACCAAAATCAATCATTTCAGACATAGATAATCATCCTATCAAAGTTATAGTCCCAAGGCATAGAACTCGAAAACTTATCGAAAGATTGGTGGACCGCAAATCGAGGTTCATTATCCCAATCGATAATCTCACCCTTCTCTATGCGCGACTCAACACTATCCCAATACGCATCAATACGCTTAGCAAAATGCTTATCAAAATAATAAATCTGGATAATCTTTAAAATGTTGTAGAGGCTGATTACAAAGAAAATGGTTAACACAGTTATTAGGACCACAGTTCCCTCCAATTAATTAATGTAGGGATATCATACGCCATTTAAAATTCATGTCAATCATAAAAATTTTCAAACGGACAAAAAAATATCCCCATACCCAAAAGGGGACGAGGATATTTTTCTAAATCAGATCAATAGACCCAATGATATGTCGTATGATCTTGTTTAGAAAGTTCCCAATTTCCTGTTTCTGGTAGTGGGAACAGATTTCCTACGACATATAATGCATGATTTGCCGTTTCGGTCAAAACATCCATAGTCTTATTATTCAAGATAAAGGTATAGGCGATTCTTTTATCCAAAATAAATTACTTCTTTGCAGGCTTGCGCTTTACCTTACTTACGATAACCTCTTCCGCAGTCTCTAAAGCTTGCTTAGCCTTAGCGACTTCTTCTACTAACTTCTTTTCTTCAGCTTCAGCTTCAGCCTTAAACTTTTCAACATCTTCACTAATGCGTTGAAGTTCTAATGCAAAATCTTGTTGCAATTCCTTCTTGCGTTGCTTATCGATTAGCAAAAATCCGACCGCAAGCACAGCAACAACTAAAAAGACACCAAATAGAACCATTTTATTTCTCCGTTATTATTAATTATTTTAAACTAGACCACTTAGTTAAATCTGGTGCAGCAGTCTTTTCTGCAACAGTAGCGAGCTTTGGTGCAAACTCAATTCCGGTAGCCTGTTCAACAGCTTCAACAGATACAGCATACTTCGGAAGGTCTTTCACATCAAGAGCCGTATTTGGAAAAATAAATCCAATAGCCCTATTATCTGTGGCATCAAAGATGACTTTAAATAGGCGAGTTGGAACACCTACCTTACCCGGACCAATAGATTTGTATCCAGCATCATATATAGAACCAGAAGATACATAAACATCCTTACCTTCTAGAACCCAGTTTCGAACGGCAGTTTCCAACTGCTTCCAAATTCCACGGTTGTTATTACCCACTTGCGGGACCATGTTAGTGAGAAAGAAAGATTCGGACATAATGGCAACCGACTGAGTATTATCACCGGCTGGCACCATATGTCCTCTGTCGTAGATAGACCCTTCGGAGGAATAATCTGCAAGGGTTGCACTTCCTGCCTTTGGAATGGCTGGGTCGGGACGAAAATTGTCCTTTCTTTTTGCTGGTCCACTGACAGCATCCTTTGTTGGATGTTCTACAACATATTCAGGGGTCTTCGTATCTTCTCGATAATGTATAGCATAATTTTGCTTACATAGATAATCATCATTCTTTGTGATTGAAGATATTGGAGCACCTTCAAATGAAAATTGGGGACACTTATCATCTATAGGATTTGCGAGAGCTATAGATGGTACAAACAGTAATGCTAAAAACAATTTATACATAATAATTTCCTTAATTAAAACAACTCTTTATTTATAAGTGTAAAATTAGGTCACTTATTATAATATATATTACCCAAGATAACCACACAAAGACTGTTAAAAAAGCACACACAAATTTCCAGGACAATTTCATAATGAATTCTCCCCAACAATTTCATATATTTATGTGGCAGAAACCGTCGAACTTCCTGTGGCATGTGTACCATCTGTTGCAGTATCACCGGCTCTACATATAGCTTTACCAGCAATTGATATTGTAGAAGAACCAGTAGACATTATAGCAGTACAAGACTGTAACTGATCATTTACAACAGTTATTAATTGCCCCTCACAAGAAACTGTGAATTGCCCACCACCAAGAATTAAGTGGCTTCCACAATGATCAATATTGTCTCTTGTTACTCCGGGCATTACTTAGGACTCCAGGCAAATTCAATAAGTCCTGGTTTATAGTCTCCGGTTGGAGCATTCGCACAAGTCAATATCATTTTTCTATTTGCCTTAAACTTACATCCGCTATCAGGACTTGCAAATGATATATGAATCCAAATTTGTGATGCGCCATATTCAAGAATTAATTGATCGAATGCAATATGATCTTTGATCCATTGAGCAATTTCGTACATGGTTTTGTAGTCAGATGATCTTGCACCAAATGTAATATCTACTGCTTGTCCGGTTCCATGTTGACCAGCACCAATATTAGCGCCGGTTCTTAATCCAGAATTGATCCGAATTGGTCCCCATTTTTGACTAATTGGTTCTAGAACATTTTGAGCAAGCAATGTTAGATTTGCAGCGAGTCTGGCTTTACTCATTAAAGAACCACCAGCAACTTGAGACATAATCGCATAAGGAAATACCGGACCAGGATAAGTAAGATCAGATAATCTATAATTCTTTGATAACCTCAAATCGCCAGAAATAGATGTATCTGGAAGATTTTCAATACCGCCGGTTGTGCCAGTTGGAACAATATTGGCTGCAGGAGAAGTATCAGTTTGTCCTGTAGTTGAAGGCTCATTCTTTAAAGCATCAGCTTGAGCCTGAGTAATTCTTCCAGAAGCCACAGCCGCATTTATTTGCGCTTGTGCGTTTTCTTGGTCATCATCGGTTCCCTGAATAATAGAATCTGTAACAGCAGGAACAGTTCCTTCTCTACTTGGTGGGTTTGATAGACCCGAAGTTTTTGCATCTGTAGCACCAATTGCTTGTGCTGCGGGATTTGCATCAGTAGCAGTAATTGAAATTCCTTCATTTAAGGAAATGTGAGAACCATCGAAAGCTACAGTAGAGCTAGACTTGACTGAAGAAGCTGACGTAGCAGATACGACAAATGCTCCACTAGATTTAATATTAGTATCTTGTGTAGAAGATGAAAAGATTCCAGCACCAGATTTAATGTTAGTATCTGTAGTAGATTGAATCTGTACATTAGCACCAGAATACAAATTCACATCTTGTGTAGTCTTAACATCAAAAGATTGTGCTGTAAAGTTGCTTCCTACTGCTGATTGTACTTGAACATTAGCATTAGAAAAAATATTTGTGTCTTGTGTACTATGCATATTTGTATTACCTGAAGAATACATATTGATGTCTCCATCATATGCCTCTAGATAAATTGCACTACCCCTAATACGAACATCTTCTTTTGCATTAATTTCTAATCTGCCCCCAACATTAATATTAACATCGTTAAGACATGTGATGTTTATATTTCCTTTTACATAAACGTCCTGAGAACCTTCGATGTAAACATGATCATCATGAACAACGATACTATAGTTATCACCAACTACTTTAGTTACTCTACGACCATCAGCAGCAATTTCTTGATATGTACCGGACTTGTGATAATCAAATAATCTTTCATTTCCAGGCGTATCATCTATTTCTTTAATATGACCAGACTCCGACTTTTGAGTATGCACATATGGATATTGCCCTTTATAGGCAAGGGGTGGTTCTATACCAACCGGAGTCACAGAAATATCTGAAGGTTGTGTTGCAGCAATAGATGTGACAACATTAGAAGCCGCTCTAGCCAATGTAGGAGAAGATGGGGTAGACGTAATAGGAACTGTTGTTGGGTCTACTACAGTAGAAGCAACTTGTTGATCTGAATCTATACTGTTTAATTGGTCATAATTTAAGGTTAGAGTGTTTGCCGATGCATTACCAGAATAGAATTGCGATAGAAAAGTATCGGGTATACCATTATTGAGATTTAATAATGCTGGGTCTACTTGAACAGAACCATCTGTAGCAGAGAGTAACCCGCTAGTTATTATAGTTAATGTTGGATCATTAGAAACAACGGCCGAACTAATAAAATCAGTTACAGAAACAATAGAGGTATTTGGGATTGTGTTTGTTGTATTAGCCATTTTTAGTTGTTTCCAGATTCTTTCCTGTTGCTCTGGTTGGTGGTCCAGAACCATTCATTGATGCTAATGCTTGCTTAGCATATCCAATTCTTCTATCAAGGAATGCGTATTCCGCTTTAGGCTTTTCAAAATCATTCATAAATGCTGCGGTTGCAGATTCGATGGTTGATGCAGCCTTAAGATTCTTAGTATATCTAGGAGTATTTTTTAATTCATATAATAGAAACGAATAATTATGATCATCCGTTGCTGCATTTTGTGTAATATCATAACCATTAAAGTTCGTCTTAACAAAATGCACAAAGTCATTCATTCGACTATTGGTCCACTGAACCCAACCATAACCTTTTGATTTAGTATCTATAGGCCAGCATGGACCGTGGCTACCCCCTTCTCGAATATCACAGAACATTCCACCAGATTCATGCGCAACATTACCCAAAATAGCGGCAGCTTGATAATCGTGAAGACTTAGGTCTGCCATAAGTCTTTGACCGATTGGTCCAGCCTTTACTACAAAGGATTTAGAGAGTTGTCCTAAGGTCTGCACAGGAGATGTTGCATCTGTTACTGCTTTTAATGCATCAGAAGCTGTAGAAATAACATTCAATGCAAAATGCCCAAGACCAGTTGCTACTGTACCAAGAATAAAGGGAATTTGACAATCTTTACCATCAGCAAAAAATCCAAATACTTGCGTTCCTTCAATCGGTCCTACAGGAGAATGGCCGACACCAAAGATGCCCGCCGAGTTGATAGGTTGAATAGGCATTGCCCAAGGCAGATGGTCATTGGGAACTAAAGTTTCATCATCAGGATGAATACCATAAACACGAACCCGAACACGACCAAGCATCAATGGATCAAATCTATCAACAACTTTCCCAAAGAACCAATGAAAGCCATCTTTACCCATAAAGTTATTCATTATTTGTTGACTCCAAGCTGTGTCGTATTATTTAAGAACGCAGAGCTAGATGGCTGCGGTGCTTCACCCTTATCTGTAGTAATAACTGGATTCGAAAAGCCATTCTTATATAGATCATAAGTACACATATAACTATCAGAGTTTATTCTATGGTGAATAGTAGTTACCATAAAGTATCCAGATAGGAATACGTCATAAATTTTTCTATCTATTGTGGTACCAATAATTTCTGGTAGATTGATTGTAATAACATCACCAGCCGCAATCAAAGGATCGCCAATAACTTCTACGGTAAACATATTCTGAGCAAGTCTGGTCATATAAGACGCTCTATTTGAATAGATAGTTTCTAGATATGTATCGGGCTGAGTAGAATCTTTAGGAATAAAGAATAGTTTTGTGTGTTTATCTGTACTCGGAAAATCTTTTGTTAAACCTAAAAATCCAAGAATTCCTTGTGGTTTTTCTGCATCCTTAGTTACTGTTCTGATAAAATCGATGCTGTTTTCTGGATACGAGGCTTCAGATACAGATTCAACCTTTGAGGCACCAAGGGTGTTCAAATCTTGGTAGTGATCTAAAAATTTAAATACTGTTTCTTTTACTCGCTTAGCAACAAAGTCATATACTAACACATCATTTTCAAAATATCCACGTCTAAGTTTCTCAATAGTATCAAACTTATGCTTTTGTACCATAGAAATGACTGTCTTAAAAGTTTTAGAATCATCTTGAACACCACTACCCTCATGTGTCGGATTTGGTAGATTCGGGTCTTGGTAATAATATTGATATCTAGTAATATCTTTACTGTATCTTTGCTTACCGCGACGAATTAGATATTCAATATCGCAAAAATTAAATCCATCTTTATTTTCAAAGAACAGATAACTTCCAGATTGGAATACAGTCTCAGCAAGAGATCGCTTAGCCAAAAAATCTAAAGTTTCAAATGGTGTTAATCTTGGAATTACTAAATTTTGTTGTCCCTTTGTTGCTTGAATATCATATGCTTTCTTTCGTTTAGCATTAGGAATTTCTTTATCTACCTTAAGATACTTTTTAAGAATATCTTCGACCATATTACTAATTTGATCTTGATAGCTTTTTTGAACAAGAGTTGTAGCATCAATTAAATATTCTTCGGAACAAATATCGATTACATAATTTCTAGACTTTAATGTCTTATCAATAGTTACTTGTTTTATTGCATTAACAGCAAATCTTCTATTAACTTGTTCAAACCCACTTACAGTATAAGACATCTCTATGAATTCTTCGCCTACAATAGGAAACGAAGAGGTTCCATTTTGTTTATCTTGTGTCATACCATTCATAAGATTGATACCGTCTTTTATAGCAATAACACCATAGATAGCCTTCTTGAAGATATCTTCATAAAGAGAAACGTCAGTAACCATAGAAGTAATATCGTAAGACTTTGAACTATCTACGTTTTTGAGTATAATCTTAAAGGATTCTACAGAGCCTGGACCTCTATAACTTTTGGGTCCATTAACATTACTAACCATTCAAAATATCTTTCAATTGCGAATCCAATGATGGAATTAATACTCTATTTAATAGAATAATATTTCTTTTTGCTTCATTTTTATTATGCTCATCATCATATGCATATACAGGAAACCAAATAGCCGGATTTGGTGAAGTAACACTTGAAATTTTTAATTGATTGTCAATCGTAGTTAATGTCCAATTGGATAAATCTGATGGAGGATTTGAAGCAGGCACAAATTGATTTGTTATATTATTCGTATAATATTGTTGTGGGAATTGTTGATAGTAAACAATCTGCGATGAAGCCGCAGCAATACTTCCATATTTCTGAATTATAAAGTTTTGAAAATCATTAACATTTAAAAACCAATCATAATATGGATCAATTATATTATTGGTATAATAGATAACCCAAGCATAGTTAGGATCGCCATAATAATCATATGCAAGAGATGTTGCAGTTTCATTATCCTTTAGTGTATAAGGATAAAAGTTTGTTATATTTTGTTTAAAATTATCTACAACAGATGCGCGCAGAGTAAGATTAATTGCATCAACATTGTTATAATTTATTAGCGGAAAAGCATTAAAATATTGAGACATATATTATCTTCCGTAATCATCTGAAGTAAGAATTGCACGCTCTTTAAATGTAATAGACAAATCAATTACTACTGGAGCACTTGTATCTCTATAAAATGATGGATGACCAACACCATCATAGGAAATTCTAATATCTGATATGAAACATTTCAAATCACTAATTTTGATAATGGCTGGAAAGAATTCGATTGATGCAATATAAGGATAAGATAATGCAATAGCACCACCGCCTTGCATTTTTGGAAGAGCCATTTGTCTTAATTTAATAAGTATATTTTCTATAGCTTTACTCTCATCTGCATCTTTTGCAATCAATCTCCAAGTAAATGTATGTTCACGAAGTTTAACTCCTTTAAAGTTAAGAGTTATATTTGGATTAATGGCTTCACCAGAAACAAGACCTTTATACTTGTCAACAAATTCACCAGCTTGTTTTCCAGCACCAGCCGCCGACCTAGATGTTGCTCCAAGTTTGGTTGCGGCAAATTCTCCTAAATTTTGAGCAACAGTTTTTGCAATAGCACCGGCTCCCGCAATACCAAGACCAGCAAGAAGACCTCCTGCTTTTTGTGTTGCAGCAGAACCGCTACCTAAAGTCTTAAGTGTTCCACCAATAACACCGAGTTCCATTTCGCTAAAATCAACATTTGTATTATCTACTAACCCACTAAACGGAATTGGTAATATGATATGTCCATTTGGCTCTTCTTTAGGAACTGCCAAGGGATTTACACGAGTATACTCATAAAATGAAATTATTGTATAGTTTGATTCAATTTCATTTCCAGAATTGTTCATTGGAAATTGAAGTCTTTCCGACATAACCCCCTTTTGAACACTTTCTCTTCTTCTTTGAACTACTACATTCGGATCGTTTGATGCCATTTTTTTTCCAGTAAATAGAGTGTAGGAATAACATTATATTTATAGAGAAGTCATGGCATATTCAGGAAAATTCAAACCAAATAATCCAAAGAAATACAGAGGCGACCCGACTAATATAATTTATCGTTCTCGCTGGGAATCCAGATTCATGTCATATCTAGATTCACATACAGAAGTAATTGAATGGGCATCTGAAGAATTTTCAATACCTTATAAATCTCCGATAGATGGTCGAGTTCATAGATACTTTCCAGATTTTTATGTTAAAACAAAATCTTCTGATGGAACTATAGTAGAATCTGTAATAGAAATCAAACCATTATACCAAACAAAAGAGCCAAAACCCAATAAAAATAAGAATAGATATCTAACCGAAGTTAAAACTTATATGATAAATAGTAGTAAATGGCGATATGCCCAAGCCTACTGCGATCAAAAGGGTTGGAAATTTATAATCGTAACCGAAAAAGATTTAGGATTAAACTTTTAATGGCGATAAACACAAAAGAAAAGTATATTTTTACAGATATACTTAATAAAGGTATAAAAAAGGGATATGTTCCAGGTAAAACCAAAGAAGCAATCGATTGGTTTAGACAAACTGCGAGAAGAACTAGAGACGTATCCAGAGCAGACCTTTTAGCCGAACGATCACAAGTTCGAACTGGACCAAAACCTGGAAGTATGTATATGTTTGCTTATGATGCAAAGACTAAAGATAAACTTCCTTATTGGGACGCATTTCCTGTTATATTCATGGTAGGATCAGCAAAAACCGGATTTTATGGAATAAATTTACATTATTTACCACCAGCACTTAGAGCCGCTGCTATGGATGAGTTATATGAAGATGTTACAGATCCCACTCTATCTAATAGAGCAAGAATAAAAGTACAAAATATTGCGGATTCAAGATTCTTTAAACCTTGTCTGAAGCAATATTTACCATCTCAAATGAGATCCAATCTAATTTTGATCTCCCCCGATACTTGGGATATTGCACTATGGCTTCCAACAGAACAATTCCAAAAAGCATCAAACCAAAAAGTTTGGGCAGATAGTACAAGAAAGATATCCTAATGGCATTTAATGCAAGAGAATTTTTACAAAACTTAGGAAAAAGAGGTGGATTTACTAGATCAGCCCACTTTGAAGTTGTGTTTACTCTTCCTCCTCATTTGGCCTCTAAGTATAGCGTAAATGATTTAACCTTTTCTGCAAGTACAGCAAACATTCCACAAATATCTTTAGATGTTACACCAGTTCGTAGAGGCGGCACAACATATGAAGAATTCTTCCCAGTAAATGTGAGCTACACTCCATTGTCTATAATATTTTTGTCTGATGGAAAAGCCCAAAATCTTTCTATGATCAAGGATTGGTTAGACTTCATTTTTTCTATTGATGGAAACGATGCAAACAGCTTTCGAGTTGGGTATAGAAACGATTATATAGCACCAAGTGTTACATTAAGACATTTTGATGGGCAAGGAAAATCTGTGATCGAATATACCTTCTTTGATGTATTTCCGCAAAGTATTGGAGATGTTCGATTAAATTGGGGGTCGGACAACGAAATCGTAACAATTCCAGTATCATTCAGATATAGATACTATATACAAAAGAATTTATCATCAACAATCGCAAAGACCGGAACACCACAACCCGCAAAAACAACCCAATTACCAGTAAAACCCCTTGTTACCGGTGTTGGTAATTTTAGTGGCGGTGGTGGAGCAACCGGAAGCTTTTAACATAATGGAGTAAATGATGTTACCTAAAATTACATATCCTATATTTGAATTGATATTACCCTCGAATAAAAAAAGATATAACTTTAGACCCTTTACAGTAAAAGAAGAAAAACTTCTTCTTATTGCTAATGAAAGCGAAGATTCTAAGGACAAGCTTCGTGCAATCCGACAAATTGTAAACAATTGTATGTTAAATTTGAATACCGATATTGGACTTCTTCCTGCATTTGACCTTGAATATTCTTATCTAAAGATTAGAGCAAAATCTGTGGGCGAACAAGTAGAACTTCGATATAGAGATAATACAGATAATCGAGTTTATGATTTTACCATTGATCTAAATGATATTGAAGTAACATTCAATGAAAAACATAAATCGACAATTCAATTAACAGATATTATTGGAATTCAAATGAGATATCCTACAATTGAAATGTTGGATACTATCCAAATTGATAAGGAAGATCCTGCATCAATTTTATCTTTGGTTAAGGCATGTATTGCTACAATTTATGATGAAGATTCGGTTTATGATACTAATGAACATACAGATCAAGAACTTTCCGAATTCGTAGAATCAATTCCAGGTAAAGCCTTTGAAAAAATTATTGAATTCTTTGATACTATTCCAGTTCTTAAACACGATTTAGTTTATACCGACCAAGAGGGGACTGAGAAAACTATTACTCTGCAAGGGATAGACGATTTTTTTCAGTAGGAGTTAGTCATACCTCATTGGCTAACTATTATATGCTTATCTTTAATTTGTGTCAATATCATAAATATAGTATTGCTGAAGTTGAAGCATTGATACCCTTTGAAAGAGATATCTACGTTGCTATGTTACAAAATCATATAGAAGAAGAAAACGCTAGATTGGCTCAATAGGAAATGATATGCAAAACACCGTTATAGGTACAGCTAATTGGATTTATGAAGATGATGATACTGGAGAAGAATTAGAAATTCCAGTAAAGATTATAAGTAAACCAGCATCATCAGCCGGTATGGTGACAATTATCTATGTTGATAATGGAAAAGAAACTACTGGAGAAGTTGCTTTAGACGAATTGGAAGATTATCAGGCGGTCAAACCAACAGTAACAAAGCCAACTAAGAAGCCTGAACCTTCTACTACACCAAAACAAGTAACAGTAAAGAAAACTGTGGCTAAGCCAGCGCAAACAATTGCTGCTACACCATCTTCATCAACTAAAACTTCTGATACAGCACAACAAACAATTGCTGCTACACCATCCTCCTCTGGTAGTGCCTCAACCGCAGGCATTAAGATGAAACCAATTGAAATTAATATGCGCGGTGTTAAAAGCAAATATGTAAAAACGTCTGATGGAAGTTGGATAGATAAGGACACTGGTAAAGGTGCTGCTGGATTATCTTCTATTCTGGAGCAAGAATTTAAATCACAACAGATGGCTAAACCAGAATTAGTAAAAAATGTAAAAACTTCTAGTATTGTCGGAAGAACTGACACAGCCGAAGCTGGTGGTGGAACAAGATTACCTACGACTATTACAAAGGCTGGATTAGATACTCTTGATAAAGATATCAAAGAGCTAACTAAAGTAATTGGAAAGCTAGTAGATAATTTAGAAGGAGAAACAAAAACCCAAAGAACAAGAAGAGAAACAGTAAAAGGAGTCTCTCCTAACAAAATTGTTCCACAACAAGAAAGTGTAGATAAAGAGAGACAGCCATATAGACCTGGAATGTTCGGTAGAAAGGAAGCATTTACCCCTGGATCAAAGACCAGACCAGAAGCGTTTACTCCTGGATCATTCAAAACAGAACCTTCAGAACCACAACTAAGTACCGAAAAAAAATCTGAAGCAAGACCTAACAGAGAATATATTTCTGAGGAACAGAGATTATTAAAAGAAGGTAATATTAAAGACGTATTGAATTATAAATTACGACCTACTGAACGAGACAAGTATGGTAATGTAATAGATAAAAGTTTATTGAGACAAGCTACTGAAGCCGCATCACCAATTATTGGTGGATTTGGTTATGATGTCAAAGATAAAATGGAAAAAGTTTCAATAGAAAGAGCTACAGCTTTAGCTAAAAATAAAGAAATAGAAGCCAGAAATGAACAAATAAGAGATCAGAATAGAAAGGCTGCTGCTGCAGAAAGAGTTCCATTTACTCCAGGCAAATTTGCAAAAGCTAATGCTATTCCTAAATCAAAGCCTATAGAAACAATTCCTCTAGTAGATGTACCAGAGGAATTAACAACTATGCAAACTATAAAACAACAATTAAAAGAAAATATGTTGGGATTAAATCCAAAATTCCCTTCAAAAAATAAATTCAATCTTATTAACAATATGTTTGGTTTGAAGTTAGAACCAAACATGCCAAGTAAACAAGAAGTATATGCTAAAAATGCTGAGCAATCATTTTTAAGAAAAGCCCATTATGAAGAAAAATTTCATAATGAAAATAATGGACCCGCTACTCCTGTAGTTGAGCTTGATGAAAATAGCATAGGCAAATTAGCTGAAGTAATAAAGAATTCTGTATCTGACAAAGAAGACACAAATAAAGAATCAAAAGAAATTGAAAATGAGCAAGTAGAACAGCTAAAAAATACAGAAAGGAAACCCTTTAAACCCGGAGCATATGCAAAAAATAAAGAAGAAGCCACGTCAGAAGGATCAAAACAACAAAGTATACTAGAAAGACTTAAAGAAAGAAAAGCATCTGACGTTGCAAAATCTCTAGGAAAGGGAGCAGGGACCGAAGATGTTGCTGGTGTTGCCGAAGGTGCTGAAGGATTAGCTGGTGCTGCTGAAGGTGTTGCTGGGGTTGCAGGATTAGCTGAAGGAGGTCTTGCTGCTGGTGGTTTGGCCGCTGGTGCTGCTGCTGCTGCTCCTTGGTTGCTTGGTGCTGCTGCAATTGGTGGTGTTGGTTACTTAGGTTATCAAGGATATAAAAAGTTTAAGGGCGAAGATTCTATTTTCGGTAAAGCTAAACCAGCAATGCCACAGAGAAATAATGGGCCTTCTTTACAAACCCAAGCACTAAATCAAGTACAACAAACTAATACAGAATTTAAGGAAAAGATGGCAACATCTTCTGCTCCAATTATTAGTTCAAATCACAATGCGCCAACTAATATTGTACAGAGTAGTAGTACTGTAACACCATTACAGCATACTGCTGGTCCACCAGGATCATTAGATATAGCCAATTATTAAAAAAGAGGGGGACCGAAATCCCCCTCTTAAAATTTTAGTCTTCTGAAGCTAGTCTCTTTAGCTTTTCGAAGTATGATGCATCTTCATCTTCATCCGTATTCCAAGGAATTGTCTCGCTTTCTGCTGCTGGAGAAGCAGCGCGTTCCTTAAAGTTTGGTGCAGACGCTTCTGGTAGAACAGTACGTTCAGCACGATTTACCGGAGCGGAGGCAGATTGAAGACCTAGAGCTAGGTGTAGTTGCTTCTTAAGCTCATCATAACTCTTGAAGTTAGCAGGATCAACAAATTCCTTTAGGGCATATTCTTGATTCCAGATAGCCTCAAGCTTTTCGTCTGAACCTGGGATAGCTGATGGTGAGTCAAACTCCGACTTATCATAACTACGATACTTCCCATCTTGACGAATGCGTAGCTTGAAGTTAGCACCATTCCACAGATCAAATGGATTGATTGCAGTTTCATCATCAAACTGAGGATTCATTAGATCGTTAAGCTTATCAAAAATCTTCTTACCATATTGGTATAGGAAGACCTTGCCTTCATTCTCGGGACGATTAGTGTCCTTAATAACCAAAATATTTGAGATAAAGTGTAGACGGCGCTTTTGGTCCCGCGCTTGCTTACGAGTTGGGGAGTTATCGTCCTCTGAGATAGCCCATAGTTCTGAATTATATTCACTACTTTTTGTTCAATATGATCAGCAAAATCATACCCGTCTATTCAACTGCTTTAAGTTTCCCTAAAGAACTGACTATATCACACTCTCTGAGAGAGTAACTGCATTTCGAGAGCCATTGGCTTGCTCTCTACTCCCCTAAGGGATAGTCGATGAACCTTCTCCATACCACGTAGGTTTAGGAGCTTGGCTGCTGATTGCCCAATGTAACAGATTCTTAGAACCGTCAAGTTTGCGATTTCTCGCTTCGTGTTTATTTAAAACTAGCAAAACTATAGAATATCCAGATTCAACAGAGGCTTGACATTTTTTATGAACAATATTTTTGTTTAGATTGTATGTATATGTAGATTTTACTTCAATTATTAGATTATATTTTGGTAGATAAAAATCAGGAAAATACATTTTATTATCATATTTTATGATAGGTACTCCAGACTTTCCACCAACAATATCGTCTTTACCAAAGAAAAAATCTTCAATTAAACAATCAAGAACTATTGGTTCATAACCTTGTAAAGATAAAGTTTCATCAAAGAATGGATAGGGCTTATACCCAGATCGACCCCCAACATTACCAACAGACAACTTCGTTTTCATGCTTTTTAAAGTTCTAGCATTTACTTGTTCTGATGACATATTAGAAAAAGCTTTTTTACTATGTTCTGAATAATATTTTTCTGTGGATATATTCAGAATATTACACTTTTTCTTGATGGTTTCTCTTCTTTTCTTTACGTTAGTGTCAACCCCTTTCCTAGATATTTTAAAACTATCTAATGCCTTTGGATTTTTTATAAATTTTTCTGAAACAGCCAATCTATGTTCTTCCGATTTACATGCACATATATCACTACAATATTTTTTGTAACTAAATCCATGATACGTAGTCGGATTACCACAGTAGCAAATGCCTTCATTTTGGTCTTTATGAAATTTATCATAATATTCCTTAGAAGATATTTTTTGTGTTCTTAGATGATTTAAAAATCCTCTTGCTGTTTTAAAAGTTTTGCCTGTTATTTTACATATTTCCCAAATGTTATTCATAAAGATTTCCTATATTGGTTATTCTTTATTTATAAACTTTCTGAGTTTAACACATCTTTGTGGTTCTGTTACCTCTAAGGGTGTTCCAGCAATTAACAGTTTTTTCTACATAAATCGCTTTATGCAGCCGCTAGAAAATTAACGGGATCGACTTGGCCGATTGTGGTTAGGGACTTTTCGATATACCACTTACCAGTTGGGCCTTGAAAACCATGATCCCAAATACGAATGAATGGCATTTCTTCACCAGAAGGAGCAGGAAGAAACCGAATTGTAGCAGAACCATTACCAGCCTTATCGACTTCTGGCTTCCAGAAACGAGTATCTTCAGATGAATTTGAGGTTGGCTTATTAATTGCCTCTACCGCTTGAGTTAGCTTTGATAGAGAGTCGTTGCTTGAACGCTTTAGATTAGCAAAATTAGACATAGTATTTCTCCGTATGTTTTTGTATGACAATGTATGTGCTTCAATTTACTTCATAATAAAATAGTGGAGCGGCTTACGGGAATCGAACCCGTTTCTTTGGCTTGGAAGGCGATTATAATACCAGTATACTAAAGCCGCATATTCTTATATATATATCATTTATTTATATAAAGTCAACTACTATTTTCTTTTTTTTTTGGTGGACTATGGCTCCAACCAGCTAAAGTCCATGTTCCAGATAGTTGCTTTGTATAGGTTCTTGTACCCTTAGTTTTGGTTTTTACAATTCTAGTATTTTTTCCTATTTTGATATAAGATTTAGGTTTTTTCATTGTAGTTAAGGTTTTTTAAGAAGATTGATTGCTGGCGAATATAACGTTCCTTCATAGTAGAAGCAGCACGAATTGCATTTGTAGCTTCTACATCAATTTCAAAACCAAATGCTTGAACAATTGCTACCCAATATTCAGTAGTTTGACAATTTACATGATGGTGTCCAGGTTGATTTGGGAATGCATGAGTCATAATGACGTACTTACATTGTTGGAAAGTAGTCATAAAGTTCTGAATATAACGAGGCTCAATGTGTTCTACAAATTCAACACACCAAGCAAGATCATATTCTTTTTCTGGCTTATAGGGTGCTGCCTGATAATCATGAATTACTACATCTGAAATATTACGATCAACAATAAAATCACCATCTACAGCAAGAACTTCCAGACCCTTTGAACGAGCGAGTTCAGTCATGCCTCCGGGACCACACCCAACATCTACCATACTCTTAATGTTGAAATTCTCAATGATATAAGATAGAGCACCATCATCTAGATGGGTTTCGTTTTCATGCCCCCCAAGATGGGAAGGAAGTGGATTGTTTTCGTCTGTAATAATCAGTTTTACCATAATATCTCCATTGAACTTTATAAAGTTTCAAAAATAATTTTTTTAATTTTCTTTTCGTCATATGAAACGAATGGTGTATACTTTATACACATACTATATATGTCTGGCCACAAAGCCACATCTTGAATATTATTCTTCCATTGTACCAGAATATGTAGAAGTTTATCAAGAATAATAATCGTTTCTATATTAATTTTTCCTCTCATATAAAGTTCAAGAAGTTTTGGATATTGCCCATCAACAACTTTGAGATTAGCATCCAGAGATTCTGAAATCTGTTCAAAATCGTTCTTGAATATATATGAAATTGATTCTTTTTTCTTCAGCCATTCTTTATAGGTATCATCATATTTTTGATCGCCCACAAGATCACCAATCCAGATATTAGAACCGTGCTTTACATAATTGGCAATTAGGAATCCTTCTGGATCAGATTTCTTAGATAACTTATGAAAAAAGTACTTATCGCTTCTAGTATCAAAACTCGTCTTAGAAGCCTTTATCTTTCCGTTATATTTAATATAATCATAATTCCCGTTTGGAGTAAAATGCCTTTTTAGAGCCAATGCTAAAACATAAGCATCAAATGCATCCATGACTATATATCCAGACGTGAGGTTTTTGGTAGAAAATTTAGTTTTTCTGCTTCAAATTGAATCTTACTTTTGAAGTATTCATTATTCTTAATAAGAGATGCAATACTTTCAATTTCTATATCGTGCTTTTCACAATGCATGACAATAGCATCAATATATTCGATATCATGTTGCCAGACGAGGTCTTCAATGGTTTCATAAAATTCTTTTGCTTTATTTGTAATCGCCATTAAAGACCTCGTTGGTTGTTATGATGTCCTATTATAGAATATATGGTCACCAATGTCAAATGCTAATTTCATATGCTTTCTCCAATAAGGAGGACGAATATACTTCGCATGATAATATAATGCACCAGAAGTAAAATCTTGTTCACCCTGCAAAACTACCAACGCAGCTTCTTTTGCAGTATTTAATGACACAATATCTATTGGTGATCTATGTTTTTCGCAGAAGTAAGTGAACTGACACACATGTCGTTCCTTCTGATGTACTACTCCACACACGCTTTTCGGATAACTTTCATCTTTTACCCGATTCATAATTACGTGTGCTACGGCCTTTTGGCCTTTCACTGGCTGATTTCTAGCCTCATAATAAATCGCTTCAGTTAGACAATTAACTTGGGCTGTATTAAATGCAGCGGGATTAATTGATTGTAGTACCACAGGCTTTTCAATATAAATTACCTGTGGTACAGGCATTGGTTTAGTGTATTGTAGGCTTTGTATAAAAATTAAACTAATCACAGTTAAAAATGCGAATAATTCTTTACTATAGTCGTATCTGAAAACCATATGGCTTCTCCTTTATAGGGAGGAAGTCAAATTCATTTCGTAGATAGTATTGAAACAAATTCCAAAATAGCATCAAGCGCATCATTGATAATAACAAATGACTCGGAAGCCTTTACACTAATGATTTCACCCGCATTGATGGGTGCGCTCTTGCCATTTACCTCCATTGATCCTGAACCAGAAGTAATGAGTATAATTACATCCTTACTGGTCTTACTGTCAACGTTGCCTTGCAGCTTTTGCAACGGAAGAACAACAATTTTATTTATAGTAAGTTGTGTCAAATAATTGTCATTAATAACCTGTAAAATTTGATTAGAAGCGACAAGTTCTCCATTAAAATTAGAAATATTATTTTTCTTCATGATAGTTTAGCTCCAGCTTATTTGATTACCGTGCCTAAGAGTAGACGATTGTCCAACAACTGGCACATACTTTTTCGAGGATTCTTTATAATTTTCTGGAACTAGATAAGATTGTGGGGATTGAGTGTCCCACATATTACCGTATGTGTTGCTCCAAATAGTACCCCAACGATCTTTTTGAATTTTTACTGCAGACTTAATTTGCATTTACAAATGCCTTAAACTTTGATGCAGTCTTGAGAATTTGTGTAGTGGTAGGATACTTACCTTCTTCCTGAGAATGTTTATTTTCTTCATAATCGATGGCAAGCTTTAGAATAATTTGATTGATAGTAGCATTGTGTGCATCTGTCATAGTTTTCTCCATTATAAAAGTAGGCCCGTTCTGTTTCCACGTGGAGCCCATACGCATAAGAATTAAGCTGCTAGAGCGAATTCTTGAGATACAAAGTTTTCGTTTGCATTTAGGTTATCGAACTGATTGGCGGTCGTTTCTTACCGTGTTCTCCACATTCCTACTAGCCGTGAATCGATACTATACGCCCCCATGAGAAAACACACGATGCTCTCCCTGTCTTCTCGGCAGCTACCCCGATATCCCGCTTCACAGAGCCAGCGTCCTGTTATCGTGTGTTTACTGGTGGAGGCGAGGGGAATCGCACCCCTGTCTTCCCCGGTTTTAAGTCCGTATCAACGAACAAAACTATTTATAGATATTAATTTGCTAGATCAGCCTTGACTGCCATGGTATCAACAGCAGTACCAAAGTCAGCATAACTGGCTGAAGCCTTAGCGTAGAAATCCATGGAGCGCGAGGTATTCTCAAGAGTAGTGTTAATAACCTTACCCTTACTTAGCCCATATTGAGTAGCGATATTATCGGCATTAAACTCAGCACCAAGGAACAGAACTTCCCAATTACGAGCCTTACAGGTAACAATACGATCACGAATAGCTTGTAGTGTGTAAGCCTTAGAAGAGTTTTCTTCACCATCCGTCATGATGATAATAACAGTCTTTTCGTTACCAACTGCTTCCGCAAGATTAATTAGCTTTGCAGTAGAGTCGTATAGAGGAGTACCACCGCGTGGGCTAGTTTCTGTAGGACTCAGATCCTTGAACTTTGATAGTGTAACACTATCTCGAATAATGTCAAATGAATTTGGGTCTACAACTTCCTTAGGAGTTAAAGCATCAGCATTCATCTGAATGCCCCCACCGACGTACATAGGACGTGGAGTATAAACGTAATTAGAATCAAAAGTAGCTACTGTAACTTCAGCAGAAACCTTTCTTCCTTTAGAGACTTAACGTACTGATTGATAGAACCAATTGCATTCTCCCAACGAGCACCAGCCATTGAACTAGAACGATCTAGTAGAATATATGCAGATAGCTTATTATTTGTTGCCATTTAAATTACCCATAAAATTAAAAGCAAATGCCGGTTACGAGTTCGGCGCTAGGTATAACGTTCTAGCCGCATCCCTGATTGGGAAGTAACACGCCAACACTAAAGCAGTTGGCTGCTGCGATACTTAGATCGCGTATCTATCTGAAGAAATCGCCTTAAGCATCACACTCTGGGGAGTAAAATCCTCAAGATCGGCTGCAAGAACAGCCTTCATGATTGCAGGAGAGAAACCAGATACAAGAGCAGTACCCTTAGTGTCAAATGTTACTGGAGTGTTGCCAGCATCATTTAGATTCCAGAATACAATAGAAGGCATCTTATATCCAGCATTTTCGTACTTACGCTGAATCATTTGATAAGCAGAGTCATCAAAACGAATGCAAGCATTAAACTGCATGTCAGACATGATCAGTAGAATCTCAGGCATATCTTCGGTAGCTACGGTATTGGTAGTAGCAACACGAAGAATTTCATCGAAAGCACGATGTAGGTTAGTAGACATGCCCCAGTCAGACCGGTTCATTTGAGTGATCTTTTGGGAAAGATTACCCGTTAGATGAACAAAGGAAGACTTTTCAGAGAAGGTTAGGAACAAATCCTTGAAAGGACCGGTGTTCTTATCCGCACAATAGAGGCCAAGTGACACAGCAACATCTAGACAGGTAACCTTTGACTTAGAATTCCAACCACCCGCAGCACAGGCCATTGACCCTGAAACATCTACGATAGGAAGAATCTTGCTGTTACCAATATAATTGGGCAGAGCCTTCCATTGTTCATTTGCAAGAGCCGCGTCACCGTAATTAACAGTCTTCACGATATCATAAGGATATACGGCAGAAGCATTAACCTTTACTGAAGGGTCACCCTTTTGAAGAGCTTCCTTGTAGGCAGTAAAAGTAGGACCAGCATTCTTAGCAAAAGCCTTAGTGTAGCGAGACATTGCTAGAGAAGGAACATGAGAGAAGTTGATTGCTTCCCAATCCTTAGCACACATCTTCGACTCAACTACGTTAGTTAGAGTCACAAGTAGCTTACGATACTTCTTAGGAGAAAGACCAAGGAACTCACGTAGCTTTATGGCATTAGGACCCTTTCTATCAGCCCACTTAGCAGCTAGACCATTACGCTCAGAAAGAGCCTTAGCATATAGACCCAGAGAAATACTATTCACTTCAGCATCTTCAAAAATTAGAAGATCGTCCCAACGACCAATTTCTGCAGTATTTTGCAGAATGCGAGTGTTGAGCAAATCGTCCTTATGAGCCTTCTCAAGGTACTTTAGTACTTGACGATAAATTTCTCGTTCACCAGCACCACCACGAACATCACGAGCCCACTGAACCACACGAAGTGCAACTTCACGGTCTTCTTGATATGCACGCTCAAACTCAGAAATAATATTCTTACCGCGAGAAGCACCAATCTTATAAAAAAGGTCGGTGGTTTGTGAAAGTGAAGACTTAATAGCCGTCATTCCATTCCAAGTACGAGCTTCTACGGTAGTGTTTAGTACTGCATTCTTAAAAGTCATTTCAATTCTCCATTATATTACGGGTTACGTGTGCTTTACCTGGACCACCTGCACATCACCGGAATCGAACCGGCTAGACTCTTGTTTTCAAAAAGATTTGTTTTATTGCTGTAGTTAACCCAAATTAAACAGGCTCCGCTTTTGCTTTTTTTCCATAAAAGTTTTTTTGAGTTGCGGTAAGGAGCCTAAAATTTGCAGAATAGTTTCTATTTTTAGTTTAAGGAGGAAATTCGAAAACCTCCGTTCTGGAGCAGGATTACCTGCGGTTTTAGTGGCTGTAACTATTCTTTATTCGATGATTTATAATAACATATTATGATTTAATGTCAACTAGAAAATTTAAACAGGTTGTATTTTTACGTTGCTTTAACCACTAAGCTACTTCACCAATTAAGAACACATTAATTCCCGGCTGGCAAAGTCCGGCTCTCAATTTCTTGCCTACTGTTAATATGTTCAATGGCGGCGAAGGCAGGACTCGAACCTGCGACCTACGGCTTGACATGCATCTTGATTGCTGTAAACAACCTAAAATTAAATTATTACGGGATGCGCGCTTTGATTTCGGAGCACCAAACTCTTCTTCTATTCGGAGAAGCCCTATTCATTTTCTCAATGACAAAGGTGGCAACCGAAGTTCCGACCACGTGCTTAATGTTCCCTAAGGAACGCAAGGTTTGCTGTAATCATCCCTGATCTTGTATATTAGCCCTCTTTTACGAACTTAGGATTTCCCCAATAGTCATTGGTGCGAACACGAATGAAACGGCGATTTGTAGCGGACTTATCTGGATTTTCTACGGTAATCCAAGGATTCATTAGCTTCTTCCAAGCCCGGGAAATATTTTCTAGCTTAACTAGAGGGTCGCGGTCAGCACGGAGTAGTCGAGTTGTGCTTGACTTTACATTGGAATGGATACCCTTTGAGGTATACTTTTTCCTAGAAGTTTTCTTAGCCATATTATAATTTACCCTTCACTTTAATATTAAAAGATTTAGTTTCTAAAAATTCACCATTTATAAAATAGTCGGCATGGATCATGTCTTTATCTTTATGATCCCACACAATGTATTCTACGCTTCCTTTAGATCGTGAATCGGCCATTGTAATGAACCATGAGGGGAGATCTTTTCTTTCCAAAACTCCTGGAAGGAAATCCCTATTCATTTAATCGACTAAAAATTCTTTTAGTCCAATGGATGGTGCATATTCATATAGTGTTGCTCCGGTATTAATATCATAAACAGTTACTGGCTGCAACTGATTTTGTGCAAAATTCATTGCTTCTTGTAGATCATTTGTGGTCTTTAGAGTTTGGTTATTTTGCTTAATTCCATACATAGAAAATCTCCATTTTCTTTTATTTAGTTAAACTTAGTCATAATTCTCCTTCAAAAGGAAATTATTAGAAATTGCCTTAAATGAACGGTTAGGGTTTGATAGGCTCTTAAAAACTATGCCTTCACGGACATTATGATTTAGAGATTGGCCTTCTGCACTCTTAAGAATATCATTAACATCATTAAAAACATTAGGTTGCAGAACACCATAAATTGGTACCTGTTGGAATCGATTTGGATCAACTCCCCTATCAATTAAATTATCAAAGATTTCATATCGAGCATTAGTACCAAGATATTCTTGCTTATCAATATCAAATACATCAAACATGAATAGATGTAGATCATTCAGACCTTCTCTATTACCTTGAATACCAGGACCCATCAATTCAGCTTGAACAGCAATATTCATACCTAGAGACTCTAACGCAAAAACAAGACCAGAATCATAAGCAGCACGAACAAACGAATTGTCCTTATTGTCATCAGTGATCTCAAGCTCAAGATTACGAGAACACACCCCAACGCGGCCTTCATAATAGTATACAGTACAAGATGACCCATCAAGTTTCAGGCTGACTTCAAAATAATCATCCTTCCAATCATTAAAGATTTTATTGACTAGATTTTGAACACGTTCCTGGTCAGTCTTACGAATAAATGAAGGAAAATTACCACGAACACGACCTTGAAGATGTGCCGGAATGGCCTTTTCCCATTTTTGAATGCCAAGAAGTTCAGTGATATCTACACCTTCTGCGATCTCTGGAATATCTAAACTGTTAACTGACTTTGACTCAGCAATAAGCGCATCCGAGATAGGAATGATCAGACCCTGAGATAGCTCACCACGAAGGCGAATAGTGCGCAGGCGCTCACCCTTAACACCGTTGTGCTCGCGGGGTTCCTTACCTTTAGAAAGGAACGATGCGATCTCAGTGGGAATCCACGAATCGATTTCAAAATAAATGATCAAATCACCTGCAGAGAATCCATTATCCTTAGCGGTAACCAGTTGCCAACCGTCAACAATAGCTATATCTAGCTTATCTGCATTAGGATGCGGCTTGATTTCCTTGATACGTCGAATTGTCGCAAGCTTACGTATATTTTCTTCGGTCATCATATAATCTCCATTTTATTGTTTGATATTATCATATATCAAATTAGAATCAAGCTGATTTTTCATAAAATTGTTTGATTAATTCGACAGCCTTTGGAGCCCATGTATCTCTGTGTTGAATTACAACTTGTGCATTTGGTTCAGAATCTCCAGCACTAATTGTAACAAGTTGTGTAATAGGCTTTTTATAAATTTCTTCAAACATAACGGAATATATCGCCTCTTGAATAAAGTACCCTTCTAACATCGACATATCTTTTGCCCAATTTGTGGTTTTAAAGTCAATGATAGAAATTTTTCCGTCAAACATTGCCACTAGGTCACATGTACCAGCAAGCCTTAGATATCTAGAATATAGTGGTATTTCAGAACCATACACGACACCAAGGCGCTTGTCAAGCACAGGCTTTACCTGATTAAACAATTCTATAATCGAAGGCATTATACCACGATTATATGTAGGATCATTTAGAACATATTTTTCACACATAAGGTGAAGTGCAGTACCCCTTCTGGCACCACGATTGGTAGCACGATCTGCTTCCTCATTACCAACGGCGTCTCTCCAGGCGTCCAATCCATCTTTAGGAAGGACAGCAGAAAGCATCGTGGTAACTGATGGAAAGCGATCACCAGATTCTGTCTGATAATATCGCTTTCCATTTATTTCAACTCTTGGAAGATCAAGAGGTTTCACGAACGCATGATTAAAATTCATTATTACCTAATATTCAAATCTTCTTTTGCGATAATATAATCTTTAACAAGTTGTGAACGCACAATATCATTCTTTGTAAATTCTATGTTTTCAAATGATTTAATTCTTTTGATAATTTTCATAAAATCTAAAATACCAGAACGATCAGAATCTTTTGTAAGATCACTTTGTTTAAAATCTCCCGAGAAAATAATTTTACAATTATTTCCGACTCTAGTCAAGACAGAATCAAGTTCTTGAAAAACACAATTCTGCACTTCGTCAAGAACAATGATACAATTATTAAAAGTTAGACCTCTAATAAATGATGTAGTTTGAAACTCGACCAAATTCTTTTGTTTAAGAACATCATAAGCATCGCCTCTACCGAATAATTCAGTACAGATAGAATAATATGGTGCTTCATATACTTTTGATTTATCTTTAGCACTTCCAGGCAAAAATCCCATATCTCTAGTGGGAACAACCGAGCGGATTATAACAACCTTGTTGTAATCTTCGTTTCCATCCATAACATCTAATAGTGCGAGATAAAGAGAGATAAATGTTTTACCAGTTCCTGCAGAGCCATGCAACAGTAGATTTTTATTTCTTGAGTATGCGTCAAAAGTTTTGGTTTGATTTTCTGTCATAGGACTAATTCGATTTAAATAAAGTCCTTTGGGTGGTTCATTATGATGTGGTTGGCCTTGGCCTTGGCCTTGTCCGCTTCCGTTTCCTTTTGCCGCCAGCCGTTTTTGTTTTCTGGTTGACTGTCTTCTCAATTCTACTACGCCCATGCGATATCCTTAAGTGTTAGAGTTATTCACCCAAACATAATATACTAGACTAAAGAACCCCCAGCTTTAGCACGAATCTTGCTTACAGCTTCGCGGGTTTTGGTTTCTTTAATTCCTTTTGACCCATATCGTTCTGCCAAAGGAGTTGTTGGATTGGCGTGAGCAATCCTAGTCAACATTTCTTTCATACCGCTATCAGGACGAACGCGGTCACCAGTACCACCTACAATATTGCAAGCGACAGGAACTTTTTCGATATGTGGATTTTCTTGTAGAAATAATTCTGATGCGGAGATGCTCATAAAGTCATCCCATTGTTCTTGTGTTTCGCGGTTAAAAAACGTGTATGTTGGCATCAGTACTCCTATGCATGATATTATTTAGTAATTTAATCGGCTTGTCGGGTCAAATAAGTCCTTCTAATTTTTTTAGGATTAAAGAATTCAACAACAGTATCAATCGCATCTTGCATATTATATTCCTTACACGAGAAAATGTCTATATAGCCTTCTCCGGTATGATCATTAAAATGTGCAATAATATTAGAAGTTTCGATAAGTTGAATTACTGTCCAACCTTCAAGATGAACTTCATTATGTCCAAAATGCAATACTTGTGGTTCACCATAAGGAACCATGTCGATACGTTCGACTAAGGTTTTAACCCATTTGGTAAGAGTTTCTTTGTTAGTTATCGCTTCAATATTACATTCGCTACAATCAAGCAGCGTATGATATCCCCAGTAATGTGACATTATTCTTCGTCTTCCATGTTAAGTAGATCATCAATATCTAAAGTTTTGAGTGCTCGGGTTAAGCGTTTATCTTTTTTGTGTTGTCGATAATCATCCATATCAGCACCATATTCTTCGTCATCATAATATTCATCATTATAATTACGGCGAGTCTTACCCATTTAGATACTATTCTCCTGCTTGAAATTTGCAATTTGCACATCATCATACTTGTGAGCGTGTCTTAGATGAGTTAGAAGTGGTCCAGGCATGTAAAGCTCGTTTCCATTTCTCGACACGCACCCAAAAGGACACGGCTTTCCTTTAGAAGTTTTAATATTTAGATCTTCAGTGATCTTGTCAGGAACTTCGCTTTCTGGTGGAAGTAGACCAGGAAAGGCGTGAAAAACTAGATCATATGTAATATTTGGATATGGGCAAATCTTATCCTTCATTGCAATAATAAGTTTTGCATCTTCTGGATCAATTGTTTCTAGAACTTGAACAAAAATAGTTTCCCTCTTTAGAGGATTTAGTTGAGCAGCACCATCAATGAATAGATATAGACGACGAAATTCATTATAAAGATTTGATTGCTGATCTAGATTTTCATTTTCCTTGTATGGTGGAGCACCAGAAGGAAGCGCAAACTTAATTGTCGGATCAAACATGTACTTCAGAATTCCATATACAGGAATAATATTTGAACACGAAGCCAGAGATTGAAGCCTCGCATTTGGATCTGGTAGATCATTAATCATCTTTAGCATCTCCGAGATGCCATAGCGCCTAGTCATTCTTAATAATTCCTTGTTCTTTGAGTTCTTTTACAATATTAAGCCATTTGCGATATGTTTCGCCATCCAGCTTATAAAAATTATGTTTTGGGTTGATGGTATGATATAGCTTAGCGGCTAGTTGTTCATTAAAAATCACCTATAGCCTCCACAAGATTCTTCAGCTTCTTTTCAATAAAATAATTAAACAGTTTGCTGCGGTCCTTGTTGGATTGTTTTTCAAACTCTTCAAGAATATTAACTTCAATATAATCTGGAATGCATGAGAAGTCAACCAAAGTTTTATTACGACTAAAATTTCTTAGCATTTCTGAATTACAAAATTCTTCGGGCTGTTGAGTAAGCCAGACCTCAACCCTTTTACTCATAATCGACTTTTGGCGAATACCAGTAACCAAAGTGTCATCCGAACTTAGGAAGTTTGGAATACCATCTCCCACATCACCGCGAATGATATGTTCCTTCAAAAAGGATTCTGGATCATTGCATGTGATATATTTCTTTAGGGGAGGGCTATATTGCTTAACATTTGGATACTTTTGAAGTTGCTGGAAATCCTTATCTCCAGATAGAATGATAATATCTTCGGTTTGGTTATGCTTAACCAGCGTTGCAATAATATCATCTGCTTCCGCACCATCAGCTTGCACAACGCGGTAAGGAAAAACTTCCTTAAGTTCTTCTCGAATCTTATTAAGGCTATCAAAAATCATGTTCCAGTTCAATTCAGAACTATCACGAGCCTTCTTACGATTTGCCTTATAATAAGGGAAAATATCTCGCCTCCAAGACCTACGATCATCGGCAGCGATAACAAGCGCCCCATACTCTGTGGAAAACTTAATTTTGTTTGCGCGAATGCTATTCAACACCATGTGGCGAAGAAGATTTTCGTCCAGGTCTGCGTTTGTGTGATTTCCCAATTGCTCCATAAGCGTAGCAATCATCACCTGTGCCAAATCCATTAAAATCATATCAAATCTTTCATTATATTTAAAATTATTATAAATAATATATATCAAACTTGATTAAATGTCAAGCTCATCTTCTACAAAAAGATCATCATCAAAATCTTCCATAGGATCACCATCAATTTGCATAGCTTCTGCAATATCTTGTAGAGGGTAATAAATATTTGATGATTTTAGAAGTAATGATTTAATAGATTCTACTACAAGAACACAATCTTTAATCGATGATTCATGAGATACATCAAATCCATACATCATTGACCTATCAAAAACTTGTCTAGTAATTTCTACAGAAATCTGATCAAAATATTCTTGACGAATATTATGGATAATAGCATCAGATTCTTCTTGGGTAACAGGAAGATGAGACTTATTTGGAAAATCGATTACGTTATTGGAAAAATTCATGTAATGACCCTAAGCAATACCGTATCTTGATTAATACGGCCATTTGGAACAGTATTAGTGGTCTTTATACCATTGACATTTTTCATTACGGCAAGTTTTCCTAGAGACAATACCAAAGGAAGAACCTCATTTGGTTTACGCAGAGTCTTAGAAATGGACTTAGTTTCATCAAAGTTAATAATAGTCGTACCCCTCACAGAAAGACCTTTATCATCAGCCGAATAATATACATTCAGCTTCTTATATTTAGTGTTAAATGTGAATAGCATTTGTGCCTTTACAATCCTAGTAGGATCAATTGAGGCAATTTTATACACAGAACTTTCTTTCATAAAGGTAACCTTAGAAACCACCTTTTCGGCAGATTTTTCCTTTACCTTACGTGGCTTACGAACAGACTTTTTGGTTTCGGTAAAAGCCATACAATCTGTAATGATTTTAAGTAGAAAAGCCTTACTTTTTCTACGATCACTCATCTTAATATTAGCATAAGCTTCCTTAACCTGAGGATCTCCCCCAGCAATAGCAGTAGACAATTCAGCTTCTAGAGGCATATAGAAAGCAATTATCTTAGATACAAATGCAGACTTAATAGAATTTGTCTTTAGATAATCAAACATACTAAACTCAGATTGATAACCATTCTTATAAAAGTTATCAAATTCTTGTTCGATATCACCAATAATATTATCAAGCTTGTCTGAATCCTTTTCAGCAAGAGTCGAATCATTCTTGGTTGCCACGGAAGACTTTTTATTCGTTTGCACAAACTTAAGTGCATCCGAAATCTTCTTGTTGAGCCATACAATAGACTCTTCGGGAATGTTTACCCCATTCTTAAGCATACGAGAAATTGCACCAGCAGTAGTGCTAGTTCTCCAATCAGGCAGAGTCTTATATGCAGAAATTTGTTCTGGCTTATAATTACCAGATGTCTTCATATAATCAAGAACCCAGGATACAAAATCCTTTTGATCACACGAATAATTATACCAGTTATAAGCCATTCGGATATCCAATACAGTCTTAATATCCGAAGCCTTGGGTTCTGCCCCAATATGTTTGTCGATGTTGTGATTGATTTTGGCGCGTTGAGCAGCCTTCTTTGCATTTTTATCTACGGTAGCCATAGGGTTTCTCCAAATTTATGATGACACATATTACCATAATTGGAGGCCATGTCAATAGCTAGTAAATAAGGGTGTTTGGATCAATATGTGGGTTCAGATTGGATTTGCGCAAATATTGTGCAATCATGTGCATAAGGCTTTGGTGACAATCTTCCACGATTCCATAATTTTTTGATTTGACATGAAGAGGAATTGTTGCCTTCAATGATGCTCCACCATCAAAACCACACATAGCAATACTTTCAAATCCTGATATATGACAAAACTCAAGAGCCTCTCGAATATTAGGAGAATTGCCAGATGAAGAAATTGTAATTAAAATATCACCCTTTTTCATAAGTTTCTTGGCTTGATATGAAAAAATTGAATTATAAGACATGTCATTAGCTATAGCAGTCATTAATGGCACATTAGAAACAAGGGATACGATTCTTGGTTCTAATTGGGTACTGGTAGAAATACCTTTCATACAGTCACACACCAAATGATTTGCGATAGCTGCCGAACCACCATTACCACAGACATAAATGGTATTATCTGTCTGTATGGTTTTTTCAATAAGTCTAGCAGCAGCATCTAGACATGTAGTATCAACTGACCACATAGCATGATTTAAATCGTTAGTATATTCTTTAAAAGTTGTTGTTATAGTCATTATAAACAGTCTCCACTCCAGTACGTGAGAAATTAAAACCTTGTAAGGATAATCCTTTATCATTCATTTCTTTTATGACATGGGCTTGTTTGTTTAGTGGTACATAAAAAAGAAAATATCCTCCTCCACCAGCACCAAGAATCTTGCCACCATATGCACCAGCAGACATAGAGGATTTATAAATCTCATCCAATTCAGGATCAGAAATACCATCGGTTAATTGTTTCTTTAGATTCCATGCTTCATCAAGCATCATACCAAAATCATCATATTGTTTTGAATTTAAATAACGAAAACCTAAGATTGCTTGATCAGTCATTTTAGAAAGAATGTCGTGTTTTGGTTCTGCATTTTGTTTTTCTAAAATTAAATTAGCAGAACGCTTTCTTCCAGTATAGAAAAGTAATAGATTTTCAGTCATGGCATAATGACTAACTGTCGGCGTGTCTATAACAGATTCATCAGGCTTAAATTCAAACAAATTCATTCCGCCATATGCCGCAGCATATTGGTCCTGCTTTCCGATAGGAGAGCCACACTTATCAATCTCTAGATCACAAGCCCACTCAGCAATCTTTTGATGTCTGGGCATAAACGATTTAATATTCAATTCCATAAGATTTTGAATAAGTGCTACAGAAAATGTTGACGATGATCCCAATCCAGTTCCTACTGTTGGGACATCAGCAAATGACGCAATTTCTAATCCGGTTTTGTGTTTATCGCTATAATATTCAATAGCATTTCTTACAATATCATGTTTTAGATTTTTATAATCTTGAACAGTTTCAATTTCAGAATACATCAATTTAACATGATCAATAGGTGTCTTGTTTATCGCAATGTACATATACTTGTTTATTGCAGCAGATAGTACTGCGCCACCATGCTCTCTATAATGAGAAGCAAGGTCCGTGCCGCCCCCGTAGAACGAAACCCGCAATGGTGCTTTTGTTAAAATCATGTCGTTCTAAATGTTAGAATTTGCTTTGCGCTTAGGTCTTGACCTTCATATTGTTGAAGAAGACCATTCAACATTCCTGTCCATTGATTAGAAATCTTGTTCCAATTGTAACGCCCATCAGCATATTGTTTTACAAATCGAAGATAGTTCTGAACTTGATCTTGATGAATTACTGATACTGCTTGATCTAGAGCCTGATAAAAAATATTGGCATGAATATTCTTATCTAGGTCCCAATTATACATTGTGGTAAGACCACCAGCAGTATCGACAAGACCCCCATAATTTGGATGAACACACATTGCACCAGCAGACATAGCTTCAATTAAAGACTTAGAGTTACACTCAAGCCAGATCGAAGGATATGCTAGAATATGAGCCCTCTGAACAGTTTGCCGAACTACATCATTAGGAACAAATCCATGATAATTAATCTTTGGGTGCTGACGACAACGTTCATATAGCGGCTCATATTGTTTATCTGCATCTTCCCACCCATAAATCTTAAATGAAGAAAATACATCTAGAACAATATTATCATACTTTTCTGCAAGAGCTTCAAATACTGGAATTAAAATTTCTAGACCACGCTGTGGAGTAGATGTATAAACCAGTCGAATTTCATTCTTAGACTTTTCTACATAATCAAAAGGTACGATTGCAGTTTCGATTACAGAAGTTTTTTGGTCATGAGGAATACCAAGGAAGTTCTGATATTGAGTCATTTGCCAATGGCCGCAATATACAATCTTGTGGAACCTGGAACGAGAAGATTCATCCTTTAGATGATTTGTTTCTGGGTCCCAAGGTAGATCATGAAGCCACATAATACGAATCTTATCATCACGAAGATTACGAACTCGTGATGGAATAATTTGAAAATTTTGTAAAAGCTCTGGGTCTACTCGGGAAAGCATACCCTCGACCATAACTTCAGTTCCGCCTTGCGAATTCTTATTAAGTTCATTCCGTTCGAACGGCGTATACTCACTCATAATTAAACCACTCCCATTGACTAGAAATAATATTTTGTAAATTGCTTTCTGGGAACATATACCCAGTATATTGTGTAAATCTGGATGAATCGGCGACTAGAAAGTCTGGATCACCTGGACGGCGATCTACGATTTCATAATCAAGGTCTATTCCAGTGATATTTCGGAAGGCTTCTACCAATTCTAGATTTGATGTTCCATGAGACTTTCCAAGGTTAAATACAAAAGTTCCTTGATATTCATCTAACAAATCTAAGGCGAGAAGATGCGCATTAACGACATCTAGAACATGCACATAATCACGAACACAAGTTCCGTCTTTAGTATGATAATCATCACCATATAGCTTAAATGTTGTACCAGCCTTAGCAGCCTTGGACATTTGTGTTAGAATATGCGGTTCGTTTCGATCTTGACCAACATCACCATCTGCACCAGACACATTAAAGAATCTGAAAATTACAGACGAAAAGCCATATGCATCATATGCTTGTTCAAGAATATCTTCAGCATGAAGTTTTGAAATACCATATGGATTTATTGGCATTCTTGGAGAGTCTTCAATGACCATATGTTTTTGTGCGCCATAGGTAGCAGCAGTGCTTGAGAAAACAAACTTACCTTGCCAACCGTTGCTGACAAGGGTATGAACCATTTCTGCGGTTCGTCCTGCATTATTTATAAAGTATGGGAGTGGATCTGCTACAGATGGACCAAGTAAACTATGTGCTGCTAAATGAAAAATACCATCTACACGTTTTTCAATAATATTCTTTAAAAATAATTCTGAACTAAAACAGGTATTAGCCCAATGATCATCCGTATAAAGTGGATAGGTTGCCTTTAGATCAACAGTCGTTACTTTATGACCATGTTCCTTAAGTTTCTTACTAAGAACAGAACCAATATATCCACATGCACCAGTTACTACATAATGACCCATTATTATACACTTTCTAATAGTTTTTTAAGTTCTCTAATATCCTCTTTATGAATATACTCATGATTACCAAGATACTTTTGAAGAGAAAATGGAAGTTTTAAAAATCCAGCATTGGCCAATTTTGTATGACGGTCTTCTCGACTTTGTTCATACCAATCATCATAATTAGTCATTAATCTTCTTGTGCCTCAATTGATTCTTGATATCCTCTGGATATTTCTAGACACAAAGATAATACTGCAAGAGGACTAATCCTCATTGCAATATTAACCATGATCCACTTAGCAATTATAGCTTTGGTTCTATCCCAACCAGAAAGTTCTTGTTTCATTATTAATGCCAACTAATGATTGATTCTGAACGAATTGATCGCCAACCATTATTTTCAGTATCAAATACAACTAGAATACCTTCTTTAGGAAGGTTAACTCGATCAGTCTTTTTCTCGGGAACTTCATAATTAGCATCAATATATTCCTTTTGGAGGGTACATTTCATAATGCGTTCAGACCCATCTACCTTGGTAAAGGTAATTTCAACTATTCCATTATTAAGCTGTTCAGTTAGTTGCATTTTCAAAAAAATCCTTCAAGTCAGTGAAGCCACCAATATAAATCTCTTTGTCGTCTTTGTAAAGGAAAATCTGAGGAACAGTTTTGGCATTCGGAACTTTTTCTAGAAGATCGGCCTTAGTGATATTTCCAGAACCAATACCAATAACTAATTTTTCATATGGAATATTCCGCTTCCTTAAGAGCAGTTCTGCTTGAGAACAATAAGGGCAATATTCTTTAGAATACATTAAAGCTTTATCATACATAATTATTGTCCATTACTATTATTATTAACATGCCATTGACCATACAGACAATGTAAAAATTCGTGGCCTATAAATTCGGGCTGGTAAGATATCATAGGGTCTATCATATGAATTGTACATGTGTCATAATTTGGCGGCGATAAAACACTAAAAGCCACAACAGAAGAAGTATTGACTTTATCCTTATAATTTATCTTACCAAGAGCACCACGCAAATCATTAAAAGAATTATATGTAATCACATTAATAGTTACTGGATTTTTAGAAAACTGTTTTTGGGAAAATACATATCCATCAGAACCTTGAGTATTATTATTGTTTGGAGTACATGCTGCCAAACATAATACTGTTATAGCAAAAAATAATTTCTTCATATTTTATATTCCTCTGAATTATATAAGAAGTCTTATTGACATTGCTACTTATATAATTCTGGCGGCAAGAAGAGGTCCCGATCCCCAAACCATTTCTGGTTCCCTTCGTTTAGCAAACGAGGACAGGTCCCACCTGCTTTACTTGCCATATTTGGTAGTCGAAGGTGGGATCGAACCCACGTCTTCAGTTTTGGAGACTGAGGTACTACCATTGTACGAAGTCCGCTCACATATTCTATTTATAATTATTGAAGCTTATTTCTAACCAAATGGTCAGCAGCATGTGAGGCGGCAAAGCTATATGGCTTAATCTTAGCTTCAATACCTGTTGAACCTTTTACATATCCTAAAGCTTCTTTAACTGCAACATTAGATTTATGCTTTGGATTAGGATTCAAATCTAAGTGAATTTCAAGATTTCTATTACCAAGCACATCTAGGATTTCCATAGCTGCTTCAATAGCATAAAAACTTTCATTTACTAGTCTTTGTTTCATGTTACCATAGTCATCCATAACTATTGAATTGTGGAATAACTTACATCCATGCTTAGAATCTAAATGAAGAATGATTACAGTCGAGTACCTAGCGTACCACTTACCATCTTTCTTAAATCTAATAGAATCAGCACCACAATAAATAGAGGATTTTTCGCTTGAATTAATAATTGCTTTTCTTGCTTCTTCCCAAGAATTATTCTTAAGCATGTTCATATTACAATTTCCTTAATATCAAGCTTTAAATAAAATTAATTAAAAAATGAGGCTAATTATATTGGTGCCTGGGTGCCGTACCGCCCGACTCCCCAAAGGAGGGGTTTTACAGACCCCCCTGCTACAACTTGTAACTTTACCCAGGCATAAATATAATTAAAACAGGAGATCACGAATGAATCTTATAGATATTGCCAATAAATACAATACAAAATTTGCTATTATTATAACAAATGGTGTAAGCACTATGTGGTGCGCTTATTTATTTACCGTTATAGCTTTAATTAGTCTTCCTGCTTCACTTCAAATGGGAATTTATGCAATTATTTCTTGGATTGCGCAAACTTTTCTCCAATTAGTATTATTATCTGTCATCATGGTTGGCCAGAATATTCTAAGTAACAAATCAGAAATTCGTGCCGAAGAAGACCATAATACTATTTTAAAGGAATTACAAGAACTAAAAGAAATGCACGCCGAATTGCATACATTAGTAACAAAACTAGATACTGGTGCCTAGAGACGGAATTGAACCGCCGACACAGGGATTTTCAGTCCCTTGCTCTACCAACTGAGCTATCTAGGCATTAATGGTGCCCCCGGTCGGAATCGAACCGACACACCTTGCGGTACCGGATTTTGAATCCGGCGCGTCTACCAGTTCCACCACAGGGGCAAATAATAATAGGGCCAATTAACAGTTGGCGCTCCACCACTTACTCTTTACAGAAGTAAGAAACTGTAGATGGGAGCGGATAGTGGAGTCGCACCACTGACCTCTAGGTTATGAGCCTAGCGCGCTACTGCCTGCGCCAACCCGCAACTTGGTGGAGAATAGCGGATTCGAACCGCTCGCCTTCTGAATGCAAATCAGACGCTCTACCAAATGAGCTAATTCCCCAAACACTGGTGTTGTAATCTAGACTCGAACTAGAACCCTTCTCCTTATGAGGGAGACGCACTGCCATTATGCTATCACAACAAATACTGGTGCCGCAACGAGGAATCGAACCCCGGACATTCACGTTACAAAGGTGACACTCTACCAACTGAGCTATTGCGGCGTATTGAGTTTTATTTATATAAAACTTATAAAATTCTTAATTTTTTTACACTCGGTAGTGATAATAACACTACCATCTTTTTTGTCAATAGTTTTTATAGGTTTTGCTTTTAAAGAAGGATACGTTTTTAACAAAATTTTATTGCTCAATACGTTTACTTTAATATTTTCTTTAGCAGGGTCTAAAATGATCCGACAATCTACAGGTCTAACATATATTGTTTTTTTAGATGGTACAACCATAATCTGAGAAACTGTTCGCATTTCTCTTGGTTTAGTTTGTACTCTAAAATTATTCATTTGTAAATTATCATTATTCTTAGAAGCAAGACCATCAATCAAGTCCATTGGATCATTAGCTTCCTTAGCAATTTTTTCTGCCAATTTTAATCTACATACACTACTTTTCCAATTTCTGGTTTGGACTGGATCAATTCCAGGTTGGTATCCAGAAGTCTTTAACCAAACACCATGATTAGTCCTCACGATAGTTTCGGTTAAAGGTATTTCTTTCATAACATGATGATATTCACCCCTGTCATTTTTATCAGATTCAATAAATATCATTGTATCTTTATTAAATACTGCTACATAACCATCAAGTTTATGATTAACAAGATAATCAGCAGCTTCTTGTGGTGTCTTACATTTTAAAGCTTTATGAATAGTTAGTCCGTCTTTGTCGTCCGTCTCGGCCATAAGCGATTCAGTAGAAGATGTGGTAATGATCCCCATACCATATTTATTCATGCCTTCACTATATCCAGTTTGTTCATCATACTGAACTAAAACATTGTCATCAAACTTTCCTGGTTCATCTGGAAAATAAACAGTTGGCGTATAGTCTTGATCTCTATTTTTAGCGACTACCCAACCAACGCCTTTGAAATATTTTCCGATTAGAATACACATAAATGATCTCCTGTTTAGAGATATTTATATTAATCCCGCGTCATATAACATACTTCTTTAACTAGATGTACCAATTCTTCTACAGTAGAAACAATCAGCTTTGAAGTTACATAATCCTCATCCTTATCACGACCACTGATTTCAAGCATGAAACCATTGTCATACATATAAACATTAAAACTATCATTCACTTTCTTAAGTTTATCAGACACTTTAGCCATTATATTATCCTTTTAATTATAAAAATGGTGAACCCTCTGGGACTCGAACCCAGAACCTTCTGATTAAAAGTCAGACGCGCTAACCTGTTGTGCCAAGGGTTCTTATTGAGAGTGGTTCGCCGAGTGTGTTATCAGCGCGAATTTTGGTAGACCGGGAGAGAATCGAACTCTCAGCAAATCGGTAATCTGCCGACCAAAGGGGGTATAAGGCCCTCGCCACCACCAGATGCCAGTCCATATAAAAATTATTTATCTTTTTTTTGAATTTCTTCAATTCTTTTTTGCAGATAAATTTTAGCATAATCATAATATTCTTCATTATACATATTACGGTTGCCAATATAAGCCAATTCATTTTTTAGAACGGTTAATGCTTGCATTTCCACACTAGACATAGCCATATTAAATCCACCGTAGATTCATAATCCTAATTTGTTCATTGGGATGCTTATTCTGTAGATATTGTTGAACTGCAAAATCGCTACTAGCTGTCCTAAGATTGATCTGAGAAGATCCCTGAATTGTGATTCTAGTTGTATTGTGATAATAGTCAACCAAAAATGTTGAACGATCCATAAAAAAATCTCCTAGTTGTGTTTAGAATTTCATTATAAATATATCTAAACATATGTCAATGGGAAAAAATATGACGAACAAAGCCTTTTTATCGCCGTTAAATTTCAAGTTTCAAGTCAAGAAGTTACCAACTTTCGTTGACTATGTCCAGGCATTCAATTTTCCAGGAGTAACGACAGGTGAAACCAGTGGTTTTAAAAATCCGTTTCAAACTATCGTAGTTCCAGGCGAACATATGAAATTTGCAAAAATTAGAGCCACATTTAAAATTGATGCTGATTTAGTTAATTATAGAGAAATATTCGATTGGATCGAAGGTCTAGGAAAACCTACAAATTTTGACCAATATGCAAAAATAGCAAATAATGTGCCAACCAACGGTTTAGGGCCACAAGTTGATGGATCAATAATTATTTTAGATTCCAGCCTAAAACCAAATATCAGATTTGATTTTTTTGATTTATATCCAACACACCTTTCAGGATTTAAATTAGATTATACTTTAGAAGATGTTGAATATATTACGGCTGATGTAGAATTTAGTTATAGACAGTATACTTATACTATGTTACAATAAGTTTTTACAAATCGATAAAGGTTTATATTATGACTATTGATGAAATTTTTGAACAATGGGATAAGGATTCCGAAATTGATCGGACTGAACTTGGTTCCGAAGCACTCAATATTTCCAAATTACATAATAAATATTATAAATTTTATGTCAATGAAAAAATGAAATTGATTCAAATGGAATCAGACTTAAAACAAATATCATCTATTCGACATGATTTTTACAGCGGCGCAATCGATGATGATACGCTACGCGAAATGGGTTGGGTTGAGGAATTTCAAGAAGTTGGTAGAAAAAGAATTCTAAAAACCGAAGTACCTAGATATCTAGAATCGGATAAACTAATCATAGGCAAAATCCTAAGAGTCGCGGCCCAAAAAGAAAAGGTAGCACTTTTAGATTCAATTATCAAGTCCTTTGTTAATCGCGGATTTAATATTAAGGCGGCTGTGGAATGGTCTAAGTTCCAGGTCGGAGCATAATGAGTGATAATTTAACAATTCAAAAATATGATGAATCGTATGTAAAAATTCGTGCCGAGGCATCTATCTTACACGAAATCAGTGATCATTTTACATTTGCTGTTCCTGGTGCAAAATTCTCACCAGCCTATAGAAATAAGGTATGGGATGGAAAAATTCGTCTTTTGAATGTTATGACCGGCTTGATATATGCTGGATTGATTCCATACATTGAAAATTATGCCAAGGAAAGAGGGTATGAAATTTTTTATGATGGAGATTTTTCGGATACAGAATTTTCATTAAAAGAAGCTTCCGATTTTACCAAGTCGTTAAACCTGCCTTATGAAGTCCGAGATTATCAATTAGAATCGTTTGTTCATTCTATAAGAAAATGTAGAACACTTTTATTGTCACCAACTGCTTCCGGCAAATCTTTAATCATTTATTTGATCATAAGATATTATGAAGCAAAAACACTTTTGATTGTGCCAACAATTTCTCTGGTCACTCAAATGGCTTCAGACTTTGTTGAATATGGATACACAAAAAAATGCCATTTAATCACTGCCGGTGTAACAAAAAACACTGAAGAACTAGTAACAATTTCTACATGGCAATCTATTTTTAAAATGCCCAAATCTTGGTTTGATCAATTTGATGTTGTGATTGGTGATGAGGCTCATTTATTCAAAGCCAAATCTTTAGTTAGTATCATGGGAAAAATGGTTGATTGTAAATATAGATTTGGATTGACAGGAACTTTGGATGGAACACAAACTCATGCTTTAGTTCTTCAAGGATTATTTGGTGCTGTAAAAAAAGTTGTTACCACATCAGAATTAATCGAACAAAAACATTTATCCACATTCAACATCAAAAGCATCGTGCTTTCATACCCAGATTATATTAGGAAAGACATTTCAAAAAAGAAATATCAAGAAGAAATTGATTTCATTGTTACGAATGAAGCAAGAAATAAATTCTTAAAAAATTTAGCATTATCCTTAGATGGTAACACATTAGTACTTTTTCAGTATGTAGAAAAACACGGAGAAGTATTATACAAAATGATTAAGGATGCTGCCTCTAGTCGTAACGTATATTATGTTTCGGGCAAAGTACAGGGTGATGATAGAGAACGTATTAGAAAAATTGTAGAGACCGAAACAAATGCAATTATCGTTGCTTCTTCAGGCGTATATTCTACGGGTATAAATATAACGAGTCTCAAGAATCTTATATTTTCTTCTCCCAGTAAATCCCGCATTAAAAACCTACAATCCATTGGACGGGTTCTAAGAAAAAATTCAAATGTAGATACAGCTACATTATATGATATTGCAGATGATTTATCCTGGAAAAGTAATCAAAATTATACACTACAACATTTCAAGGAAAGAATAAAATTATATTCTGAAGAAGAATTTCCTAATAAAATTTATAATGTGAGTTTAAAATTATGATTGATAAACCCATTCTAGTTAGAATTACTACAGGTGATGTTTTTTTAGGCATCTTATTTGAAGAAACAGAATCAGGAATTCTACTTTCAAATCCTGTTAGAGTTGATATAATTGATGATGAAGATTCCCCAACTCCATATATTGGAATTTTTAAATGGGATGATTTTTCTGATGAGAAAGAAGTATACTTTGATAAATTTCATGTTTTATATTACACTTTACCTAGTAAACAACTTCTTGGATATTATGAAAAACATCTATCTCATATAGACACAGCTACTAAGATAACTGATACAGCTAAATCTCCTCAAGAACTTCAAGATCTTATATCAGCAGTCAAGGAACGATTGTTGCTAGCTAATACAGATATTAATTAGGTTTATATATTTTCCTTATAATTATTATACTCAAGATAAAAAACCCTGTCAAGATAAAAAAATCAGTTTGAAAAAAAACTTTACATTAATCCAGAACCATATTATAATATAATTTAGTATGGTTCTAACATAGGTATTTTTAATGGTAGAAAAAAAGAAGCCAATTCATTATGTAAACAATAAAGACTTTTATAAAGCAATGGTAGAATATAAAGCCATGTGTGTTAAAGCCGAGGAAGAAGGAAATCAACAACCAAGAATTCCTAATTACATCGGAACATGCATATATGACATAGCAAATAAACTATCCAATCATAAAAGTTTTGGACTTTATTCATATAAAGATGAGATGATATCGGACGGAATTGAAACTTGTATAGCTAATATAAAAAGTTTCAATCCTGAAAAGTATGACAACCCATTTGCATATTTCACACAAATTTGTTGGCATTCGTTTGTTCAACGAATTCAAAAAGAAAAGAAACAACAATATATCAAGTATAAGTCATTAGAAAATGCAATTCTCTCTAATGATCAACATGTGTTTCAAGATTCTGATGATAGAAATATAAGTGGAAGTGGGTATAACGAAGCAGCAATTCATGTTATTGGTTCTTATGAGGCTTCTGTGCAAAAGAAGAAAGATGACAATAAGCAGAAGAAAGCTTTAGAAAAATTTATGAAAATTGAGGAATCAGATGTTTAATACTTTACCCCCATTAATTCAAGATTGGATTTCCAATCTAAACAATAAGTCAACTCCAAAGCATATTAGATATAATTATTATACTATGCTCAAGAATATCGTTGAAGAAGCCAATAAAGAAATTGCCAAGTTTCAATTAGAACTAGATAGGTAAAAATGAAAATTGCACTTATTACTGATCAACACTTTGGTGTTAGAAATGATTCTATACATTTTCATGAATATTTTTCAAAATTTTATGAAAATGTGTTTTTGCCATATCTTAAAGATAACAATATAGAAACTATAGTAGATTTGGGAGATACCTTCGATAGAAGAAAAATTATAAATTTACATTCTTTATACTTGTGTAAAAAATACTGGTTTGATAAAATTGAAAATAGTAATTTATTTTTGCATTTAATTGTAGGAAACCATTGTACATATTTTAAAAATACTAATGAAATTAATTCTCCTGATTTATTATTAAAAAATTATAAAAATATAAAAGTTTATTCTAAGCCAACTGAAATTGAATTTGATGGCTGTAACATCGTTTTGATGCCTTGGATGTGCCAAGATAATATGCAAGATGCACTAGATATTATTAAGACCACTTCGGCTCAAGTTTTGCTGGGTCATCTAGAATTATCTGGGTTTGAGATGTACAAGGGGAATATTATCGATCATGGAATGGATACGAATATTTTTGAAAAGTTTGATGTGGTCTGTTCTGGACATTACCATCATAAATCATCTAGAGGAAACATTAACTATCTTGGCTGTCCATATGAAATTACATGGTCAGATTATGGTGATCAAAAAGGATTTCATGTTTTTGACACCGAAACAAGAGACTTGACATTTATTCCAAACCCATATAAGATGTTCAATAAGATAAATTATGACGACATTAATGGTGATATGTCAAAAGTTAGTGATTCTGTTTTAGAACAATATCGAGAAACATACATTAAGATAATGGTCCATAATAAAGCAAACCCGTACATGTTCGATCAATTTATTGATCGCCTAGAAAAACTCGACCTTCTTGGTATTCAAATTATCGAAGATAATATCGATCTTGATATTGAAAACGACACAGATATTACTGAAGGCGCAGAAGACACTCTTTCTATTCTCCAGAAGTATGTGGAACATATTGAATCTGATGTAGATAAGAAAGAGGTTGTGAAATTTTTGGGCGAGTTATATTCAGAAGCAAACAATCTGTAAAGAAAATATTATGGCAATAATTTTTAAGACTGTTAGATGGAAAAATCTGTTGAGTACAGGCAATCTCTTCACAGAAGTCAATCTTATTTCTTCACCATCAACGTTGATTATCGGCGAAAATGGTGCAGGAAAATCTACTTTTATTGAAGCTATATCAGTTGCTCTATATGGAAAAGCTTTTCGTAAAATTAATAAGCCACAACTTATTAATTCGATTAATCAAAAGCAAATGTTAGTTGAGCTAGAGTTTTCTATTGGAAACAAGGAGTATTTGGTTCGTCGTGGTATGAAACCAAATGTGTTTGAAATTTTCCAAGACGGAAATCTATTAAACCAAGATGCTGCTAATACAGATTATCAAGAATATCTTGAAAAACACATTCTGAAGATGAACCATAAATCATTTACCCAAATTGTAACTTTGGGTTCTCGTTCTTATATCCCATTCATGCAACTTACTGCTGCTGCCAGAAGAGAAGTTATTGAAGACCTCCTTGATCTACAAATCTTTTCCGCCATGAATACTATTCTAAAACAAAAGGTTTCTGATAATAAGACAGAAATCAAAGATATTAAAAGTTCTACAGAATTAGTTCAAGAAAAGATTCGGCTTCAAAAAGAATATATCAAAAACATTGAAGCAAACAATGACAAGCAAATAGAAACTAATAAACAAAAGATTTTTGATTTTGACATGAATATTAAGTCTTGGACTATAGACATTCAAGACTTACAATCAGAAATTATAAAACTTACTACAGAATATAAATTGAGTGAATCAGATAGTATTTCCAAAAAACTAAAAAACCTTTCTTCATTAGAAACACAATTCTCGGATAAGTTAAAAAATATTAATAATGAAGTTCATTTTTATGATGAAAATGATAACTGTCCTACGTGCAAACAAAGTATTAATGAACAATTTAAACATGATACAGTAGAAAAGAAGAATGTTCAGGCTAAGGAAATTGAAGACGCTTTGAATACGTTAACTGAAAAATATAAAGAATTGAATGAACGTATGACTGAAATGACAGAGATCACTCTTAAGATTTCAGAATTGAATGTTCAAATTACAGAACTAAATATTAAAATTAGTCAAACCAATGATTTTAAAGACAAAATCGCCCAGGAAATTGTTCGACTAGAGATAGAACATAAAGAAAATTCAGATGATAAAAATAGATTAGAAATATTAAAATCTGAATTAACTTCTTATATTTCATCTCATGAAGAGCTTCTTAAGAAGAAGTCTATGTTGGATACTATCGCTATCCTACTTAAGGATGGTGGTATTAAAGCAAAAATTATAAAACAATATATTCCTATCATCAATAAGCTCATCAATAAATATCTTGCTGCTATGGAACTTTCTTGCTCTTTTGAGCTTGACGAGAACTTCAATGAAGTGGTAAGATCGCGGCATAGAGATGAATTCTCATATGAGTCATTCTCCGAGGGAGAAAAAGCAAGGATTGATCTTGCTATTCTTTTCTCTTGGAGGTCTGTTGCAAAACTAAGAAATGCAAATTCATCAAACCTTTTGATTTTAGACGAAACATTTGATGGCCCATTGGATGCTACTGGAACTGAAGAATTACTAAAGATTATCAGTTCAATAACATCAGACTCGAATGTTTTTGTTATAAGTCATAAAGGAGATTCTATGATTGATAAATTCACAAACATTATTAAATTTGAAAAGCATAAAAATTTTAGTAGGATTGCTGCATGACATACGATATGTATATTGTATTTTATAATTATCCACAAGGAATTTATAGTACCGTGGAACAAGCCAAAGAAAAGCTTGAAGAATTGCGTAAAGATATTGCTATTAATATGAAAGATGTTCATGTTTATGGGCAAAATTTCGGAGATGTTATTATGGATTATAAAAATAGGATTGTATTATGAAGAATTTGTACCAATTTTATTGGGACTGCGGTCGTATGGGATCAGTAGAAGGTTTGTTTGTAGCAGATGATAAAGCTGTAGACAAAGCTTACAATAAGAGAGTTTATCTGGGTGAAGTGCTTGGAAAACATTCTGAGATTAGTGGAGTATTGAAACAAGATGATATTACTCTTGTTTCAGATGACCAATCTAAAATTACTTGGTTAGTGTCTCTTTTGGGTGAAAATATTAGCGGATTCAATCCTCTAGAATATATGGACGATTACGAGGATGAAGATGAAGAATGAAATTGATTGTCGCTGGCTCAAGAAGCATTGATGATTATGACCTTATTACAAAAAGAATAAGTTCAATTTTGTTGAAGGAGTGTCCTAACAATAAAGTCACTCATTTAATTTCTGGAAGAGCTTCAGGACCAGATAAAATTGGAGAATATTGGGCTTCTCTTATAGGCGTTCCTATCATATATATGCCAGCAGATTGGGACCAGTATAAAAAAGCTGCTGGGTCTATACGAAACGCTGAAATGGCTAAGATTTGTGATTTTGCCATTATATTTTGGGATGGTAAATCCAAAGGAACCCAAAATATGATTTTTAATATGAAAAAAGTAAACAAACCATATATCGTAGAAGTGATTTATAATGATTGACAAACTAAAATTAGTCCCTTACAATGACCCTATACTACATCAACCATGTGAAAAATTTGATTTCAAAAATCCACAATTTGACATTATAAATTTTTCATATAAAATGGTTGATGCTATGCGGGAAAATCGTGGATTGGGATTGGCTGCAAATCAAGTTGGGTACCCATACAAGATTTTTGTATTGCAATCTTCGCCAATTTATTGTGTAATTAATCCAAAAATTCTTCATGTATCAGACGAAATGATAACTCTTGAAGAGGGATGTTTGTCATATCCGGGATTGCTTGTTAAGGTGAAGCGCCCCCTTTGGATTAAAGTTAGATTTAACAATCCAAATGGCTCAGCACAGACTCTAAGATTTGAGGGTATGACTGCACGATGTTTCCTTCATGAAATGACTCACATTAATGGTGAATCTTGGAAAGATTATGTTTCTAAATTAGAATTAGAAATGTCATTAAAAAAATGTAATAAAAAAACAGGAATAAAATATAACTTATCAAATTTTAGGTAAATAACTATAACCTTGAGTGTTGTTTCTGCACAGTTTTAAAATATGACTTGCTGAGTATTTTGCCTTTGGGGATTTTGAAGCTTGATTAGCCGAAGAAAATGTTCCCCAAGGAGTAATCCAAGTTCCAGTAGATTTTGTAATTAATATTTTTTCTAAACTTTTTGATCCATTTACAAATCTATTTTTGCTAGTTTTACTTATAATATTTTTTGTATGTTCTGTATGATGTTTTTTATACATTGATCCTTTATTTCCATTTTCAAAGTATATTTTTCTTTTTTGTCTCATTAATCGTTTAGATTTTTCAGTATGATTTTTTCCATACATAGGGTTTTTTTCTTCAGAAACATCACGATGATTTAATTTTATATTATTTTTATGTTTTTTAGAAAATTCTATTCCGGGAGGAAATCCATCAATACCATTTTCTAATATTAAATTTGCCCATTCTTCAGATTCGACTATATTATTTTCTTTTGAAAAATTTAATGCAAAGGCATTGCATATATCAATATCATCAAATTTCCAAATATTAATAGTTTTAACTGTTGAATTATATGATTTAATGTGGCGCGACCAATATTTTCCTGAACCGCGATATTTTTTCGGGTTATTATTAGTAGTTTTACCAAAATATTTTAGATTACAATGAGAGCATTGTTTTACATATAGATAAATTAACATAATAAATTTCCTATTTTATTGACATCAAACTCAAATTATATATAATATATTGAATATGATCATATAGAATTTGGACAAACGTTTATTGGTGCTGCGGATTTTATGCAGAAAGATAAGGCTGAAAGACATTGGAAAAAGATTCTAAGGAAAAATTAATATCTTGGCCTATGGGTCGTGATAGATCAGTAAATGAACCTAAGGTGATCGGTTATATGTGCAAAATCGATTGGGAATGTGAATTGGGTTCAAATCACTACGGCAATACCGTATACCCATCTATAGAAACTTTAAAGCAAGATCATGAGATGTGGGAAGATTGTGGTATTGTTGAAGTTGAAGTTTGGTTTAACAACATAATTGAAAAAGGAAATATATAATGAATGAGACTCCAGTTTCTGCCAATCGTCTAAAGGATTTTATTGTGCGTATTGAAAACATAGAAGAAGATCTTGACGCTCTAAAGGTAGACCGTAAGGAAATCTATGCCGAACTAAAGGGTGAAGGTTTTGATGGTAAGGTTGTTCGTAAAATTGTTCGTCTACGTAAGCAAGATCGCGCAAAGCGTCAAGAAGAACAGGCTATCCTAGACCTATATCTAACTGCAATTGGTGAACATGTTTAATGTTGGTTCGCGACATTACTAAATTAGAATATAAATACAACGAGGGAAAACTTCTCCGCGAAATTACGGAGTATATTGATGACACCTACAATCAGCATTATTCCCAAAATAAATTTCAAGCTACAGAATTTATTATTGACGGTGGTCATGGTACCGGATTTTGTGTTGGAAATGTTTTGAAGTATGCTCAGCGTTATGGTCATAAGGGAACCCCTGTAGATTGGCGAAAAGATATGATGAAAGTTATTCATTACGCCATCATGCAACTATATGTACATGACTCAGAATATAATCAACCCAAAGGTGAAAAATAATTCTTTATAAATAGAATGTAGGTCGCGGAGACACCCAAGAATCCCACCTACTCTAATTCTGTTTAGGAGAATCAGCATGGTTATTTATAAACACACATCAACGGATAGAACACCCTATACATATTTAATCGGATGGTCTTCTGAAAATAAATGGTATTACGGTGTTCGTTATGCCAAAGGATGTCACCCAAATGATCTTTGGATAACATATTTTACTTCGAGTAAAATTGTAAAAAAATATACAGAAAAACATGGTTCTCCAAATATTATTCAAATAAGAAAAATATTTAAAGATTGTAATTCTGCATTTATTTGGGAACAAACCGTTTTAAAAAAAAATAAATGCAGAAAACAATAAGAAATATCTAAACGGTAGAAACACTACTGGAAAAATTGTAAAATCGGAAGACATAAACTCTGGAAGATTTAAGCCTGGACAAACACCCCATAATAAAGGAATATCAATTAAAGATATTGTTTCTGTGGAAGAACGTAAAAAAAGATACGGTAGACATATAACAGAACAAGAAAAAAATAATTTACGTATTATAAACAAAAAAAGAATGGTAGATGGATCAAATAGAGAACATCTTAGAAATAAAACAAAAGAACAATTTAATGATCCTATAAAAAAACAAAAACACAAAGACGCTTGTTTAGAAATAAATGTTGCAAAAGAAACTGTTTGGATGAATTTTAATAATAAAAATTTTAGAATTAAACAAAAAAATGTTGATCAACATTTAAATTTGGGATATAAAACCGGAAGAGTAAATTTCTATAGAAGTGTGAATAAAACCTAAAAATGGAAAAAATTGAAAGGATTTAAAATGGAAATAAAAATTGATATAAACGAGCTAAGAAAGCGCAAGCTTTTTGTTGCAGCACCTATGTATGGTAAATAATACTGCCTCTTACTTGAGTAATTAAGTATAGATAACTATGTTAATTGCTGGAAACTCCTTAGAGCCTATATGCTACAATATCATAAAAGATATGAATGCTATAAAAAGTTATAGGATTGGACAATCAGCAGCCAAGCGCCAATACGGTGAAGGTTCAACGACTATCCCAACAGGGAGTAAGATCAAGTGATCTGAAATGCATAGCCCCAATAATGGGTGAAGATATAGTCTGATCTTTATGGAAACATAAAGCAGTTTAAAAACGGTTTGATTCTAACGAAATCAAATGAACATAAATGGGTCAGTGTGCTGGTATGTTCTGTCGATCAACTAATGATCTAGCAGCAGCAGCCGTACATTATGGAATCGAACTACGATTTTATTATCTCTTTAACGAGTCTCTAATTACTCGCGCACGCAACTATTGCATGGACGAATTCATACGGTCAGATTGTACTCATATGATCTTTATTGACTCCGATATTGGATTTAATGCCCAAGATATTATCACTTTCCTTGCATTGATGAGCGAAGATAGTGAATACGATATCTTGTGTGGTCCATATCCAAAGAAGTGTATTTCTTGGGAAAAGGTAAAGGCTGCTGTCGATATGGGTATTGCTGACGAAGACGCAAATGTTCTAGAAAAGTTTGTTGGTGATTATGTCTTCAATCCAGTTGGCGGTGTTACAGAAATTCCTCTCGGCGAGCCGGTTGAAGTTCTAGAATCTGGCACTGGTTTCATGATGATTAAGAAGTCAGCCGTTCTGAAGTTTGCTGAAACCTATCCTGAGTATTCATATCGCCCAGACCATGTTCGTACTGCAGCCTTTGATGGTTCGCGTGAAATTCTTCAATTCTTCCAAGCTGAAATCGATCCAGAATCTAAGCGTTATCTATCAGAAGATTATTGGTTCTGCCAAAAGGCTCGTAAGGCTGGTATTAAGGTTTGGTTGGCTCCTTGGGTTCAGCTACAACATGTTGGTTCTTACATCTTCGGTGGTTCTCTCGCTGATCTGGCTTCTGTTGGTGCTGCCGCAACTGTCGATCCAAGTAAACTAGGTAAGAAACGCTAAAATACACTTTTTATAAGTGATTGACATATAATAAAATATAAGCTATATTATGATCTATGATTTAACGACCTAGAGGATATATTATGAAATTGAGTGAACGTACTCTACAAATCTTAAAGAATTTTTCAACTATCAATACCTCTATCTTTGTTCGTCCAGGGAATGTTCTTAGTACTACCAACACCGCTAAGACAATCCTTGCGACGGCAGAGATTCGAGATAGATTTTCAGAAAAGTTCTGTATATATGATCTATCAAGGTTCTTGGGTACAATTTCGCTGTTTGATGATCCAGACTTTGATTTCCAAGAAGATTTTGTTACCATTAGTTCTGGTAAGCAACGCATTAATTATGTTTATGCTTCAGAGTCGATGATTGCTTATCCTCTTAGGTCTGAGATTGTATTTGATGATATTGTAGTAGAATTTGACTTAACTAATGAACAACTTTCTAAGCTAAAGGAAGCTGGTTCTATTCTTCAGATGCCAATGATTTCTTTTATTGGTGATGAAGGCACACTATCAGTTCGTGCGGTAAACCCAAAAACGCCGTCTGCTGATATGTTTAGTATGGACGTTGGTGAGACAGATAAGAATTTTAAAATTTTCTTTAAGCCAGAAAATTTTAAGTTTATTAAGGATAATTATCGTGTTACTGTTGGTGATGGTGTAGTAAAGTTTGCGACAATTGATAAATACTCTGGATTACCACTAACGTATTGGGTTGCTACTGAAGCAAAGACTAAATAATATATTATGATGGATAGTAGCTCAGTTGGTAGAGCGTCTGGCTGTTAACCAGAATGTCACAGGTTCGAGCCCTGTCTATCCAGCCATCATTTTCTATAAATATATTTTTATTTGGAGAAAATAATGTTATCATTTTTAGGCTTTTTAAACGAAGATCGTAAAGTTGATCCAGAAAAACTTGCACATAGAGTTGCAAGGCGTTATGGTAAGAGAACCAATTACGGCAAATGGTTAAAAGCCGAAAAGGGAAAACATGTTCCCCTTTCATCTTATAATAGAAAATCTGTTGATTCTGTCGAAAGAAAATTAGATAGAGTTGCTCCGTTTTATAATTCTGGGCACCAGACACATTATAAGCCAGAAAGGATGGAAGTTAAATCTTTACATGCAACACAACCCTTTAATAGGACGGATAATCCTGATAGAGTAAAGGATAAGATTGCAGAAAAGAATCCTAGTCACATTCGAGTTGCTACTCACAAAGGCAAACGGTATGTGGTAGATGGTCACCATGCAGTTATGGCGGCACATCTTAGGGGCGATAGTCATGTTGATGTACATCATATAGATTTAGATCAACACAAATAAATATTAAGGAAAGTTAATCAGCCCGGCGGCTGACCTAGTCTTGAAAACTAGTGGTACCTTGACCGGTATGGAGATCGACACTTCAGCTTTCCGCACGCGCCCCGAAGTTATATAAATAGTAATGTCAATAAAACTTGCTATATAACTTCGGGGAATAACTTTGTTTTACACTATATATAAAATTACTAATATATTAGATAACAAGATTTATATTGGTAAACACCAAACTAAAAATATAAATGACAATTATATGGGTTCTGGGAAACATCTTAAACGTGCTATTAAAAAATATGGTATTGAAAATTTTGTAAAAGAATTTTTATTCATTTTTGATAATGAAGAAGAAATGAATATTAAAGAAAAAGAATTAGTTTCTGAAGAATTTTGTTTAAGAGAAGATACTTATAATATGTGTGTTGGTGGCCAAGGTGGATTTGGTTATATTAATCAACATGGACTAAATTGGACATATGAAAAAAACAAAAGAATATCTAAATTTAGTACATTTTCTAAAGAAGAAAGAAGTTTTTATGGTCATCTTGGTGGTAAAGTTGCTATAACAAATTTATTAAAATATAATAAGACCGGTAATGGCGGTAGAAAAACTGGAGAACTAAAAACATCTGGATTTCAGACTGGAATTGCTGGTAAAGCTTCGTCTTTAAGCATAAATAGCATTAATAATAAAAAAATAAAATGTAATTGTGGATTAATTACAACTAAAGGTCCAATGACAATTCATAAGAAAAAATGCAAATTGTAAATTGGTAAGACATACCAATAATCAAAAAAAGAACACAAAAAGTTTTATAACTTTAAAAGAGTTACAAGAAAATATAGAAAAATTCAATGAATTATACGGCTTGATGGCAGAATGATTTATGCAAAGGTCTGCAAAACCTTCTATCCGAGTTTGATTCTCGGTCAAGCCTCCATCTAATATAATGAGATATGTGTGGGTTCGAATCCCATCAGGAACTCCAATATTATCCGGGTGTAGCTCAGAGGTAGAGCACTCGCTTTGGGAGCGAGGGGTCGTTGGTTCAATCCCAGCCACCCGGACCATTTTTCTTGATTTTTACCTAAATACGGTGTATACTCTACACACATATAACATAAGGTGAATATAAAATGTCATACATTGTCGATCCAGAATTATCCGAATATGCAAATGAATCTCAAAAAACCTATATCGAAGCTGTAAATCGTTTAGGGAGCTTTCATAAAGCTGAACAAGAAATGAAAATGGGCAGGGATGCAATCCGCGCCTCAATTCGTAGACTTAAGGAACGAGCCGCACTTCGTGGTTACGCTCCAGAATATAATATGGACAAGACCGTTCCAGACGGATTCTTCGTAACCAAGGTTTCTACTAACTATCGTGACGATGGTTCAGTAGCCCAACAGTGGATTCAATCAAAGCCAGATGAACAAGCTAAGTTCAAGATTCTGATTGATGCCATCGAAAATGCTCTAGCGAAGGAACGTCCTCGCACACCAGCAATCAAAAAGCCCCTATACACAACTTCTTCTCTGTGCAATCTTTATACTTTCACCGACTATCATATGGGTATGTTAGCTTGGTATAAGGAAGCTGGTGCTGATTGGAATATTGAAATTGCAACCAATGTTCTTATTGGTTGTTTTGAACAAATGATTTCGATGTCTCCTGCAGCAAAGGTCTGTGTTATTAATCAGCTAGGAGACTTCTTACATTTTGATGGTCTAGCGCCAGTAACTCCGACTTCTGGTCATATTGTTGATAATGCTGGTAATTATTCCCAAGTAGTTGAAGCTACTATTGATGTTCTATGCCGAGTTGTCGATATTGCTCTGATGAAGCACGAAGAAGTTCATCTTGTTCTTGCTGAAGGAAACCATGATATGGGTGGTTCTGTTTGGCTACGTAAGCTATTCAAGAAACTTTACCGCGATGAACCTAGACTAACTATTAACGATAGCGAAACACCATATTATATCTATACTCATGGCGAAACTCTTATTGGGTTCTCACACGGCCATAAAAAGAAGAAGGAAGGTTTACCTCTTCTATTTGCTGCTAAGTTCCGTAAAGAATGGGGTGCAGCTACTAAGACATATATTCATTGTGGTCATTATCATCATGAAGATGTCAAGGAATATCCTGGTGCCAAAGTTATTCAACATCCAACTCTAGCTGCATCTGATGCATATGCTGCACGCGGAGGTTGGTTGTCAGAACGGCAAGCATCTGGTATAACATACCATGATAAGTATGGAAAGGTTGGAGAAGTCGTAGTGACTCCCGAAATGCTTTCCTAATTGTATAATGTTTTAGTGGAGTAATTTATATTATGAATGATGAATTTTTGTGGTGTGAAAAATATCGCCCAAAGACAATTGCTGAGACTATTCTTCCAGAGGATTTGAAGAATATGTTTCAGCAATTTGTAGACAATAAGAATATTCCAAATCTAATTCTATGTGGTTCTGCTGGTGTAGGTAAGACTACAGTAGCGCGAGCTATGCTAGAAGAACTTGGTTGTGATTATATCGTAATCAACGGATCGATGAATGGTAACATCGATACCTTACGTACCGAAATTCAAAACTTCGCATCATCAGTTTCTTTTTCTGGTGGCCGTAAATATGTAATTCTTGACGAAGCAGATTATCTAAACTGTCTAGATGAGAACGAATTTATTAAACTTTCAAACGGCGAACTCGTGCGTCTTGGCGATATGAAAGACGGCCTAGAATATAATGTGATTTCTTTTAATACCGAAACACACATTTTTGAAGAAGATACTGCAGAAATAGCGAATAGAACAAATAAAATGGTCTATGAAATTGTGCTTGAATGTGGAAAAACAATCCGATGTACAGAAGATCATCCACTAATCTGTCAAGATAAGGAAGGTAATATCGTTACTAGAACAATAAGTGAAGGTTTAGACGAATTTAAAATAATTATCGAAAAGGATTAAAATAATCGGCTTCATCTTATAAATAGATTTGTAATATGGAGTCGATCATGAATAAAATCTATAAACCTTATACTTATGCTATAGGTTGGTCTAAATATAAAATTTGGTATTATGGTGTCAGAATATCTAAAAAATCATATGTTGGTGATATTTGGGTTGAATATTTCACATCTTCTACTATAGTTAAAGAATTTGTAAAAAATAATGGTAACCCCGATATAATAAAAATATGTAGGGTTTTTGATAATATAGATGATGCAATTTTACATGAATATAAGTTTTTGAGTAAAGTAAAAGTACACAAAAACCCACATTTCTTGAATGCACATTGTGCGCCTGCTTTTAAAAAATTTGATGAAAATCCTATGAAAATAGGTAAAATTCGTGAAAAAGTAAAAAGAACCAAAACTTTACAAAATTTAATTAAAAACGTTAGAAATAAAAATTTTAAACTACATCCATCTAAAATACCTATTCTTGAGAAATATATTAAAATTTTAATGAATAGAAATAGATCATATAAAAGAATTTTAAAGTTGTTAAATGATAGAATTCAACTATGTTCACAATGGGTTCCTAAACCATATCCTAAAAATAGACTTTCAAAAAAAAGAGGACCTAATACGAAGATATCAGATAGTAAAAAGGGTAAAGTTTGTTATCATAATCCTTTAACTAAAATGGGTAAGATGTTTGGATCAAATGACATTATACCAGATGGTTGGTTAAAAGGCTTAGTTAAAAACACACCCAATACTAATACACCAGAAGTTAAGAAAAAAATATCAGACAGCCAAAAATTATATAGATTAAAAGAATCTGAAGAAAAAAAGAAACAAAGAATATCGAAATGGCGTGAAACTACCACAAAAAAGGACGGCGATATTAATTATGAATTATGATGTTTCAAATGTGAAAAGTATTATACCGATTGGTTATAGAAATGTTGTTGATGTTACGGTAAAGAAAAATCATACTTTTATTACGGGGACCGGAGTAGTTGTTCATAACTGCAACTCAACTCAGCCAGCACTTCGTAATTTTATGGAAGAATATTCCATCAATTGCGGATTTATCTTGACATGTAACTTCTTTAATCGTATTATCGAGCCCCTACACTCTCGGTGTTCAGTAATCAATTTTAAAATTTCAAAGTCAGATATGCCAAAACTTGCCGCTCAGTTTATGAAGCGCACAAAGATAATTCTGAACCGAGAAACTGTGGCTTTTGATAATGAAGCTGTTGCGGCAATTATTATGAAGTATTTTCCAGATTGGCGTAGAGTTCTGAATGAACTTCAACGTTACTCAGCCACAGGAAAGATTGACTCGGGCATTCTTGTTAATTTGGGTGAAGAATCCTTTAAGGCTCTTATTGTATTTCTAAAAGATAAGAACTTTCCAATGGTTCGTAAGTGGGTTGCTGAAAACTCAGACCAAGATTCTACAGAACTTTTCCGAAAGCTATATGACGCTTCTTCTGAATTTATGGCTAAGGATTCTATTCCACAACTAGTTCTTTATATTGGGCAGTATCAATATAAGGCTGCTTTTGTTGCGGACCAAGAAATTAATCTAATGGCATGTCTAACAGAAATTATGGCAGATTGCGAATTTAAGTAATGGCAAATCCGTTTGATTTCGTCAATGCGATTTCTAATACCAAGGTGGATTTAATCAGAGACTCTGACGATCCATCTCGTATAGAAAAGGAATATAATGCGTGGATTGTAAATAAAGGATTGTCTTACTTTACAGACACCTTGTTTTATGCTAATGATATGAATATGTATCCAGCGTTGGGTGGAAAACTTCAATTCTATTATCTTCTAAATACTATCAGACCCAAAAAGCGATTTGCCAAATGGGTCAAGAAAGTATCAGAAGATGATTTAGAATTGGTGAAATCTTATTATGGATATAATAATGAAAAGGCTAAACAGGCTATTTCTATTTTATCTGATGCTCAACTTGCAGTTATAAGAAAAAGACAAGAACAAGGTGGCATAAATGAGTAATTTGATTACTTCTATGATAGAAGTAACCTTAAAAGATAAGGATGACTTTCTAAAGGTTAAGGAAACCCTTTCTCGTATTGGCGTTGCTTCTCGTAGAGATAATACTCTATATCAGTCATGCCATATCTTACATAAGCAGGGAAGATATTATATAACGCACTTCAAAGAACTTTTTGCTTTAGATGGAAAGAGTACTGACTTTTCTGATAACGATAAGGCTCGTAGAAATACGATTGCTAATCTTCTTGCTGAATGGAATCTTGTTGTTTTAGTAAACCCAAACAAGTCGCAAGAACCAATTGCAACAATAAGCCAAATTAAAGTTGTCTCATTTAAAGATAAGAATTCTTGGAATCTACAATCTAAATATAATATTGGACAAAAATAAAGGCTAAAATATATTATGGGTGATTCTGAGTGGAGTGTTCCCGGTGATACCGGTTCTTTAAGAATCCTAAATCCTATAAAGTATAAATGGAATATGGATTTCTTTGGTGATGGTAAAATTAACATACAATTCATAAATAATGTACCATTTATACATAGACTGGTATGTAAAAAAATATTCAAATCAAAATGGACAAAATTATAGTTCATTTTTATACGGCAATCTCTTACCCGTTAAGCTAAGAGAAATAATGGAGACTTATAATATGAAGACACTACTAGTAACTCTAGGTACTCTAGCTCTGACTGCAACTGCTGCTCATGCTGGTGATTTCAAGGTTGAGTACAATGAAAATGCAACTACTGCTGCTAAGTCAGCTAAGTCAGATACTGTGAAGACCGAGTTCAACAATTTTGTTTTTGGTGACACTTTCCGATATTCAGTAGAGGCTAATCTAACCCAAGCCAATGGCAAGGGGGCTGTTTCTGGGCAGCTAATCTCTAAGGTTGGCGCAGTCGTTCCAGTAGGCTTTCTAACTTTAAAGCCACGGGTCGAATATGGCACAGTTGAAGGTCTAGGTAAGGCTTCACAGTTCTATGGTCTAGAAGGTCAAGTAACTTCTAAGACACCAATTAAACCCCTAACCGTAACTCTTGGCTATCGTCAGCGTTTTAATGGTAATGGTGGTATTGGCAATCGAGTAACTCGTGAAGAAGTATCTGCTGAATACGCACTAACTAAGAAGTATGGTGTTGGTCTTGCCTATTATCATAATAGTGGCGATTCAACAAGCAACGTGCTTGGTGCTTACCTAAAGGCTAAGTTCTAATAATGGTTCGCATTGGCTTTTGCGCTGGTGCTTTCGATCTTCTACATGCTGGTCATGTATTAATGTTAGAGGATGCTAAAAGCCAGTGCGACCATCTTATTGTTGGACTACACACCGATCCGACGCTTGATAGACCAGATAAAAATAAACCAATACAAACTACATACGAAAGATACTTGCAATTAGATGCGTGTAGATTTGTAGACCAAATTATTCCATATGATAGAGAAGAAGATCTTTATAATATTTTAGTAACTAAAGGTATTGATATTAGAATTCTTGGCTCAGATTATGAGAATAAGTACTATACAGGAAAGGGATTAGTTCCTGTATATTTTCATAGAAGAGATCATAGATTTAGCTCTTCAGATTTGAGAATTCGCATATATAATAAAGTGGCATATCCATATTTGCCATAAATAAAGCAGCTAATGCCTAATGGGTTAGCATTTCTAAAACTCTCGCTTAAAAGGAGAATTAATATGTATAAATTCGATCATACTTTTAGTGATCTGTCTAAATTCGACAAGTATTTTGTCGGCGCAGATCAAATGTTTAAAAAGTTCAACGATATGGCTGCACAAACTGCAGAAGTCGTAAGCAAATATCCTCCGTATAATATCAAGAAAATTGATGACAACACATATGTTGTCGAGATGGCTATTGCCGGATTTGGTAAGCAAGATATTGAACTTACCCTAGAGGATAATAAATTAGTTATTAAGGGAAATACCGAAACCTCAGAACCAGCCGAAAATTATCTTCATAGAGGTATTTCAGATCGTGCGTTTACGCGACAATTTACTTTAGCAGATAACATCGAAATCAAGAACGCAGACCTGTTTAATGGTATGTTAAAGATTTGGTTGGAAGCCATTACTCCAGAATCTAAGAAGCCTAAGAAGATTCATGTTAATGATGTAAATTCATACCCGGAATCTACAAAGGAATTTCTATCAGAAGGAAAGAAAAAGTAATGTCTAGTTGTAAAGTATCAAACCTTGTTACCAAGATTACTTGGGTATATTTGGCTGTATTGTCGATTACCTACTTAGTATCAATTATGCACTAAAGAATGGGAGGAAGAAATTCCTCCCATTTTCATATTGACTTTTTACAATCTTTATTATATATTATTATTTGTCTGTAACGATGTGAGGAAGTTATGAAGTTTTATACAGATGCTTACCTACAAAACAATATCATCTATCTTCGTGGTAGAGAGAACGGTAAAAGGGTAAGTCGGAGAATTGTTTATAAACCATATTTGTTTGTCCCTTCAAAAAGGGATGAGCCAGAATATCGATCAATTTATGGGCAATCTGTGGATAAGATTGAATTTGATACCGTAACAGAAGCGCGCAATTTTATTCATAGTTATGAAGATGTTTCTAATTTTGAAATTTTCGGATTTAGTATTCATAAGTTCGGGTATACATTTCTTAATGATTATTATCCGGGAACAATTGATTATGACCCCGATAAACTGAACATTGGCATACTGGACATCGAAGTCGGTGCGGATGAGGGATTTCCTGATGTTTATCTGGCAAACAAACCAATTACTGCAATCACAATCAAAATGCGCGATATTATTGTGGCATTTGGTTGTGGTGATTATGTTGCACCAAAGGGTGTAATTTATCTTAAGTTCAATTCTGAAGAGGAACTGCTTAAAAAATTCGTTGAAGTTTGGGGCCAAATGGACCTCGATATCGTCAGCGGGTGGAACGTTGAACTATTTGATATTCCGTATATTATCAATCGTATTGCCAAAATTATTGGTCAAAAGTATGTCGATAAGCTTTCCCCTTGGGGAAGAATAGAAGAGCGCGATATTCAAACCTTTGGTGAAACTAAAAAGACTTATATTATTCGAGGCATATGTGTTCTTGACTATCTAAATCTTTATAAGAAATTTACATATTCAAATCAAGAATCCTATAAATTAGATCACATCGCGTTCGTAGAACTCGGTGAGAAGAAGCTAGACTATTCCGAATATGCGGGTCTACAAGATCTTTATCGTAGAGACTTCCAAAAGTTCATGGATTATAATATTCATGACGTACTTCTAGTTCAGCGCATTGACGATAAGATGAATCTTATTAGTTTGGCTATCACGGTTGCTTATGATGCGAAGATTAATTTTGCTGATGTATTTTCTCCAATTCGACTCTGGGATACGGTTATTCATAATAACCTATTAGAAAGCAACATTGTTGTTTCTAGAGAAACAGAAAAGCAAAAGTCAGAAAAGTTTGTTGGTGCATATGTGAAAGATCCTATTCTTGGATTACATAGATATGTAGCATCCTTTGACGTTGAGGGACTATATCCTTCACTTATTGTGCAGTATAATATTTCTCCAGAAACATATCGTGGTAAGATTGAGCAGAAATTTTCTATAGAAGACCTTTTGGGTGGTGCTCTGAATAATCCTAAAATTCAGGAGTTCTTAAAAGAAAAGAATTATGCTCTTACTGCAAACGGTTGTTTATGGGATCGATCTGTCGAGGGAGTATTTCCAAGGCTAATTGTTCGTATGATGGCAGAACGTAAGCAATATAAAAAGCTTATGTTGGATGCTCAGAGAGAATATGAAAAGAATCCTAGCAACGAACTTAAGAATAAAATTTCTAAGTATAATAATCTGCAAATGGCTAGAAAGATTCTTCTAAATTCTCTTTATGGTGCTTTGGGTAATAAGTATTTCCGTTGGTTTGAAATCGAATTTGCTGAAGCCGTTACTACTACAGGGCAGCTTGCTATTCGTTGGATTGAACAGAACGTAAATGTATTTGTGAACAAACTTTGTGGTGAAAATAAAGACAGAGTCATTGCAATCGATACTGACTCTGTATATCTTAATATGGAAGACCTTGTTGCAAAAACTCAAGAGAATCTGATTGATTACATGGACAAAGTTTGTGAGCAAATCATTACACCAAAGATTGCATCCAGCTTCGATTCTCTTGTGGCATATACAAATGCATATACTCCATTCTTAAAAATGAAGAGAGAAGCACTTGCTGACAAGGGTATTTGGACAGCAAAGAAGCGTTATATTCTAAATGTTCATGATAATGAAAGGGTTCGTTATAGTGAACCCAAGCTTAAAATGATGGGTATCGAGGCGGTAAAGTCTTCAACTCCAGCAGCCTGTCGGGATAAAATTAAGCAAGCACTTAAGATTATTATGAATGGGACAGAAGATGATGTTATCGAATTCATCGCACAATTTAGAGAAGAATTTACAACTCTTTCCTTTGAAGATATTGCATTTCCTCGTGGATGTAATGGTATTACAGAATATTCAGACAAAGATACTATCTATAAGAAGGGTACTCCAATACATGTTCGTGGTGCGCTGGTGTACAATAATGCTATAAGAAATGCCAATCTAGACAATAAATACGAACTAGTTCGTGATGGCGAAAAGATTAAGTTCTGTTATATGCGCCTACCAAATACAATTCGGGAGAATGTTATTTCTATTACCAACGTTCTTCCTAAAGAACTTGACTTAAAAAAATATATCGATTATGATGTTCAATTCGAAAAGTCATTCGTCGAACCACTTAAAATTATTCTCGATAGTATTGGATATGAGGTTGAGAGACGATCAACCTTGGCAAAATTTTTAATTTAACATAACGAGGTAACATGAGCCTATTACATAAACTAAAGAAAAACTCTACAGTTCAAGAGAGTGATGTGTTATCTGAATCTAAGTTCTTTAATAAGAAGGATATGATAACAACTCCTGTTCCAATGATGAACGTTGCATTATCAGGAACATTAGATGGCGGGCTAACCCCAGGTCTTACAATGTTTGCTGGTCCCTCAAAACATTTCAAGACAGCATTCTCGCTTCTAATGGCAAAGTCCTATATGGACAAGTATGCAGATTCTGTCTTATTGTTTTATGATTCAGAATTTGGTACTCCAAAATCTTATTTTGATTCCTTTGGAATTGATATGGAACGGGTGCTTCATACTCCAATTACAGATATCGAAAAGCTAAAGTTTGATGTCATGCAACAAATTAATGAGCTTGACCGCAAGGATCGTGTCATTATTATTATTGATTCTATTGGTAATCTGGCTTCCAAAAAGGAAGTTGAAGATGCTCTAGAACAAAAGGCTGTTGCTGATATGTCTCGTGCCAAGCAAATCAAGTCTCTATTTCGTATGGTTACCCCTCACCTGACCATGAAGGATATTCCTATGATTGTGGTAAATCATACCTATATGACATTGGAAATGTATGCTAAGCCTGTTGTGTCTGGTGGTACGGGCAGTTATTATTCAGCCGATAATATCTTCATTATTGGTCGCCAACAAGAAAAAGACGGTAAGGAAGTTACTGGATATAATTTCATTATTAATGTGGAAAAGTCGAGATATGTCAAAGAAAAATCAAAAATCCCAATCACAGTATCTCATGATGGCGGGATTTCTAAGTGGTCTGGTCTTCTCGACGTTGCTATGGAAGGCAAGTTCGTGCATAAGCCATCACCCGGATGGTACGCCAAGGTCGATCCCGAGACAGGTGAAGTATCTGATCAAAAAGTCCGGGAGAAAGATACAAACAATTCTGCGTTCTGGACACCGATCTTAAATTCTGTTAAATTCCAAGACTATATCCGAGATCAATATCAAATGGGTCATGGATCGATTATGCAAGGTGAAGACGGAGAAACCTATTGATTGAACAAAAGATTCTAGCCCATCTAGTATCAAACGAAACATATGCAAGAAAGGTACTTCCGTTTATTAAAACGGAGTACTTTTCTAAGCCTAGCAATGCAGTAATTTATAAAACAATTGATGATTATATTGGTAAATATAATTCTATCCCTACTAAAGAAGCAGTCTCTATAGATGTTGAGCATCTGTCCGGCCTATCTGCAGAAGTATATAATGAAATTTCAGAAACTTTAGTAAGTCTTTCAGCAGACTCTAATACTGATATGGAATGGCTTTTAGATCAAACTGAAACATATTGTCAAGAACGTGCCATTCAAAATGCTATCTTTGAGGCTATTAATATTTTAGATAACAAAGTTAAGGATAAGTCTAAGGGTGCAATTCCTCAACTTCTATCTGAAGCTCTAGCAGTATCTTTTGATACCTCTGTTGGTCACGACTTTCTAGACGACGCATCTGCTCGATATGATTTCTATCATCAGAAAGAACAAAAGATTGCCTTCGATTTAGATTATTTTAACAAGATTACTCGCGGAGGTATTCCACGAAAGACTCTAAATGTCGCTCTAGCTGGTACTGGTGTGGGTAAGACCCTATTCATGTGTCACGCAGCGGCTGCAAACCTTGCTGCTGGTTACAATGTTCTTTATATCACGATGGAAATGGCTGAAGAACGCATCGCAGAACGTATTGATGCAAATCTACTAAACTCAACAGTAGATGATCTAAAGATCATGACAAAGGATGTTTATGAGCGTAAGATTAGTCGTATCAAGGAACGCTACAAGGGTAAGCTCATTATTAAGGAATATCCAACATCATCAGCGGGTTCTGCAAACTTCAGACACCTAATTCAAGAACTAAAGCTAAAGCGCAAATTTGTACCAGATATCATTTATATTGATTATCTAAACATATGTACCTCATCTAGAATGAAGATGGGCAATTCAGTAAACAGCTACACATTCATTAAGGCTATTGCCGAAGAGCTTCGTGGTCTAGCCGTAGAATGTAATGTTCCCATTATAACTGCAACCCAAACTAATCGTGATGGGTTTAATAGTTCTGATGTCGATCTAACAAATACTTCCGAATCATTCGGTCTGCCCGCAACGGCAGATTTCATGTTCGCCATCATTTCAACAGAAGAACTTGAAAAACTTAATCAGCTAATGATTAAACAGCTTAAGAACCGCTATAACGATCTTAGCACCAATAAGGTTTTTTTAATTGGGGTTGACAGATCGAAAATGAAACTATATGATGTTGAAAGTACGACACAAAACGGAGTACAATGATTTGCAAATTAGAATTAGAAATCTACAATCCTCGGGAAAACCGAGGAAACTAGTTGCGGATGCAACTCACTTTTATGCGAGTGAGTTGCTTTCAAAAAGAATGATAAATAAGTTATCAATAGAAATTGAATTTGATACGACACTTAATTATGCTGGACTTTGTACCTGGGTAGATGATTATATACGACCCAAGGAATTTTTAATAGAATTAAATCCTTGCCACCCAGAAGATTGTTTATTATCATTGGCTCATGAGATGGTTCATATCAAACAGTATCTTAAAGGTGAACTAAGAGAACTTGTTTCTGGAAAAGATTTGATAAGCTGGAAAGGTACTCGATACAGACACACTAATGATGCTGAATGGTATAATGAACAGCCTTGGGAAATCGAAGCATATGCCTTAGAGGGTGTGTTGTACAAAAAATTTCTAGGACGATAATATATCGGTCTATGGTGAAATGGATATCACAGGGGTCTTCTAAACCCTTAGTCTAGGTTCGATTCCTAGTAGACCGGCCATTTTTATGGGGACGTGGCGAAACTGGTAGACGCACCAGACTTAAAATCTGTTGGAGTATTCCGTGTCGGTTCGATTCCGACCGTCCCTACCAATTCACTTTTAATATGAGGAAATCTTTAATGAAGCTACCAAAGACATTTAGTACCTATGAAGACGTAAAAAAGTTTGCAATTAAATCGCCTTCAGCATATACTAAGATTTCTTATTTTGAGCCAACAAGTGGATGGATTCTTACCCGAAATGAAAACGGAAACAATTCTAAAAATGCTCGACAAGATCGCTGAATCGGTCGAACCTGTCTCGCAAGCGCGGCTTGCTGCCGCTATTGTTTATAAAAATGATGTTATTTCTATAGGCATCAATCAAAAAAAATCACACCCATTCCAACGACGCTTTTCTAAGCACGAAGAAGCTATTTTTCTTCACGCTGAAGTTGATGCAATCAAAAATGCTCTTAGGCATATTTCAATTGACCAACTGGCTAAAAGTAAGCTATATGTAACTCGTGTTCGATATGATACGTCAGAAAAACATATTCATACTTCCAATCTACGTCGGGGTTTGGCTAAACCTTGTCAAGGCTGTATGAAAGCTATTGCTACTTTCAATATCAAACATGTTTGTTTTAGCACTGATGAAGGACATAATTTCCTGTGAATATTTTTTATCTCTCAGAAGACCCAATCCAAGCGGCTCAATGGATGGTAGACCGCCATGTTGTAAAGATGATTCTGGAGTCAGCACAACTCCTATCTACTGCTCATCGGGTTCTAGATGGTGCTCCGGTAGTAGTATCTTTGCGTAATATAGAAACTGGTAAAATGCGTAAGAAACAAGTCTGGGTTCTTACTGATGGTCGCAATGAAATTCTATATAATGCTACACATATCAACCACCCATCAGCAATTTGGTGTCGCCAAAGCGTATCAAATTATAATTGGCTTGTGGAACATATGTTTGCTCTCGGAGACGAATATACACATCGATACAACAAGAAACATGCTACTATAGAAAAACTTGGATACCTTTTACAATCTCCACCTAAAAATTTGACAGATTGGGATATGACTCCAATGCCTTCTTGTATGGACGAACAATATGTAATTTCTGACGATCCTGTTGTAAATTATAAAAATTATTATAAAAATGGTAAGTCAAGTCTGCACAAGTGGACAAACCGTTCTACTCCAAATTGGATTTAATAAAACCCCCATACGAAAGTGTGGGGGTTATTCTTTATAAATATAAAGAATGTATATTGGAGATAATTATGAAAACTTTTAAAAATTTCCTTGATGAAACAACTCATGTTGGCCATGGCCACATACGAGGTCTTGGTCATGTCACTGGAGATGCGAGTGCGTCTGGAGACGAAACTCTTCGTTATCTAAATGCTAATATAGAAGATTCTGATAAGAGAACTAATCAAATCAAACAGATACATGCTGCATTTCATGCAAAATTCTTCAAAAAATCACATCTTTAATATTAATATAAATATAAGAAAACTAATCGAGGAATCATATGGGCAGTTTATTAGACGTAATTAAAGCAAAGTTAGAATTTTCTAAAGGTGGAAAACTAACTGCTACTGGAGAAGTGGCCGATCAAATTGTAATAAATGCTAGTACAGGAAAACTTGCTGAACAAATTGCTCTTCATTCTACGGGCGTAGAAACACCGCAAGAAATTATGACTAAGCGCACAAATAAATCTTTTGATCAAAGACAGAAAAATTTGGATGTCGTAAAAAATAAACAAATCCAAGCATCAAAAAGAGAAGATCAAGAAGGCAGAGAGATCGCAAAACAATATAAAACCAAAAAGGTTACAACAGATTCAGACAATCTTCCTGCTGATATGGCACAAAACCCATACGAACATGTTGTACCAACTCTCTTCCAAAGAGGGGATATGGTAGACGGCAAAGGCCCAGTAGATATTGGTAGAGATATTGATCTGGAAAGGCCTGATAAAGATATTGATCTTCAATTAAGAAGACGCAAATCCATTAAGTTAAAGAAGTTTAGAGAAGAATTTGGATACGATCCGGGGTCTTCCGTACCAACTCCAGTTCAAGTTCCTGGTGCTGGTCCTCCCGGAGAATTGCCCCCAGAAAAAAAGAAATTGAAGAAGAGTGTACCAGAAGTTAATGAAGCGGGAATGTTTGGTGAACCAAGTGTTGGTCCTGCAGATAGTAAGCCTTCTGCTTATACTGATACGAATGCATCTGTCCCTCCAGTAACGATGCCTAAGAAAAAAATGAAGACTGTACCGCAGGTATCTACAGTAGAAGAAACTGATCTAGAAGAAAACCGCGGACTTTGGGATAATATTCATGCCAAACAAGAAAGAATTAAGCATGGTTCTGGAGAACATATGCGTAAGCCAGGATCAAAGGGCGCTCCTTCTCAAGAAGATTTAAAGGATTCTCAGACAGAAGAAATTAGATTTAATGAACATATCGTCAGAGTAGGAAATGAGTATCGGTTGGTTTCAAAGAGTTCAGGAAAGAATCTTGGAACATATCCAACAAAAGCCGGTGCTGAAAAGCGAGAAAAAGAAGTCCAATACTTTAAGCATCAAGCTGAAGAATTAGAAAATCTTGAGGAACGTGGTGCAGATTCTAAAGGCGATTTCCGTCCTACAGAAAAAGGTGCTGGAATGACGAGAAAGGGTGTAGCTCATTATAGAGCGAAACATCCAGGATCAAAATTAAAAACGGCTGTTACTGGTAATGCAGAACCAGGATCAAAGGCTGCTAAGAGACGTAAATCATTCTGTGCTCGTATGTCTGGTATGGAAGGTCCAATGAAAGATGATATGGGTCGTCCTACTCGCAAGGCGATGTCCTTAAAAAGATGGAGATGTAGATAATGTCAATTCTAGGCGACAAAATGAAAGTAGTTCTAGCTGATACATTTGCTATGTATCTAAAAAGCCACAACTATCACTGGAATATTGAAGGTCCAGACTTTTATGAATATCACGGATTTTTTGAAAAAATCTATAATGATTTGTGGGAAGCAGTAGATCCTATTGCAGAACACATTCGTTCTATTGGAGAATATGCACCTGCTGCTTTAGGTAGATATAAAGAACTGACAAATATTGAAGACGAACTTACTGTTGTTCCCGCTTTAACTTGTGTTGAAAGACTTCTTAAAGACAACAATACAGTAATCGATTCATTAACAGTTGCATATTACGAAAGCGAAAACGCAAAAGAATTGGGTCTATGTAACTTCTTACAGGATCGAATTGATGCTCATAAGAAACTTGGTTGGATGCTAAAGTCATCTATTGCAAAACATTAATTTATAAATAATAAGAACAATTATTCTATTGGAGAAGACAAAATGAAAGTATTTCACGAAAAATTTGGTGAAGGCCAAACTATTAATTCTACAGAAAAGCTAGATGAATCTGGCAATATGGTTTCTGCCGACGTAATGTTCGAGCATGGAATTGTTCGTGATATGAACCTTTCAGAATTGTCTAAGAAGACACTGGGTAATTATGTAAAAAAGGCTGCTACACATCTATATGACACTGGTTATGACCAAGGATCAAATACAGAAAAGTTGTCCAGCAAACATTCAAGAAAACTGAGTAACATTGTAAATAAAAGAGGTGTTGGTATTTTTACTGCGGCAACTAAGTTGTCTAAAGAAGAAAATGAAGTCGAAGAAGACCTAAAGCCTTGGATGCGTAAGCCTGGGGATAAGGATTTTGACAAGCCAGCATATCAACGCAAGGCTGATTACGAAACAATGGGTGGTCCTCCTGCTCTTAAGAAGGTTAAAGATGAACCTAAGACTACAAGCGAAGAAACTGAACTAGACGAAGCTAAGAAGCCAAAGCCCGTTGTATTTGAAAAAGGTGGTAAAAAAGCTACAGCCCATCATGGCGGCGATTGGCTTCCTCACTCAGTATATTATCATGGTGATAAGGAAACTACTTTACATGCATCACACGATGACGCAAAGGCTGCTGCTGAAAAATATGTAAACGAAGCAAAAAATACTGGCCAATCTAGTTATGATGCATATATAAAGAGATATTATCCTAATGGAAAGAAGCGTCCACCAAATGAAACTTCACAAACAAAAGTGAACGAAGAACTTTCGCACGAAGCACATGAACTAATCTATCATGCTGATAATCATCCAACCCTCCATAAGTCATCACATGAACCAATTACTAAAAATCTTCGTAGAAAAGCTAAAGCTGGTAAGTATGATGCAGCAAAGGCAAAGACTCTATGGGGTTACCACGCCGATAAAGCCGCACAGAGCTACGCAAAGGAACATGGTGACGGAACACCATGGCATCAAATGTTCCCCACTCATGTAAGAAAACAAGCCGCTTCTCATTGGGAATCTCATCATAGAGATGAAGTACATGAAGGATATGAGTATAATCTAGAACATCTTTCTGACGGAGATGCCGACGAAGAAGGATCGATGGCAAAGAACCAAATGTCAACAGCAGATCGTGCTATTAAAACTTTAAATAAAAAAATAAAAGATAAAACACAACTCCCAGCCTGGGTTCAATCAAAGATTACTAACGGAGCCGACCAACTAGATACTGTGGCTGATTATATGTCGGGTAAACTTAAAAAGGAAGAAGTAGAACAAGTAGACGAACTATCAAAGGTAACTATGGGTTCCTATATCAGAAAGTCTGCTGGTGATGCATCAAATATGGCTAAGTATTCCAAGGACTCAGATCAAAAGATTGGGCGTCGTCATAAAGGAATTAGAATGGCTACTAACAAGCTTACCAAAGAAGAAGTAGAAGCCGTATCAGAAGCAAAGGCTTCTCCAATTACTGGCACTCGTTTGATTTCAAAGCATGAGGGTAAAGACGGATATCATACAGAAGTTCGTTATAATCCAGAATGGCAAGAACATTCAGTACATCATTACCATAACAATAAGCATTTAGGCGAAGGTCCCGTATCTTATCATGGTTCTGGTAAAGAAGGTCGTGAAGAGGCTACGGATACTGCACATCACAATATTCGTCACAACAGAGTTATTAACGGAAAGGTACATTCCGTCAAAGAAGAAGTAGAACGAGTAGATGAAAAGATTTCTACTGGTTCAGCTAGTTATAACGAATATTCAAAAAGATATGGTGCTGGCGGTAAGAAACTTTCTCCTGGACAACAAAAGATTGCAAGCATTGCTGGAAATCCAAACAAAATTGACTCAGCCGATTTAGCTAAATTACGTAATGAGGAAACCATGACAGAAGAAACACGAGTAGTAACCCCAGCTTCAGCGGCTATGCGTATGCCAGCGGTAGAAAGTGCAATTCGTGATATCATGGAACAAAAGTTAAACCTTCGCCAGATTGCTAAAGAGAACGAATTTAAGAATAGAAATAAATAATGGATACTATATCTAAAAAGATCGTTCTCGTTGATAATAGCGGTCAGCCAGTAAAAGAATTAAAAAAAGGGCAAACTGTAAATGTTAGAGTGCAGTATGTTCCTATCTATAAAATAGAAAATAGAAAGTTCTCTAATGATAAATAATAAAAACAACAAGGAGACTTATCATGGCACTATGGGGTAATTTAGACCAAGCAAATAATGCACCAAAGTATAAGGGTGTAGAAGCAGCACCAATATATGCTGTAAAATATAATCACGTTGGTCCAGCATCCAAAATTGTATTTCCAAGTGGGGCATCATATAATAACACAGATATTCTAGTAGTAAATGCTGGAACCTCTGCAACATATTCAAACGCAACATTTGCACTATTTACAAATACTAGTGGCTTTATTCAAGCGGTATCAAAGATTACTCCTGGTTCATTTAGCTCAAATACTGTTGCTGGTGTACTAGGATTTGCTATTACAAATACCTCTTATGGTTCAGCTACAGGTAATACTACAGTAACTGGATTTACAGCAACAGTAGATCAAAGACTTTCTGGTATTGAAATGTATGGAAATACAACAGTATCAGCATTTGTTAATAACGAAGCTGTTGGCGTATTCGGTGTAGATCATACTGAAACTTCTGTAACATCACGCGGATATCACCAAGGATGGGTAAAGCGTACTGTAGGTGAGGGTCCAGTAACAGCGGTGTCTGATGGTGGTGGTTCTAATATTGCTAATGGCGAAACTATCACTCTTTCAAATGGTTCATCATTAGGTCTTCTAACTATAACATCAAATGCAACAGGCAATATTTCTTCTGTTGCAATTACTAAAGGTGGTATTTTTGATGTTAATACAAACGTAGTAGTAGCATTTAACCGCGAAAAACATGTTGCTAATAGCGGCGTAGCAATTAACTATACTGGTACAGCTACTGGATATAATAACACAGACGTTGTAACAGTTGCTAATGGTATTACAAATGCTACTGCTTCAGTTTCAACAAATGCTACCGGTGGTTCATTAACCTTTACCATTACTAATGTTGGTCTATTCTCAAATACAGCAGCAAACAACTCAGTAGCTATTACAATTGCTAACTCAACTGGTGGTGCTTCTCTTGGTACTGGTGCGACATTTACTACAGCTAACCTAGTATCATCAACTGGCGGATCGGTAACTGTTAATACTCTTGGTGGTCGCGCTGGTCGTATTAATTATGAAACATTAGTTTGTGTTCACATGGCTTCAGAAAATTCTGCTGATAATACTCAATTCCCTAATTCATAATTATGACTGTAAATACTGACATTAAAGTTTCTGCGTTACCATCAACAAATTCGTTATCAAATACGGATCTGTTTGTGGTAACCAGAAACTTATCTGGTACACCAACATCTAATTCTGTGTCTTTTTTATCTTTAGTGCGCGGTGTCGGTGGAGCTATTCCAGGCCCTTATGCTAATGATGCCGCCGCCAGTACCGCTAACGTAGCAATTAAATCGTTATACTACACTTCTGCCGGGACGATACAAATTAGATTGACTTAATAATGTTTGAAAAACTTGATGAAACGAATTTTTTATTATATTGCGCCAAGTATTATGATAACCCCCAGTGTTTTGATACTCTGGAATTTTATGATGACTTAAAGCGTATTAAATATATTAAAAGGCTATTTAATAAGTATCAGGAAACTGGAGAACTTAAAGAGCGTCTTATATTAAATCATATTGTAGTTTTATGTAATGTATTCGGCCCAGTTCACGCCGGCCGAATACTTTTTTTTAAACTTCCCGAATTTTATGAATATTTAAAACCTTTCTTAGAATTTCTTGGTTACATGCCAAGTTTTATAAATAATATTGGATTTATCCCAAAAAATATATCAAATAAAGAAATTATATCTGACAAAAATATAGAAGACGCATTAAGGAACATCTAATGATCAATTTCAAACTTTTTATGGAAGATGGTGCTCCAGCTACAGCAACATCTGGGGTTTCTGGTGCTGGTGACAATTTAGATAAAACCGTTCCAGTAGCAAAGAAACTTCAGGGCACATATCAAAAGCAGGGTGCTAAAGACGAAGCAAATTATGTCAAAGATGCCAATAAACAATTTAGAAGAGTTTCTGGCAGTATTAATATAAAATAGTTTACTCAGAATGAATATTGCTGATTTACAAAGAAAAATTGGTATTACTGCGGATGGTGTATGGGGTTCCAATACGCTTAAGGCTGCTGCTGCTTTCTATAAACTTTCTAATAATAGAGCAGCACATTTCTTTGCGCAAACATATCATGAAACTGGTGGGTTTAAAAGTTTTTCAGAAAATCTAAATTATTCCGCCGATGCTTTATGTGATATATTCAAGAAATATTATCCGACTCATAGTTTAGCTCTTTCTTATGAATACGACCCAGAAAAAATTGCAAATAAAGTTTATGCTAATCGTATGGGTAATGGTGATGAAAATTCTGGTGATGGATACAAATATCGAGGGCGCGGTGCTATCCAATTAACCGGAAAAGATATGTATCAAGAGTTTGCTAATTATTGCAATCGCCAAGATATCATGAGTAATCCAGATTTAATAGCCGACGAATTTGCCTTTGATTCTGCTTTATGGTTTTTTGATAAAAATCATATTTGGTCAATTTGTGATCGTGGTACAGACAATATAACAATTACTCAAGTAACTCAAAAAATTAATGGTGGTACCCTTGGTCTTGTTGATAGAGAAACGTTAACTCATAAATATATAGTATTGCTTGGATCATAGAGGGGAATTGGTATGAATGGAGTATTAAATTATCTAAAAGGTATTATGAATGATTGTGAGGGAACTCCATCATCAAAAAGATGGTTTACGCTATTTTTCGTAATACTATATGCTGTAGGGTTTTTTGCGCACGTATTTTACAAGGCAGTTATTGATTCAGAAATCATACATTCTATTATGTATATAATCATTTCTGGTTTGGGTATTACTGGCGCTGAAAAATTCGCACCAAAAACTTAGGATAGTTCTCAATGTTAAATTTGATACCCCTACCCTATAGAGTTGCTATTATTGGTGTATTACTATTATCAGCGAGCATCTTTTGTTATGTAAAGGGTTATGATGCAGCATCTACTTCATATAAGCTAAAAATTGCTAATCTTATGGGTGGTTTTGAAAAGCAAGCATTGACACTCAAAGATATAAATACCAACATTAGTAATAAAGTTGTAGTAAAATATGTTGATAAAATAAATACTATTCATGAAAAGGAAATACAGTATGTTAACGTTGCAGAAAACGCTGTGCCTAATCAGTTTGAGCTTTCTAATGGGTGGGTGTATCTCCACGACACTAGTGCCACAAACGGTGATGCCGACGCCACCAGAAGCTCTGATGCAACCCCCTCAGGCATTAAAGACAATGAAGCCCTTACAACCATCGTCAACAATTACGCAATCTGTACCAAAAACGCCACCCAATTAACTGCACTACAAAATTGGATTTCTGAAAATAAAACAGCGGTTGATAAACTAAACGCCAAAAAACCAGAAGTCAAAGGAGCATTTTAACATGGCCGAAAATGTAGAAACTCGTGTTGCAGTATTGGAGAAACAGTTATCTCAAATGACGGGCCTTTTTGATCGACTTGATACGACGATAGAAAAATTGACAGATGTGTCTAATTCTATTAAACAGTTGCTCGCAGTACATGAAACTAAGATTAATCAACAAGAAATTACGCTAAGAGATATTTATGTAGAATTAGAAAAGCGTAGAGAAGAAGCTGCCACACAACATACAAAAATGCAAGACAAAATCACAAAAGATATGGAAGCTATAGAAAAAAGAATTTGTGATCAATTAAACACCATTACAAAAAAGACCAATAAAATTGAAAATTGGAGACTTCTTGTTGTTGGAGGTGCGATAGCTTTGGGCTTTATCTTAGACCTATATCTCGCTTCAAAATCCGTGCTGCCGCATGTTTTGATAAAATAGTTCTTTACACGCCTTAAAAATAATATATAATCCTCATATAGGTTTAATGATTTATAGGAGATTATAATGTCCTCTTGGGTAGATATCAAGTTTGCCAATTTGGTTTCCACTAGGTTAGAACGATTTAAGATTAAGTCCTATAATCCTTATATAGCAAATTTTAGATGTCCTATTTGCGGAGATAGCAAGAAAGATTCTTCAAAAACTAGGGGAAACTTTTTTCAAAAACAAGATTCAATTATCTTTAAGTGCTTTAATTGTGGCGCTAGTAGGAACATTAGTTCATTCCTACGAGAACTAGATCCTGTGCTTTATAAGCAATATGTTCTAGAAACTTATGGTGACAATGATAAAAAACAAAAAGTTGAAGTAGAAAAGCCAAAGGTTTTTAAGTACCCAGAATTTCTAAAGGTTGGATCACCCCTTCTTAAACTTAAGAAGATTTCCCAACTTGAGTGGGATCATCCCGCAAAACAATATGTGTTGAATAGAATGATTCCTAATGAATATCATTCTAAACTATTCTATTGTTCTAATTATGCTAAGTGGACCAACACGATGATCCCCAATAAGCTTAATCCAGAGAAAGGTACCCCAAGACTTGTCATTCCATTCCTAGATAAGGATGGGCGCATGTTTGGTTATCAGGGTCGTAGTTTTGATCCTAATGATAAAGCTCGGTATATCACCATCATGCTTGAAGATCGTTTGAAGACTTTTGGTCTGGATACTGTGGATCAAACTAGGCGTTATTATATTCTAGAAGGTCCAATCGATTCAATGTTTGTTCCTAATGCTATTGCTATGGCTGGAGCAGATATGAATAATAAGGAGTTTTTGAACGAAAATGCTGTATATGTATACGATAATGAGCCTAGAAATGTTGATATTGTGAAGCGTATTCGACAAGCTATCAATAGTGGTTATGGAGTATGTATTTGGCCTTCTGATATGAAATATAAGGATATTAATGATATGGTTTTGGGTGGGATGACTCAGAAACAAATTGTTGACATTATTGATTCGCATATATATACTGGTATGACTGCAACATTAAAATTTAATGAGTGGAAAAAAACACAATAATATTGTTTGAGGTAAAAATGTCTGATGTGAAGCTAATTGGTATTACACAACCAACAATTGAAGGTGTAAAGGATGCGAACGATCTAGTGGCATATGCTGCCCGAGTATCTAATCCGGCTAATCAAATGAATACAGAAACTGCCCCTAAGCTAGTCAAGTATCTTATTAACAATGCCCATTGGTCACCATTGGAGATGGTAAGTCTTACGATGGAAATTAAAACTACTCGTGATATTGCTCGTCAAATTCTGCGTCACCGGTCATTTTCATTCCAAGAATTTTCTCAACGATATGCGGTAGCTGATAATTTTGAATTTCGGGAAGCCCGCACACAAGATAATAAGAATCGTCAAAATTCAATTGTTATGGGTGATGATGAAAAATCTCGTCGTCTTGCGGAAGATTTTCGTATGCGCCAAGCTAGTTTACTTGCACAAATCCAAGAGACATATGAGTGGGCACTTAACAAGGGTATTGCTAAGGAACAGGCTCGCGCAATTCTACCAGAGGGCATGACCGGGTCTACTCTTTATATGGCGGGCACACTTCGTTCGTGGGTGCATTATATCGAAATTCGTACTGATAAGGCTACTCAGCTAGAACATCGCAGTATTGCAGAACAGTGTAAGGAAGTAGTCCTAAATAGTTTCCCAGCACTAACAGATTATTTTAACACCAAGGATGAAGTATGATTAATGTAACTAAGCGCAACGGAACAAAAGAACCGTTAAATCTAAACAAGTTCCATAAGGTAGTTGAACAAGCATGTGAAGGTCTATCTGGAGTATCTGTATCTGAAATTGAAATTAAATCACAGATTCAGTTTTATAATAATATTAAGTCAACCGATATTCAAGAAACTCTAATTAAGGCTACTGCCGAATTGATTTCTGAAGAACATCCAAACTATCAATATGTTGCGGGACGCCTAATCAATTATAATCTTCGTAAGGAAGTTTATGGTAGGTTTACTCCTGATAATCTATATACTCATGTCGTACATGTAGTAAAGGAAGGTTATTATGATCGTCAGCTACTCGATGCATATACTGCAGACGAATGGAAGTTTGCTGACACATTGATTGATCATTCTCGGGACGAATTGCTGACTTATGCGGCAATGGAACAACTTCGCGGTAAGTATCTTGTTAAGAACCGCGTAACGGGCAAGTTCTATGAAACACCACAAATGTCATTCATTCTTATCGCAATGACTCTATTTTCAAAATACACAACAGATCGGTTTAAATGGGTAAAGGAATTTTATGATGCCATTAGCACTTTTGATATTAGCCTTCCTACTCCTATTATGGCTGGAGTTCGCACGCCTCAAAGGCAGTTTAGCTCATGTGTCCTTATCGAAACTGATGACTCACTCGATTCCATCAATGCAACATCTGCAGCAGTCGTTAAGTATGTTAGTCAAAAGGCTGGGATTGGTATTGGTGCTGGTCGTATTAGGGCTATTGGCAGTCCCATTCGTAATGGTGACGCTAGTCATACTGGAGTTATACCTTTTTATAAACATTTTCAAAGTGCTGTTAAATCGTGTTGTCTTACTCCAGAAACCTGGGTCGAAGTTATTGAGGAATAAGCCAGGGTGGCGTTAGAGAAAACTATAAATAAGTATAAAGGAGAAAAATATGTATTATACTTATTTACTAGGATGGACACAACAAGACAAATATTATTATGGAGTTAGGTATTCAAAAAAAGCAAAATTAGAAGACATTGGCAGTACCTATATGTCATCTTCAAAATATGTAAAATTGTTTATTGAAAAACATGGAGAACCAAATCTAATAGAAATTAGAAAAGTTTTTAAAGATAAGAATTCAGCATTATTATGGGAAACCAAAGTTCTTAAAAAATTAAACATACCAAACAATAAAAAATATTTAAATAGATGGAATAATAATATGGTTCCATTAAATATAGAAGGACCATTTCCTTTTGAATTTGATAAAGTGCAAGAAAAAGTAAATACAAAATTAATAGAAAAATATGGTTCAAGGGGATCAGGATCAAAAATAATAAAAGATAAAATATATAAAACAAATATAAAAAAATATGGAAAACACCATACATTAGATTTAGATATAGTAAAAACTCCAAGACAAAATTCTATAGAAACAATATATGGTACAGACAACCCATTTAAAAACCCAAAAAAATTATCAGAAGTTATGTTTGATAAACATGGGGTAACAAATATGATGTTTGATAAAAAAACAAAAGAAACACATAAAAAAGTTATGGAAGAAAAAGATTGGACAGACAGAAATTTTAAAAGCAAAAAAACAAACATAGAAAAGTATGGTGTTGATTGTGCGATGAATGATAAAAATAAATATAGAGCTTGTCCTTTTGATTGTAATAACAATAAAAAATATAATCTTGGTAATTTTAGTAAACATATGATACAATATCATAATTGGGATAAGCCGCAAATCAAGGAATATAAAATTGAAAACTAAAAAAATTCAACTAAAAGATTTGGTAGTTGGTATGAAAATTAAAACTTTAGATGCCAACAAAAATGTTGTTTTTAAAACTGTAACTGACATTTGGGAAACTGAAGTTTGCATAGATGATCAAAGAACTCTTATTTTTGACAATAAAACTGAATTAAATTGTTCAAAAAATCACCCAATAATGATTGAAAAAGACAATATGCAATTTACAGTATTGCCAGATAATTTACTTTTTTCTGATAAAATCTTAACAGATAATAATCATACTAAAATTATTAGTGTATCTAAAGGAAATACTTCAATTAATTATATTGATATTACTGTAGAAGACACACACACTTTTTTTGCTGCAAATTCTCCAGAATCAGAAATGGTTCTTACTCACAATTCTCAAGGGGGGGTCCGTGGAGGAGCGGCTACATTATATTACCCAATCTGGCACTTGGAAGCGGAGGAACTTTTAGTCCTAAAAAATAATAAAGGTACTGAAGATAACCGGATTCGACATCTAGATTATGGTGTACAATTCAATAAGGTGATGTATGAGCGACTTATTAATGGTGGAAATATCACACTCTTTAGTCCCCATGACGTACCAGAACTCTATGAAGCATTCTTTGTAGACTCAAATAAATTTAGAGAATTATATGAGCGCGCAGAACGCAACCCAAAGCTGCGAAAAAAGCAAGTACCCGCAATTGACATGTTCTCATCATTTGTTCAAGAACGGAAGGATACTGGACGTGTATATCTAATGAATGTGGATCATTGTAATGATCACGGTTCATTTTTATCTGAAGTCGCACCAATTCGCCAATCAAATCTTTGCGCCGAAATTACCCTTCCAACTAAGCCATTAAATGATCTGAAAGACGGTAGTCCAATAGTTAAAGTAATGAAACTGACTAAAGAAGAATATAAAAAGTATTTAGAATGGAAAAAATCAAATCCCAATACCCCAATTAAAAGCAAAAAAATACGAATCTGATATTAATACTAAACTAATGTATAAAGATGATTGGGAAGTTTGGAATAATAGCAAAGCCGTTGTAAATAAAATCTCGCCCTCTTTAGGACGAATTGTTAAAGGCTCTTCCACCGCAGATAAAATATCTAAAAGCAATAAAGGAAAAATTAGATCGTTAGAAGTAAGAGAAACCCTTTCTAAAGCACAAAAAAATAAAATTGAGCATAATGATCATTATTGGCAATCAAAAGAACACCCTTTAAATACATCTAATAGAATGAAACTAAACAACCCATCTAAAATGGGATTAAGTGAAGAACATAAAAATAAAATTAGCAAAACACAAAAAGGTATACCTAAAAGACCTCAAACAATAGAACATAGAAAAAAACTTTCATTAAGTAAGAAAGGAAAGACTCCTTGGAATAAAGGTTTGCGTGGAGTTATTCACATTTCTGATAAAACTAAAGAAAAAATGAGAAAATCTAAATTAAATAAAAAACGAGGCAAATATAATCTCAAAAAAGCACCAAATGGAACATCTCATTTACAGGGTAAAAAAATATGTTGTGTGTGTTGTCACAAAGAATGGGATTTAGGAAATTTCACTAAACATATAAGGAAATATAATGAATTTTAAATACGAAATTGTTGATAATATTGATCATGATGATTCAGATCATGTATATGTGACTGATATATTTGAATCGGATTGTAAATCTGAGATTAGCTTATGCACTTTGAGTGCGATAAATTGGGGTAAAATTAAAAAGACATCTGATTTTGAAAAGCCCTGTACTCTAGCAGTACGCGCTCTTGATGCTCTACTTGATTATCAGAGTTACCCTGTTCTTGCTGCACAACTTTCTACAATGAATCGTCGCCCTTTAGGTATTGGTATTATCAATCTAGCATATTGGATGGCTAAGAACGATATGACCTATACTAATCCCAATCTAGATTTAATTGACCAATATACAGAAGCTTGGTCTTATTATCTAATTAAAGCTTCTATTGATCTAGCCAAAGAAAAGGGAGCCTGTGATAAGTGGTATGAAACTAAGTATGGGCATGGCCAATTTCCTATAGATACATATAAGAAGGAGGTTGATGAATTAACTTCGCGTCCTGTGTCCATGGACTGGAATCTTCTTCGTGAAGAAGCTGATCTATACGGCATTCGTAACTCTACTCTAATGGCTCTAATGCCAGCAGAAACTTCTGCTCAAGTGTCTAATTCTACAAATGGAATTGAACCTCCGCGTGCTTTAGTGTCGATTAAGAGTTCTCGTGAAGGTGTATTAAAGCAAGTTGTTCCCGAAGTGCGCAAACTTAAAAATAAGTATGAACTTCTGTGGGACCAATCTTCACCAGAAGGATATCTAAAGATTATGGCTGTATTACAAAAGTGGATTGACCAATCTATTTCTACTAATACTTCTTATAATCCAAAGTTCTATCCTGATGAAAAGATTCCATTATCGGAAATGTTAAAGCATATTTTGATGGCATATAAGTATGGTATTAAGACGCTTTATTATAATAATACGAATGATGGTGCTGGTGAAATGAGGGTAGAAGAACTGGCGAAAGGTGACACTGACGAAGAAAATTGTGATAGTTGTACTATTTAAAACATGGAAAATATGATATGCAAGATTTAATAATTACACCAGGAACGAAAATTACATTTAATGATCCGCAATGGTGGAGCGAAATTGGTATAGTATGGGAAGTAGAATCTGCTCATCAATATTCTGGTATAGGTGATGGTCTTTTGATTAGACTTAAGGGCCGTAATTATGATACAATAGTGTCTAGAAAAGCATTTAGAATAGTAGAGGAATAATGTCAGTATTTAATATACATAAAGTAGATCATACTAAGCAACTGGCTTTCTTCGGAGAGCCAGTTAACATTGCTCGATACGAATCAGTAAAATATCCAGCATTTGAAAAGCTAACAGAAAGACAATTATCATTTTTTTGGCGTCCAGAAGAAATTGAACTATCACGAGATAGTAAGGATTTTAAGAGCTTAACTACACATGAGAAGCATATCTTTACCTCCAATCTAAAGAGGCAGATTCTTTTGGACTCGGTTCAAGGTAGAGCGCCCTCTCTAGCATTCCTTCCTATTTGTTCTATTCCAGAACTTGAGACTTGGATTCAGACTTGGTCATTTTCAGAGACTATTCACTCTCGTTCATATACTCATATCATTCGTAACGTGTACCCCGATCCATCAGTAGTGTTTGATGAGATGCTTGATATCCCAGAGATTGTAGAATGTGCTGGTGATATTAGTAAGTATTACGATGATTTGATTGCTCAAAATAATATATCTAGTGTAATTGAAACATATAATTATGCGGCTATGCAATATGGTGGTTCTTTTAATCATAAAAAAGCATTATGGCTCTGCCTTAACGCAGTTAATGCTCTTGAAGGCATTCGTTTCTATGTATCATTTGCTTGCTCTTGGGCATTTGCTGAAGTCAAGAAAATGGAAGGTAATGCTAAGATCATTAAGCTTATTGCTCGTGATGAGAATGTCCACCTTGCAGCTACTCAACAACTTCTAAAGATTCTTCCTCAAGAAGATCCAGACTTTGCTAAGATCAAGGAAGAAACTCACAATGAAGTGGTTGATATTTTTGATTCAGTTATTGATCAAGAAAAGACTTGGGCAAAATATTTGTTCAAGGATGGCTCTATGATTGGTCTTAATGAAAAGCTTCTCTGCGATTATGTCGATTGGATTGGTCATAAGCGTATGGGGGCTATTGGGCTTAATGGAAAGTCTATGGGGTCTAATCCTCTACCTTGGACTCAAAAGTGGATATCGGGGGCAGAAGTACAAGTCGCACCACAACAAGGACAAATTACTTCATATATTATTGGTGGTATAAACAAAGATGTGGACGAAAATACTTTTAAGAGTTTTAGCCTATAATGTACTTTATTCCCGAAATTGAAGAGTGTGTTGCTTTCGCTAAAGCATTAAAAGCAACGAAATTGCGAGAAATAGTTATTTCTCCTAGAGAAGGCGATCTACCCTTTTTGTGCCACAAAAACTGTGAGATAAATCCTGTTTTAGGTTATTACATTATAAAAGACAGTCACAACATACTTCACGCATTCAAGCACTCAGTACTTGATATTGGAAATAAACTGGTGGATGTTACTCCAACCCTAGATCAAAGGAAATATAATATTTTTTGTTATGGTACAAACCATACTGAAGAGCATATTACATATGCCGCAAACACAGTCTTTATAAATAGAATAAAGGAGACTGAAATGTTATACTATGTATACGGTCTAATTGATCCAAGAAATAATCAGGTATTTTATATTGGTAAGGGTAAGGATGATAGAGCCCTTTCTCATTTCAGCGAATCTGTGTTATCTCGATCTGGAAATAATAGAAAAAGCGCAAAAATACGAAAATTAAAATCTCTCGGGTATTCTCCTGTTATTGAGTTTTATGCCCAGAATATAGAAGACGAATCTTTAGCATATGACATCGAAAGAACTCTTATCAAAAAATATGGTAGAATTGATTATGATATTGGGGGCATCCTTACAAATATATGCGAAGATAATAGACCGCCCAATCATAAAGGTAAATCTTATGAAGATATATATGGTGGTGGGGCGGAAGATCAAAGAACTAAGCGAAATATATTACAGTCGGCTGCGGGCGGCTGGTTTAAAGGGCATAAACATTCCGAAATAAGTTTGATCAAACTTAGGGAAGCTTCTTCTGGTAAAAACAACGCAAGATATGGTGTAATAGTAAAAGGCACAGAAACTGCCAATAAAATTGGTGCAGCAAATAGAGGAAAAAAACATTATAATAGACCCGGAGTAAAACTTCTATATATAGAAGGACTAAACATATTTATCTATAGCAATGATTTAAAAAAATATTGTATGGAAAATGGTCGTTCATATGCAACGTTTCAAAAACAGTTATCGTTGGGATGGCCTAAAAGTCGTTGGGGGAAGAATATGGATTTATTAATTAGATATGCTACAGAAGGTGAAATTACTTCTTATATTATTGGTGATATAAATAAAGATGTGAACGAAACTACATTTAAGGGATTTAGCCTATAATGAAATGGATTACCTGTAACAGTTGCGAAGAAGAATTTAGAGTCATTTCTGATACTGGACCTTCGGTGGATTATTGTCCATTCTGTGGTTCAGATATAGAATTCGTTGATGAAGATGATTCCGATTCCGAGTATTACTACGAAGAGTGACTTGGTTTTATAATGGGTCTGAATTTGAAGACCCAAATGGCGCATACGGTTTTGTTTATAGAATAACCCACACCACTACTGGAAAACAGTATATTGGCAGGAAATACTTTACCCTGGCCGGAACAAAACAAGTCAATGGTAAAAAGAAAAAAATCAGAAAAGAGTCTGATTGGAAAACCTATTTTGGATCATCAAAATATTTATTAGCAGATATCCAAAAATATGGTAAAGAAGGATTTCATCGAGAAATCCTTAGGTTATGTAAAAACCGATCTGAATGTGCCTATTATGAAACCAAGTTTATTTTTGCTGAAGACGCATTGTTAAATGAAACCTATTATAATTCATGGGTTTCTTGTAAGATAACCGAAGTTCACCTAAAAGCCATATCAAAATAACGCTTGATTTTCTCATAAAAACACTATATAGTACCTATACATTTTGTATTAGGAGGTGTAATATGGATGAAGTTAAGATTTTTAATTTTCCGACAGAAAATGATGGTATTCATGCGGTCGAAGAAAAGCTGTGCGAACTTCTCATCAGATATCGTACCAATCCTAATAATTTAGATCCATTGGAAATTGATTTTATGGATTGGGCAAATAGTGTACTAATCACAAGCGACTTTTAATAAAGGACATATATAATGAATCCAAGTGACTATATCCTAGATACCCAACGCACCAAGACTGAAAATTATTTCGTTGATCCTAGTATTGTAGACATTGTTCATGCCGTAATCGGCATTTCTACAGAGGCAGGCGAACTTCTTGATCCTATTAAGAAGAATATGTTTTATGGAAAGCCTCTTGATCTGGTTAATCTAGATGAAGAAATTGGTGACGTTATGTGGTATGTTGGTATCTACCTACATCACAGGGGAATCTCTCTTGAGAGCGTTTTGGCTAAGAACAATGCAAAACTGCGTGCTAGGTATCCAGAAAAGTTTACCAACGAACTAGCAGAAAATCGTGATTTAGAACTAGAACGAAAGATTCTAGAAGGCTGATATGAATAAGTGGGATAAGCGGTTTCTTGATCTAGCCGAACACATTAGTCAGTGGTCTTATGATCCACGGACGAAAGTTGGTGCTGTAATTGTTGATAACAAAAAGCGCGTTGTTTCTATGGGATATAACGGATTCCCTCGCGGTGTTCAAGACCTAGAGAGTCGGTATGAAGATAGACCAACAAAACATTTATTCGTTTGTCATGCTGAAAGAAATGCGCTAGATAATGCCCCGCATTCGGTTGAAGGATGTACGCTGTATGTCCCTCTACTTCCGTGCAACCAATGTGCGATGTCAATCATCCAAAATGGAATATCTAGGGTAGTAACCTATAGACCAGACCGTGTAGATACATTTAATTGGAATATCACTCTTGACATGTTTAATGAAGCTGGTATTATATTGGAATTGAACTAGGAGATTTTGTTATGAAAGTTAAGATTGGTAAATATCAAAAGAATGCTGGACGTAGAGTCGATGTTCAAATTGATGATCAAGATTTATGGAATGCTGACCATACACTAGCTCTAATTATTCACCCCCTTCTACAAAAGATGGTAAATGCTAAGCATGGTTCACCTGCAGTTGATGATGAGGATGTTCCAGTAGAACTCCGTTCTACCAATTCTGAACCTAAAGAATTCGATTGGGCTATAGATTCAAATTGGCATTCTCGTTGGAAATGGGTTTTGGCTGAAATGACATGGGCATTTGGTGAAATTGTTGATGCTGAATGGGAACATCAATATTTTAGTAATGGGTTTGATCAAGAAGCTTATGAGGCTCATTCTGCTAAAATTGATAATGGACTAAGGCTTTTTGGCAAATATTATAGATCGCTATGGACATGATTGAAAAACTTCGAAAGATACAGGAATATGTAGATATATCAAATGATGAATGGGGAGAATATCTTCAGAGTTTGATTAATATATCTTCGTTTACATACATGATGGGTGCAGAATTTATTTTAGCTATTGATACAGAACTTGATTCTATTATCGAATATATTGATGATAATCTAGAAATTGTAGAACTTGAAGAAATTATCCCACAACGTACAATTAAGCGGTTAACCCTAAAATATAAAGATTAATTTAATGTCAAATACTTTTTTTATTTCTGACACCCATTTTGGGCATGATAAGTGCTGCACGGTATTCAAGCGAGAAGATGGTACTCCACTACGTCCTTTTGCTAATGCCGAAGAAATGGATGAAGCTATGGTTGACCGCTGGAATTCAGTAGTCAAGAAGAATGATAAGGTATACCATCTTGGCGATGTCGTAATTAATAAGAAGTCTCTTCCTATTATGTCTCGTCTAAATGGTGAGAAACGTCTGATTATGGGCAATCATGATATTTTTGGTTCAAAGGAATATCTAAAGTATTTCTATGAAGTCTCAGCATATCGCGTATTTGTCGATCAATTCATTCTAACTCATATGCCTCTTCATCCAGATTGTGTTTCTGACCGATTTAAGGTAAATGTTCATGGACATCTACACGCAAATCGTATTACAATTGAAAGAGAAGTGTATATGCCGGGTGGATGCTATATGACCATGTATGATAATGATCCACGATATTTTAATGTATCTGTAGAACAGATCAATTATACACCAATTTCTATCGATGATTTGAGGAAGGCTATTTCGTGAGCAAATATACAAATGATCTTACTGCTGAACAGTTAATTTATTTTATCGCTAATGATTGTGTTGAACTATCTCATGATAAAATTGTTTGGCAAAGAGATGATCATATGAAGATTTGTCGTGAATGGCTTCTTCATAATATCATGAATAACATTGAGCCTGATACTAGTGTTGAAATTTATGTTAAGGATGATTTTTAAATGAAACCCCTGATCCATGCTAAGATTTCTGCCAAGCGTCATGGTGGAATTCCAGAGGATTATCTACCAATCCACAACTTTATTGATCAGTCTAAAGTTGCGATGCCTGATGTTAGACATAGAGCAATTCTTCATTCTAGCTTAGGGTGTTATTTAGCTGAACAAGTATTTGGTGTTTATATTACCAACACCCAAGGAAAAGATGTTTCTGTACGCGATGTAGCGGAAGAACATATTCAAGATGATCTAGGTTTTATTCCAACCGTGGAGCGTTGGCTTAGAGATTTGCCGCTTGAACCTTGGATGAGCGGAACCCACAAACGAACTAAATCTGAAAACATTGATTAGGAGATATATTATGATAAACTTTACAGATATTACTAATAAGATTAATGATATGAATGCTGAGCTTGAAATTATGCGTAAGTCATATCAAGAAAAGCTTCAGTCAGAATTTAAGAATATTACTAAGGCATTCTTTGAAGAAGTTCCTGTACAGGCTGTAGCTTGGACCCAATATACACCTTATTTTAATGATGGTGATGACTGTGTCTTTAGCGTAAATGAACCTATCTTTATTCTAGAGGGGTTTGAGCCTGAAGATGTTCTGGATGTTTATGAATATGAAGATGATGATCTATATGTTAAGGCAGAACTTTGGGGTTCTTGGACTAAGGAATATTACGAAAAGCATAATCCAGAAAAATATGCGGAATACCTAGCAACCCAGGAAAAGTATCCTGGTGTAACAGAAAAATGTGAAGCCTTTAAGACTGTCATCCAGAAAAATCCAGAAATTCTTGAACAAGTTTTTGGTAATCACGTTCAAGTTATTCTAACTAAGGATGAGAATTACGTAAACGAATACGACCACGATTAAACAAAAAAAGGGGAAGGCCGAAGCCTTCCCCAAGTTAATCTAGATATTTTTATTTATCTTGATTGTAGTTATATTCTATTTAGTATTTATTAAACTTAGACATAAAATCGCATGAGCCATAAAAAAGAAACACCAAATAAAGAAGAATTGCAAGAACAATATAACCAATCTGGGGTATCTATTTCCGAATTGGCTAGAATCTATTGTACTTCCAACCCAACTGTGCGAAAATGGTTGATTGATTATGGCATTGAAAGAAAGAGCCATAAGGAAGCTTCTCAACAAGCCAACAAGAAAAATGCAAAGTCTAGAATTTCTGAAAATAGTTTGTTGAAACTGTCGGATAAAAATTGGTTATTTGATCAAAGAATTATCCAAAGAAAATCAATTGAAAATATTGCAGAAAGTCTTGGGATATCTATAGCGCCCGTAACTAAGTGGATAAAGTATCACAATATTCCTCATATCAGGTTAAATGAATCTGAACACACTACCAAGATGCTTTTAGGAAATAAAGAATATATTCAAGACATATATGACAAAGGAAACAAACTTCAAGAAATTGCAGACCTTCTTGGAACATCAAAGGCTACTGTATCTAAATTTATGCAAAAACATGGTATTATAACAAGAAATCCTAATTCATATGAACGAAATCATAAGAAAATTTCTATAGGAGAACTTGAAGTATTAGATTATGTGAAAAGTATCAGACCAGACTTGAATATTGTCTCTAATGGTGTGGGATATATTGGTAAAGAATTAGATATATTAATTCCTGAACTAAAGTTTGCAATTGAATATAATGGGTTATATTATCATACCGAAGAATTTAAAGAAAAACTACTACACTTTAATAAGACTAACTTGTGTGCTGACAGAGGTATCTTTCTTCTTCATGTGTGGGAAGATGATTGGAAATTTCAGAAAGATAAAATTAAGTCTATGATTTCCAACAAACTACAGGGGACAAAAGAAAAGATCTTTGCGAGGAAGTGTGAAATTAAAGAGATAATTCCACATATAGCCAAAGACTTTGCAAATAAAAACCACATTCAGTCCTACTCAAAATCTTCTGTTAATCTCGGCTTATATAATCAAGGTTCTCTGGTTGCAGTAATGACATTTAATAAGCCAAGATTCAACAAAAAATATGATTGGGAATTGGTTAGATATTGTACTATTTTAAATACTAATGTCGTTGGAGGTTTTTCTAAACTTTTATCTTATTTTAGAAAAAGCTTTTCAGGAAGCATTGTGTCATATGCCGATAGAAGCTATTCTGATGGAAATGTTTATATAAAGAATGGGTTCAAAAAATCACACGAAAACCCACCATCATATTGGTATGTAATTGACCATTATTCAAAACGAGTACCTAGAACACAATTTACAAAATCCAAACTAAAAGACTTTGATCAGAATATGTCAGAGAAACAAATAACAAAATTGTTGAATATCGGAAAAATATGGAATTGTGGTACAATAACATTTGTGTTAGAATAGCTATATTATATTCAGCTTGTTGCTCTAATTTTAGATATATAATTCTCCATAAAAAAGGGTGGTAAGTTTCCCTACCACCCCTATTTATATAAAAGTTATAAAAGTATATATTTTATAGGATATTATTTACCAACACGCGGCGGTAATAAACGTTTACATTTTGTACTAGTGTACCGTCTGAACCGTTTGCACCACGTGAGAATGGGTTAGCAACAACTCCGTAACGAGTCTTGAACCCAATCTTTGGTTGGAATGAGTCTTGTCCAACTGCACGAACCATTTGTAGTGGAACGTATGGGCAGTAGAATAGACCTGCGTCGAATGCTGATGCACCCTTATAACCAACAGTCATATAATGACCACCAGCATATGGGTCAACATAAACGCGAATGCGTCCGTTTAGAATACCGGCGAAGGTATTGCCAGTGTCATCAACTTGTAGGTTGTTTGAGTTTAGAGCAGGAGCGTAATCTAGAACGCCAGCCATTTGTAGAGCAGAAGCCACATCTGAAGAACAGATTAGGATATTACCCTTACCACGACGTGTATTCTTGGCGATTAGGTTAGCTTCGCGTTCAACTTGGAACATTAGACCCTTGAACTTTTCAACTGACCAACGTCCGTTTGAGTCAACGTCTAGATCGAAAGTACCGGCTGATGTAGTATCAGCAGCACCGGCTGTAGCTGTTAGGTTGATTGTACGAACAATTTCGCGGTTGATTTCTGACAGAATTTCAGCAGATAGAATTGTTGAAAGTTCTGTTTCGGCGTCTAGACCATGGATTGCCTTTAGGTCTTGTGCTAGTTCGATTGAATACTCAGCCTTTAGAGCGCGTGACTTGGCAGAAACAGTGACCTTATCGATTGAGAAGGCCATTTGATTGAAGTCAAGGTTAGCACCACCAGAAGTACCTAGAGCTTCGGCAACGGCTGTGTTAGCACCACCAGCGAAGTTATATGTAGTATTGCTGCCTGAAACAACAGTTGAAGTGTTAACAGCATAGATACCACCCCAGTTACCAGCGGTGTTACCAACAGCTTGTGAGCCATTAAGAGCGCCCATGCCATATGTTGATTGTCCAGTGTTGGCTTCATAGTAGAATGCGTTTGCACCTGACTGTGAGTCATACTGTGGACGTAGAGCAAAGATTAGGCCGGTTGGACCTGTCATTGGCTGAACGCCGCAGATGTCATATGCGATTAGGTTTGGTAGAGCACGACGTACTAGTGAGATAAGTACTGGATCGTAGTTAGCTGAACCGCCGGTTAGTGATGTTGGAGAACCACCAGTTGTTTCAAGTAGTGAACCGAAAGATGATCCGCCTTCTTGAGCCATAGCAGCTTCTGTATTTTCTAGAAGCTGAGCGGTTACAGAACGCTTGTGTGAGTCAGTAATTGGAGCAAGCTCAGAGTGCTCAATTAGTGGCTTCCACTTCTTTTGAATTTCCTCGTTTAGATACATTTTTCTCTCCCTTTTCCTTATTGGGTCAATTATATTTATAGAAATTTAGTTTTTGACTTGTCTAGATACGGCTTGAATATAAGCAGCCATTGGACCGGTTGCAGAATCTGATACTTCTTCATCATCATATCCAACTTCTTCTGTTAGTGTAGTAATTGAAGTTGACTTTTGTGATGATGGGAAGTAAGTTTCTTTAATGATATTGATTTTCTTTTCAAATTCTTCTACAGTTTGGTAAGAAATACCTTCTGCTAGATCACGAAGCTTTTCAGCTTGTGTCTTTGCTAGTCCTTCTACCGCTGTTGAAAAAATTTCTTCTACTTGAAGAACTTCTGTTTCTTCTTGTAGAGAAATGTTCTTTTCGATTTCTTCATTTAGACGAAGCTCTAGTTCTTCAATCTTTTCTACCATTTCAGCAACTACATCGACCTTAGTTTCTGGGATGTCGATATAATTTGCTTCAAATAGACTCTTTAGGCCAGACATAAATTCTTCTGCCATTTCGTTCTTTAATCCGGTATCAATAGCTACTTGGTTCTCTTCAATCCACTGTTCAACGGCATAAGAGAGATACTTATCTACATTTTCAACAATTTCTCCACGAATTGATTCTACTGATTCTTCAAGACGTGTTTCAAATTCTTCTTCTAGACGAGCAACTTCTGAAACTAGGCGAGCACTAATTGCCGCTTCGAATACTACAGTTGCCTTTTCCTTTAGTTCTTCTGATAGCTCATCACCACCAAAAATTTCTTCTACGTCTTCCTTAGCAACTACTGAAGTTGGTGAAAGGCGAATTTGCCCCCTTTCACCCTTACCGGTTGTTGTATTATGTGTTGTTGGAGCAGAACCACCAGCGTTTGCTAGTTTTGCGCCAGTTACTGGGTCTGCGTCTGAAACTGAAATGCGCAATTGTGAACCTTCTCCACCAGACTTATCGGCTGCACGAGTAGCTGAACCAGAAGCGCCTTGAAGACCCTTATAAATGTTACCTAGAGCGCCCTTATCTAAACCACCAATATGATTCATGATGGCGCTAAGTACTTCAGACTTTGTTGAAGAAGAATAGCTTGATTCTCCAGCACTCTTGTCAGCAGAACGTGATGAATCCCCAGATGCATACGGATCAGCAGTATGGCTGATGCCGTCTGATGCAGTCACTTCATCTAGAGTTTCCGCACTAATATTTTTCTTACCTGCCATTTTAACTACTCCTTTTGGAAAGATTATTAATTATTTATATAAATTGTTTTTTTAAGATTTATTATAGTGTACGAAGGAAACGCTCAAAAAGTCTTATCTTTTCTTCATTAATTTTCTTCATTGAAGACTTTGCGATATGTTCTTTTTGAATTTCCAATTCTTTCATTGCTTTCCAGTTTCCTGATGCTGCGTCATAGACCCAGTCTAGACCTTCAACAACAGATTCAACATAGGCAATATGTGCTGATGGATCAGCGACAATATCAGCAGCGGTTGCTAACATGAAGTCTTCTCCAACTTCCATGATACCATCTTTTCTTCTAGTTACTGTACCCATACCACGAGAAGAAACGCCAAGTTTACCCCCAGATTCTAGAAGACCCTTTACGATGTCTCCCATTGGGGTTTCTGTAATCTTAGCTTTACCGATGAAATTAGAACCTTCTTGATGAAGGCTTGTGATAATGTGTGAGACACGATCAAGATTAATTGTTGGACCAGCAGGATGGCCTAGTTCGCCATATGCTCTATTTTCCTTAATGTAATTCTTAGTATATCTTGCAACTTCTTTAGCTAGAATTCGGCTTTCATAAATTCTACCATTTCTATTTGGAATATCCCCCATTAGGAATGGTCCCTCAATGTAGAAATTCTTCTTGCCGTCTTCTCTGGCTTCCTTGATGATTGAAACGTCTTCTAATGTTTCGCAAATAAGCTTCATCGTTTTATCCTTACCAAGTAGATGCAATAGTGGATGATTGCTTAGCAACATTTAGAATTAATGTTGCCGTAGTAGATGTAGTATTTACATTAAGATTTGCGCCAGCATACCCACCAAGAGAAATGCCCATAGAATTTAAATCCCAAACGCCTTCGTTGTTTGAAGTTTGAAAGATTAGATTTGAACCAATTGAAATTGTCCAAGGACCAGTCCAAAGAATTTTAGTAACAGCAAGTCCAGTTACTGTTTCTACTGAACTGTTTGGAACGGCAAATGAATTGCAGCTATATGTACTATTGGCTACATCTAAAGTTACTGCATGTCCTAATGATCTATTTTGAATAATTGCCATTATACTTTTCCTCCAGCATCAGGATGACCGGCCATTGGATCTTTTTGGCCTTCATTGTTCTTTGAGCCAGACTTAATATGCTTGTAAACAGATTGTAGACATTCTCTGCTTTCGCCAAGCTTTTGCTTAGCCCAATCTTGTAATTCTGGATTTTCACCAAGAGAATCATGAAGTTCTGCAGCTTGTAGTGCGATCTTCTCTAACATCTCCTTAATAGAATTGCCTTTAGCCATAGGAACAGGTTGGCCATGTTGAATATGTGATGTTGGATCAATCGAACCTGCTGTTGGCCCACCACCACCAGAACTTGGGCTATCTGAAGAAGCGGCTTGAGAGTCTTCATCTAGTGCTTCTTCTCCCATAGCTTGTTTGGTTGCTGTAGCATACATAACGTCCTTCCAGCGATCACCATACTTGGCTTTGAATTCAGCAGTCTTATCCTTCATTGCCTTAACAACTTCTTCGCGTTTCTTCTTTTCTGGAGAAGACATTTTTTCTTCTGGAAGATCAGACTTATCAGCTTTTCTTGTCTTATCTTTGGCTACATTAGAACCATTAAATTGCGCATCATCAGCTACAGGGTGTAGATGCTTCTTTACAATATGAGTCTTCCAGAAAGCCTTTTCGCCTTCTGGTTTTGGCTCATAATATTTTGCCTTTGGGTCTTCTACTTCTTGAAGATCAGTATTATTCTGAGTCATCTGTTTCCTCTGAACTTGGATTAAACATGGATTGGCCAACATATTCTCTACGGAGTTCTAGAGCATCTTGAATCTTACTTGCCATAATATCGTCTACAGCAGCTTTTACACTCAGATGATCCTTATCCATGATATAATCTACAATATTGTCTGTCGTATAAGGCATAATTAAACTCCTAATTTTATAATCTATTTAGTATTTTTTGCTTTTGCCTTTAGTAAAGGCTTCTTCCAGTCGAAGTACTTTTCAGGCATATTTCTTGTATATGGACCACTTCCTGCGTTAACAATCTCTGTTCTTACGGGATCACCACCACTTGTAGCTCTACCCCCAACACTATGCTTTACTGGTGGTTTAGTTGATTTCGACTTAGTGTTGCTCTTTTTAGGAGTTTCTTTTTTTTCTGGTGGTTTTCTTTCGGCTTCAGCTTGGGCCTCTTCATCTTCTTGTGCTTGCATTTGAGCAAGAGCACTTAATGGAAATATTTCTTCAGATTCCATTTGCTTTTTCATAGTAGAAATGTCTTCTTCAGATTGCATTAGAATGTTCTTCTTAATCCATTCTTGAGAATAGAAGATTCCTACATATGGGTCTAATAGTTGAAGTGTACTAAGTCTTTCACGAAGAATTTCAGCATCTTTCAATTCAGAATGATAATTGTCTTTCTTGAAATTGAAGTGAATCTTATTCTTGAAATTTTCCCAATCTTCTGATGTAATAATTGCCTTCAATAGTAGTTGCTTTTCTAAAGCTAACATAAACAATTGAGAGAATCTGATATGAAGGCGGTTGATATACTTTTGGAACTTTAGTTCATCTTGAGTAATTTCGGCTGCGCGTCCCATATTAAACCCAGTAGAATCTGAATCGATTCTTGACATAGGAACATTTAGAGACTTATAAAGTTTCTTTTGGAAGTAATTAACGTCGGAAAGCTCGCCTAGATTTTGCCCAGATGGTAATGTTGAAATTTCTGTACCACGACCACCTTCACGACGAGGTAGCCAATAGTCTTCAAGCATTGTCATAAACTTTCTGTCGTCTCTTACTTCACCTGTTGTGGCGTCATATACTAGACGATTCTTATGACGAGTCATCATATCCTTAACATATTGTTCAGCCTTCATCTTTGGAAGGTTGCCTACGTCAATATAGAAAATACGACGCTCTGGTGCGCGAGAAATACGATAAATTACTGTTGCGTCTTCCAACATACGAAGTTGGTTTAGTGGCTTAATTGCCTTGTGAAGATAGCCTAGAACTAGACGATTGTCTTTATCCATAAGACCAGATGTAACTTGAACAATGGAGTCCTTAGAAATTCTTATTCCTTGATTATCCATACCGGTAGCAGTAGCACCACGGAAACCGCGTTCATTATACATATAAAATTCTTGTGCGGTAATATTGACAAACGTATTGCCGCGACGTTCTCTTTTGATTGCTTTGATTTTTCTGATAGTTCTAGGATCGATATATCTCAATTCCTGAATACCAGCACGAGGATTTGTTTCATCAATCATTACATGGTAATATAGTCTACCATCAATATACCAACGTCTGAATACCTCATAGCCATAATTATTGATGTTCAATAATAGTGCTACGTTATTCCATTCTTCTATGATTAAATTTTTGATGTTTGTAGATACGTCTAAATTGTCTAAATTAATATCTACAATTTCTTGATTATCATCTTTAACAATTGCTTCATTCACAATATCATCAATTGCACCTTCACATTCTGGTTGAATAGACATTTCTCTATACTTAGAAACAAGTTCTGCTTCAGTTTTAGCAGAACCTTCTAAATCTAGATAAGTGCCATATGCACCACCAGCAGATACGTTAAGAGCACCGTCGTCTGACACCACAGGTGCAAACGACGGTATATTCTTATTTTCTTCTTGTCTTCTTTTTATTTCAAAACCAAAAAGTTCAAGTCCGGCCATTAGAGCCTCCTACCACAATAACAAAATATTAATTCAATAGTATTTATCCTTGGTTATTAAAGGCTGCTCCAAAAGCACCACCCTGAACAGTCCAACTATCATATTCAAATGTTACTGTGAAATCTTCGATTTGGTCTGTTTTGTCCCAACCTAGATCGATTGTAGAAATGTTCTTTGGATATAACCCCTCGAAGGTATATGTACGCAATACATCACCAGCCTTTGAATATTGTGTGATTGTTGCATCGGTCTTATATGATGCCACATTTTCTCCACTCAATCTTACGTTACCATTCATGCTGTTGATTGAGTTTGACCAATTTTCTAAAGCATTTCTGATCTTGAAATCTTCGTCGTTGATTACTGTAACGTCCCAAGTTGGGAAAGTGCGATCACCAGCCATCTTTACTACACGGCCAAAATATGGAATACCAATTGTTCCCAAATTTGATGGTGGTAAAGTTGAACTTTTTGCTAGAATTGGAACTTTTCTAAAATCAACTGATACACCTGATGGGGATGTTAGTTGAATTGAGAATAGAGTTGGTCTAGCGCCGCCATATACTAGACCACTCTTGAAATCGTTTACATTAAAACTTTGTGCCATTGTTGTTCTCCTATTTTTTTATTTATTAAATTGACGCAACAATTTCAGTAAAGTCAACACCAGTTCTAACTGCAACAAAGTTTAGTTGGATGAAGTTAATCGAACGTGCTGGTTGGATATAGATGTCTCCAACAAACTGATTAGAATCGATAACTTGTTGTGTATTATTTGTTGCATCACAAACAACTTTGAATGCAGTAATTCCTCTACGCCCTTGTACATCACGAAGATATGGTGTGATTAGATTTACGAATTGTGCTCTTGTGAAATCATCATTAAATTCGAATAGTGAACTTTGAGCAGCAATAGAAATTGCTTTTTCTACTGTTAGGAACAATCTACGAACATTGATACGATCAAATGCAGATGGACGCCCAATTAGAGTCTTATCACCATAAAGGATTGTTCCTTGTCCTGGGAATGTGACAACTGGATTTACACCAGCCTTATATAGAGCATCACGCTGTGTTTGGTTTGGATTATAAGCAAGCTTGATTACATTGTTGATTTGCCCACGAGAGAAACCGGCGGGTGACCACCAAGGATCATTGTTGAAGTCTGTACGAACGCATGTACCAGCAATATCACCATTTAGAGGAACCCAACGGTACTTATCATTATACTTATCATACTGATACTTATATCCAGAATCCATTACTGCGTATGATGATGCAGTAGCTAGAGTTCCAAGGAAGTTGATTACATTTGTGGTAGCATCACCGCCTGCTTGTTGAACCACAGCATCAGCCTTAGCTGGGGAAATGAATGCAACGCAATCTTTACGATAGTTTGCAATGTTTCCAATGATGTAGTTAGCGATTGTTGCATAACTTGTACCACTTCCAGAAGGTGTTGTGCTTTCCGCTGTAACACCACGAGCTTTACCAGCCAATACTAGAGAAACCGTTACGTCTTGAGAAGACTTAAAGAAATCGTATCCATTAGTAATAGTTGATAGAGAACATGTGCTTTCAGAAAGCCCATCATTACCATTTGTAAATGTTTGTGTAAATGGACTTGGGTTTGTTGATGAAGTTACTGCAGTTGAAAGAGCCGATGCAGCACCTGATCGATCAGATACAGCCCAAATGTAATTTGAATTATTATTCAATACTGTTTTATAATAATTTGTGGCACCTTGATCTGTCTTAGCATCGGTTGCTCTAGATAGAGCCTCGAATACTTCAAGAATTGTTCCTGGCTTACCGGTAAATGCACCATTTTGGTCTACTACAACTACGTGGAGTGTATCGACAGCAGTTAGACCCTTAACTGCTAGATAATGTGAAGTTGTTGGGGCTGCACTAACTTTATTGTAATATTCCCAATATGAAGTAGTTGATGCTTGAGTTAGAGTCCCTGAGTATGGTAGGATAATTGGATCAGCAAGATTTAATGTTGCGTATTGTGTGAAAGCATTAGCTCCTGAACCAGCAACTTCAATATTGGCACTTACGGTATATCCTGTAACCTTAACAGTTTGAGTCCCAATTGTAGTATTTCCAATAGTAATGATATCACCATTAGTAATAAAGTTTGATAGAGCTTGAAGACCAGCATTTGCAGTACCAGAAACACCGTTTGAAGTTAATGTAACTGTAGCAGAGTTTGCTCCCGCAACAACAGAAATATTAAATGATGTTGCTGAATTTGAAGCTGCTGAGTTTACAGTAGCTACTGATACTATTTGGGAGAATGCGTTTACACTATCGCAGACAGAAATCTTTAAGCTATTTCCTAGAGCGCCTGGATACTTTGCTAGATAAGCAATACTTGATGATAGAGATGCGCTTTGATTGTTAAAATCGTCTGAGTTTAGAACAACTACGTTTGCGGCAGATGCTGTATTCGCAAATGCGTTATAAGCATTATTTGCTGGTACAGAACTTCCAGATTCAACAGAACGCACTACATATAAGCTATTGCCATATGATAGGAAGTTTGCTGCTGTAAAGAATGTTTCGTAGTTTGAATCTGTTGGATTGCCAAAAATTGATGTAAGATTGACTTCAGAATTTACTAATGTTCTTACATTAGCTGGACCCCAAGCAAAAATACCAGCTAACGCGCCGGTTGTGGTAGATACTGCTGGAACTACTGTTGTTAGATCAATTTCGCTAATATTAACGCCTGGGCTGACTTGAATTGCCATTTCTCTCTCCTTTATGTAAGAAACTAAATAATCTTATCTCGATATTATTTATAAAAAACAAATCTTAGAAATAATCTTTATGTGGCCCAAAGTCTAAGTCATAAAACGGATCAGCTTTCCATTCAGCATGTTCGTCATCTCCAAAATCCATCATTCCAAAAGGAAGCATATCATCATCCAATAATGCATTATTATCTTGAACTAAATTGCTTCTAACATCAGTATCGGTCAATTCTTTAAAATATGATTGGTTAACAAGCCACGCAAACAATACACAATTATGAACCAAAGTGTTGTTAACAACAAAGTTATGGTTGCCCTCAACTTCAATATCATACAATTTGCTTTCCAGCCCCATTTGATTTCTATAAAAAACATTTGCCTTTACAATACTATAATCCAAATAAGAATTGTTTATAGGTTTTAATTCTATTGTTCTATAATTTTCTGGAATTTTATATTCCATATTCTTACATACATAAGGAGCGATTAAATCAAAAAAGGTTTTACTACTTTCAGTTCCTATTCTTAGTCTATATTGCATAGGAGATTTTTTTATGTTTATTATACTAGAATTTATATTGAATTTTTCAAACAAAACTTCTTTTAATAATAAATGATCTTCGTATGAAAATGAATCGGTACAAAGTTCTACAGAATAATTTATGCAACCTTTTGATAATTTTAAATGTCCGTCATCCATATACCAAAAAGCTAAACTAATTTCGTCTATCATCTTATAGATGTTTTTTATAGTTTTTTTCCCGTCAATATACATCAACTCACGCAATTTGTGTGTTTGTTCTGTCGTATTAAATTCTAATCGAGATTGGTTCTTTTTATTGTACGTTAAGTTTCCTCCCAATATACTTTGTATATACCGAGAATACTCATTTTGTTTTTCGCCATGAGCAGTTGAAAATTTCCCCTTTCTGTTAATATGTCCATCACCCAATTGTATACCCAATATAACAGAAACTTGATCTTTGTTATAACTTGGGTTTAAAGTTTGAAATCCATGTTTTTTTGTATTAGGAAATTTGACAATATATTTTCCATCTAATTTGTCGGCTTCTAAATATTCAATTTCTGGATTGAATATATCACTTACTGTAGCGCATTTATGATCTGTAGTACAAATAAGTCGCTTTCTTCCTGAGGCAGCTTCTCCTAATGTAATCCAGGTCTTTTTATTTTTTCCAGAATTCTCTTTAGCTGAATGGCCAATTACAGATTTCCATTCAAATTCTCCCGCTGCATTTAAGGATAGTACTTTTCCGGTATACTTATTTTCAACAACCCATCGCATGGTTTTTTGGCCATCCTCAGTTTCAATCATATTAGACCCATGAATACAGCACATTACGAGGTCATCATGATGACCCTCTTCTGCTTCATATGAGGCTTTATTTTCAATAAATCTTGCCATCTCATATAGAAGATCATAATCATTAACAATGAGTTTATCGCTCTCTACTAGAGTCTTAAAGTTACCACAACCAATTCTTTTTACTTGCCTTGTTGTTCTAACACCAAACTGTGGTTTAGATTTTCCTCCACCAGAACCAAATCCACCACCAATTTTTTGACCGGCTCTACCTTTGGTTTGTGTTACAATAACACCATCATATTCTAAGTCCATATGTAGAATATCTGCGACTTGTTGTCCAATATCATTAGTTTCTATAAGAGCTAATGCATTATTGTAATGTGTTGATACTTGATGAATAATATTTGGGTAAAGTAATGGAGAGATATCATTAGCTCTAAATTTGGCTACGATATTATATGGAACTTGTGTTACATCAAAGACAATAAATGCAGAATAATCGATATCTACACCACGAGAAGTATCTACTACTGTAATATACTTTTTATTTTTCTCTGGGTTCTCATAGACATCTACACCACCCGAAGTAAATAGTGGGGTTCTATATGTCAATTGTTGAAGTTTTTTTCCATCAATTAGTGTATTAGAAGAGCCTAAGAACTCACAATTATGAGAAACTATATCATTACTGTAATATAAATGGTCTTTTCCAGAATTTACAATATCATAAAGAAAAATTTGTTTTTTTATGTTTCTTTTAGATACGACAAAACAACCTCCGTTTTTAGTGGAGATTTCTGTTTTTTTGTCTAAATTTTTAGCTTTTACTATACCATCAATAGTTAATATTGGATGATCTTCAGAACACTTAAGTTCTTTTCCATTTGAAAATTTTAAATGAACATATTGGGGTTTTGTGATTTTGTTTACACCAAGAAACGTTTCATATCCATTTGGCGTAAGAATTTTTAAATTCTTTTTATTTAACACTACTGTTTCAGGAAGTTTAGACATTCTTCTACTACTTTTTCTGGATTTTTGATATAATCATCTTCTTTTAAAAACTTTTCAACAATATATTTTGGTAAATCGGTATTGGTATTAATAAGTTTTGCATTTTCTGATTTTGTTCTAGATTGTATGTTATGTTTTTTGAACAGTCTCATAATTGGCTGTCTGTCAATATATCCATAATGTCTGCCAATTTCGTCAAGAGTCATTAATTTATCAAAATAAAGATATTCAAGCTCACTTTTTGTAATAATTTTAGTTAATGCTTTCTTTGATAAGCTCATCGTATAAATCTCCTATGGTTTGTTCTTGATTGTTTATATAAACAAGAGTTTCAGAGGAAAAACAATTAAATTCTTGATCGAATTGGCGTTCTGATGTGTTGGATATGGTTTCGTCTTTCCAGACATCGTCCCGACCAGGAACATCAGACCAATGTACAGAAACTCTTTGATATCGGTTTCTTCCCTCTTCAGAATCTGTCCAAATCTTATAGAACATATTCATTCCGTTTGGAGTAGATGTAATCAATACCTTAGAGGATTGACCAGACGAAATTGTAGGATATACTGAGGCGAAGAATTCTTCTTGTAGATTATTTGGAACGAACGCAAATTCATCAAGATAAATTAGGTTAAACGAACCCCCACGAATAGCGGATGATGATGTTGAAGATGATAGAATCTTCGAACCATTTTCTAATTCAATATTACCTTTATTCCATTGGATAACCCCCTGTTGCAACCACTTAGGTAAATGCTCAAAGGCAAGCTGAATACGAGATAGAATTTCTCTTGACTGTCTTTCTTTATTTGCTAGAATGGCAATAGAGAAACTATCTTGAAAAAGAATATACCATAGAAGAAGCGCGGCCACTGTGGTTGTGTTGTGGCTTAGAATGCCATTAGAGTAAAATCTATGGTCTTCGCTATCAACGGTAATATCAAACATAGGTTCTATAATATCAGTCTTATAACATTCTATTACTAAATCTGAACCATATTCTGTTGTAATCTTTGTATTATGTGGAATACAATTTTCAATAAAAATTTCTTCCATTTTGTCATTGAAAATAATGTGCTTATCTGCACATTCTAAATATAACCCACGTTCTGTTTTAATAATCCAACGTTCATATTCCACAGTTTTATGAATAGCAGATATATCTTGCCACCCAGAATCTGTCCAGATTTCATATTCATCAATATCTACACTATCTATGAATTTTCGTTCTACTGTATCAGAAATTTTATGCATTCTTCCAATACCTTCTCTCGGTTTTTCTTGTACTCAAATTCTGATACGTGTAGAAGCATGTATCCTGAAAATAGTATTTGTTCGTCTCTTTCTTTTTCCCCAGTTGGATTTGCAACTTGTTCATTATGCCAATACGTTCCATCAAATTCTATAATCTTTTGTGCTTTGATGAGTGATTGACAACGAGTTTCGTTCCCCGGAAATTGTGCTTTATACTCAGTTACAGTCATATTATGCTTCCTCAGTAAATGTGAGTGAAGTTCCTTCATCGATGATTGACAAAGCACGCATACGACTTTCGATTGATCTTGCATATAATTCGCCTACTGTAATTGTTTCTTCGATTAGTGTTTTTTTATTTCTAATCTTTACAGTAGTGTTTAATGAAAAACATTTACCAACCTGACGAGGCATTTTAGCAATAACGAATCTGTTATTGATAGAAGTCAAAACCATCTTTTCTTGGAAAGGCCACAATTCAAACGGAATAAGACCTTTATCAATATTTACAATTTTGATATATGTTTTAATAAAGTAAATTGGGTCTTCAGAACACTTAAGATATTCTTGTAATTGTTCACCATTCCAACCAATATTTACACCAGCTTTTTTTAGGTTTTTATTGCCTAAGTAAACTGTATTATCAATTGCCATTTTTACCTCTTATCATATCAAGAAGCTCTTTAGTGGAACCAACAAACAAATTTTGGTTTATTGTTCCTGGAGATTCAGGCTTATCTTCTTGTCTTAATTCTTTTTTAGTTTTGTGAAGGTCTAACAAATCTTTATTGGCGTCTCTCATAGTATTAAGAAGATTAGCCACGACTTCAAATGCTCTTGGGTGCTGAGATTGTTTAGCAATAGAAAGAATTTCATCTAAAGCATCTTTTGTAGTTGCGATTGTGTCATACATCATACTTCGAACATAATTAACATCCGTTTCTGCTTCAGTATCACCTTCTTTTGGTTCTTGATAAATCACCACACCATTCTCTCGTACCCTCGGAGTAATATTGAGAATATTTGCTATGTGGTCTTTTTTATTGTCTTCATCCATTTATATCACTTGTAAATGTTGTAATAAATCCATAATTAGAATTGGCTGATATATTAGCCTGCGGTATAGAATTCGCAAGAAGTGATGTTGGATTTCCATTTGCATCAACTCCCGGTATAATATTTATACTTTCCTGAACAGTGTTTCCTGGAGGAATTATAAAGTTTACATTGATATTTTTGATTACTGTTCCAGAAGAAATGGGACCATATAGATATGCCTTTATTGAAAAATCTAATGTCCAAATAACAAACTCTTTAGATTCAAATCCGCCTTCATATTGTTCATCTTGTCTAACTGAATTTAGTGTAATAGGTATTGTTATAGGCCCATAATTCATTTCTGGAATCAAGTCTACCGACACATTAAGAACTGGGGTGAAATATGGAATTATTTGTTCTACAATTCGCAATGCATCATCAGTATTTCTTGTTATTATAGAGAGCCTAAAATTAATATTATATGGAACAGGATTCAATTGAGTTTTTAATGTACCGGTAGTACTTCCTCCTGTTGTAGATTTTCCAATACTGTTTAATTTTCTATCGGAATCATATTTAAAATCTGTGATTTCAAATGCCATTCTTGGATAAGTATACGAGATTGGACGAAGCAAATCTGGATTCTCTGCTGCTCTAGTAAGATATCTTTCTTTTGGACCATATTCAACAGGAACATTTAAAATTTGCACTTCTGTATTAGAACTATCGACACGAGAAATTTGAATATCGTTGAATAATGATCCAAACAATATTACATAATTTCTTACAAGACCATGATACCAATTAAATCCTAACATTATGTGTCACCAAATGGGTTGCTTACGTTGAAGTTTATTATAGAGTCTTGAGTTCCTAAGAAATCATTCTGAGCTAGAGGATCAGTAATCTTAATATTTCCACTTTCAGCATCAATATATATTCCATCTTCAGTAATAATATTTGTTTGAGATTCTGTATCTAATCTATCTGGTAGTATAGCTGTAGTATATTTCTTTTCGATTTTATCAATATCTTCAATTCCGGTATTGAGAGACTCTGCAGAATAATTGAAGCGTTCACACTTAATATCAAAATAAGTTAGACCGCCAGACTGATAGAACGTAGATTCATGTTCAACAAACTTGACTTCGAATATTGTATTTGGAATAGAGAAGTAAATTAGATCGCCTTCTCTAGGACGAATTATATCATAAACAGAACCAATTTCTTCTTGGAATCTAGTTCTTGAGCAAGCAAAAGTGATTTGGTCAGCCATAGAAATACCAAATTTTGACATAAGATCGCCATCGCCTTGCCAACCCTGGAAATTCTTAATATACATTTCAATATGGATTGCATTATTAAACTCTGATGTCGGATCTTCTAAAAATAGTTTATCGACATTTGGAGTCGTTCTTGGCATGTAGATCAAATCTACACCATGAATCTTGATCATTTCGATAGCAAGACTATCAAATAATTTTTGTTCCGAGGCGAAAGATGTTTGGTTAAAAAAGAATGATGTTGTTGGCATATAATATCCTTAGTTGTATTATAATAAAGTGTACAATCTAGCCAATCATTATATCCGGTGGGAATGAATAACTATTGATCATTTCTTTTTCTAGTGCTGCAATTTCGTCTGTCGCTTCCTTATAGATTTGAGCACCATTAAATTTTAATCCTCCAGGAAGAGCAACACCAGTATACTTGCTTAGGTTTGTACCCCACTGTTGTTTGATCATTGCTGTAGCATATCTTTGTAACCAACGATCACTCCAAGCAGAAGTATATGTGTCTGGATCTACTACCTGATAACATTCAATAATAAAATATTGACCAACACTTACAATATGCCAATCCATATCAATATAAAGAATATTGTTTACTCTATTATATCTGATAGCATTTTCCCCAACCAATAATTGTTCGAGAAACTGAATATGTTGCATTGCCATATAATATGGAACCATCGTTGTTGCTGTCAGATCGTATAGATCATTTAGCGCAATTTGGTAGCGAATATTGAACAGATTATTTGTCGATAATGCCTGACCAATAGGAAATACTCTAACAGCCCCAATTATATTTTGTGGTAATGTAATATATCTATTGGCTACATCTTGGCTTGTAATTGGTCCATATTTGTAATATTGTTTTTCTGACCCTTCAAAGTGATAATCCCAATAAAACTTTAAGGCATCATTGATACGATCATCAACTTGATCATCATCCACGTTGATTTCAATAACCGGCGCACCCAGGCGTCTTAAGCAATAATCTTTCAATTGATCTTTGCTAGAAACTCCTAAAGTTTGTTGAAATGTTGTTCCAGGTGCAGCCATTATTATCTCCTAAATTATTATTAGTATTTATAATCTTTCCCTTTATACAACATTTCCAATTGAACAAACTTGTCAAATAACTTGTCCCCAAGAACCTCTCTCGGATTTTTTGCTATTTTTTTAAGTTGTGGTCTAATGGTATGCATACCCTGTAATCCCCAAGCACTCAAATCATCATCATTAGTTTCAGATTTTATATTAGTAAAGTTATAGTTAAAAGGAATCAATCCTAAAAATTTTTCAATAGAGTGGACTTGTTCTTCAGGATTTTTTATTAATTGGTCGTAATCAATTAATAAAAGCCTATTGCCCGCATCTCTCTTAGCACAAACTAAACTTTCCATACAGTCCTTAACCATATTATTCCACATTTCAAGCATCATATTTTCATCAGTTGCGCGAATATGACGCTTTTGAAGAACCTGAGTCATATAACTATTTGGGTTGTTATGTAATAGAGTAAGCCACGACGCCATTATACTAGGCAAATCTCGGGTAGTAGCAATCATCTTAATTTCTTTTTCAAACAAGATTGTAGATGCTGGCATATTTTTACCCCACCCACGATTCTTATCAATAATAATTTGTTCTGGCCTATGTTCCCATGTAGCATGAATCATTGCTCTAGTAATATTTGTAAGCTGATCTTCATTCGGATTTGCTATAAATGAAGGCAAATTCCTCCAAGCATTTTGGTTCTCAATAAGAATATCTAGCATAGGAGACGTTGGCGTAACGTATACTTCGGGGCGTTGATTGAGAATTGCAGATAGAACTGTAGAACCCGATCTAGGCAATCCTGATAGAAAGTGAAAAGTCTTCATTATCCTAATGATCTCAATATCTGTTGTTTTTGGTCAATAGTTAAAGGTTGTGTTTGGTATATACCTTTAAGGGCACTAACGACTTGCTCTCTTCTATCATCTTTATTGGCGTGCTGTACAAATACTATAGCACATTCAATAAAATTTGGAAGATCTTGCTCTTTGAAATAATGATTAAGAAGAAACCAGAGAGTCCAGCAATTAGTAGGATTAGTTTCAAATTCATCCTTAAGCATTTGAGTATATAGTTCTGGCCTAGACTGCTTTTTGAAATCTTGATCATGAATTAAGTAAATCATATCATTATAAATTTCTACTTCATTGCGATCTTTATGTTTAAACCAGAGATGTTCATAGATAGGTTGAGCCCAAGTATAGTCGTGTCTTCTATGAATCTTATTAGTAGGAAGGCTGTGTGGTGGTCCTACTCTAACATTCTTAGTATATAGGTCAAGTCTATCACAGGCAATATTAGTTACATTTGTATTTTCTTTGATAGTATTTTGCATCTCATCTAGAACATTGATCGAAAAATACTCATCAAGATCAGGAGAAAGACACCAATCAACATTCTGAGGAATCATGTCTAGGTTATAGTTTCTAGCTACATTGAATTTCCAGGGTGTAAAGATCTTTTGCTCTAAAATAAGATTCGGATCAGTCTCGGCTGCTTTTTGAAAAGCTTCATATGTTCCATCAGTCGATCCTGTATCAAGAATGCAACGGTACGTAAAGTCTTTAGTATAATAAAGCCACTTCTCTACGAATTGAAGTTCATTCTTACAGATTGTATAAGCACAAGTAATCATCAGACCATTTTCATAAATGCGGTTTGAATAGGATTCTCTAGTGATATTAATTGAAGTTCGTGCCAATGACATTGAATGAAGAATTCAACTGCCATTCTGGGGCTCATCTGAGCAGGAAATGTATTTGATCCATCATCATACTTCCAAACCGTAGTGTCATCACAAAGTATAACACCACCCTTCTGCAAGAGTTTCCAAGCTAGAACAAGATCAGACATAACAGGCCCGGCTCTATGATCCCCATCAATATAAATCAATTCAGCCTTAGCTCCAATATTACGAAGATATATTAGACCATCTTCACTAGGAAGTTTAATGTGTTTGATCTTGTTATCAGGGCAGACATGCATGTTATGATTAAAATTATCCGCAACCATATTAAAGTCTTCACTCATATCATTACTGCCAACATGAGGATCAATGGCATAAATCTTAAGATTAGGATTAACCTTACAAAGTTCATCATTCATCCAAAAAGTAGTACCACCTTCAAATACACCTACTTCAATGATAGTATTAGGAATACCAAAAGCATTAATTAACTGAGCGATGTTTCTCTTTGCTCCGCCTAATTCATTACCGTAGTTAAAATCCATAGTAAATTTATACATCAATATTCCAATCTATCATTTCGCTTGGTTGTTCTACCCTCAACAGGCCTAGCTTTGATTGTAGTATCATTTGTTGCATTTGTATTATCATCATAAGCATAAAGACCCTGATGAGTAATATTGAATAAGTCTGCTCTAAGCATAATATCTAGTGGGGCAGATATCCCTTCTTTTATAACATATGAAAGAAGATTCTTTGCCATTGTTGGATCAATAGAATATGCATGCGCTCTGCAAATGAAATGGTAATTTGGCCCCTCAGATGCATGGGGTGGAATTGGATAAATCTGCCAATTCTGCTTCGCCCATTCTTGTCCACCAAGATATATGATTGAATTGAACGAATCGTGTGATTCAAACTTCTTGATCATAATAGAATCGTGCTCAAGAATAACTATTGGTTGATCAATTCTAGCGCAATGAGCCCAAAGACTAATATGACTCAATGCGCAAGCCACTTCACCACGAGTAAGATAATGATCTGTAACCTTGACTATATTACTTATAGTCTCGTTTTTGCTATGTTCTGGAACTACAATATTATTACCAGTCCCGTCAAAAGCATCCCAAACTTTATAAGACATCGAGACTTTGCCACAAGACTCTTGACAGCGCCTCGATATCTTTTCTGATTGTTGGTGGCCTTTTACTGTTATAATATATGCAGATTCTACTTGTGTATTATAACTATAAAATAGACTGTTCATTAAGTACTCTCTTCAATTCTTCATCATCAATTCGTCCTGGCTTATGTGTTTGTACCAATAGACGCATAGATAAAGCAACATTATTAAAATGATTCAAAGCATAATTTAATTCTTCTTGTGTAATTTTTCCTGCCTTTAAACGATCTTGCCAAGGTGGAGTATACTCAAATTGAACATCACAAATTTCAATATCCATATCATGCTCAAAGGCAAGTAAAGAATCTGATTGACCTTGTCGCGCTCTTTCAATAAGCATTCTCTTATTGAATAGATTAAACATCCCTAGAGTAATTAGACGCTTGTGTGTCAGATCATCTAGCGCAGTATCACATCTCCAATGTGGTACTTGTACTTCCCAAATTGCACCGTTTTCAGATACTCTATATATTTCTTTTAGTATATCAATAAATTCTTCATTTGTATCACCAAGATGTTCAAGAATATCTTTAGCTACAATATGGTCGAATTCATTATCTTTCCAAGGCCAAGGAGTAATGTTTAAATCAACTTTTTGATCAGGTGAAACTAGATCAGACTTATCAACATTCACAAAACCATTTAGCTTTTGAAGCCCGCAACCAAGATTTAGTTTCTTATAAGAACGATCTTCATTGGGCATATCAATATGCTTTAGGTTAAACTTTTCTTCTAGATCAGCATACAGTTGTTGGAAACAGCCATTCCAAGTCTTAGAATCATCTTGTCTGAATACTCTTACACATTTATAATAAGGCGAAGTATTTGAATCCGGGGCTCCTGGAGTCCAAGTATGATATGGAAGGATTGGAGTAATGACCCAAGTTTCCTTACCCATAGCAGCCGCAATATGCGCAATAGAAGTACAGGATGAGATTACAATATCTAGATTAGCAATTGCCGCCAAAGTATCTTCCCAAGAAAGTAGGAAGTGCTGCAGATCAGCTACACCTTCAGGCAGTTCTAGTAGATTATGATCTCTTTGTAGACTATAGATTTGTAGTTCATCATACTTGACAAGATTAGTAATGAAGTTCTCTGGGAACTTACGGAATTGTTGATGCTCAAACTTAGGATTACCAGCCCAGCGAATACCTACCTTAATCTTATCTGAATTAATCATAGTCTTCCACACTTCTACTGATTCGTGTCTTGGAGATAGATAGGGATCATTTGGGAAGTTATCGAAAGTATGTCCAGCGACCCATCCTGCAGAGAATCCTGGGACCCAGAAATCATGCGGAACTGTATGGGCTTGATTACGAAGGATTACGCCATCAACCCCCTCAATACGCTCAAATACAGATACAAGTTCTGGAGCCGCAGCAATGTATACTGCCTTGGCACCCATCTTCTTGAATGATGTAGCAAATCGAGCATGAATAATCTCATCGCCATATCCACCTTCTAGTGATACGATAATAGACTTATCAGTGATGTCGTGCTGCTCTGGATTAAAGATAGGAGCTTGTGTATAGAGTGGTGGAGAACCGTATACATTTAGAAAACGGCCATGTTCAAGCAACTGACATCCCGCTTGATAATCTCCATCATTAATAATGAACCAGCCTCTATTGAAGCAATGTCTAAACCAAATATCTTCAGTACTATTTCCCCGAACATCTTTTAATTGTTCTGGTCCACCCATTTCAATTTTATCTGAAATATCTCTCGCTTCTTTGTGCTTGCCTTCTAGCTGTAGTTTAAGCATCAAATCAATATCGTGCATAGTAATTCCTTTATCATGTTTAGTGTATAATATATCAAATTAAAAATAATGTCAACTATTATGTTGTACTAATAACTCCAGTATGAATTTCAGAAGCGGACACAACAAGTGGAGAACTAGAAGTTATTTGTGTTGGGGATGTGACATAATGTATGTCAGAACCTAATACTTGGTTATTGATATTGTAACCCCAACCATATAATGCATTATTATTTATACCGACAGAATAGTTAGATCCAGCGGCTATATTTGTCCATGAAGAGCTTGAGCCAATTTGTGTAGGACTTAATATTGTATTAAGGAGATTAAACTGAATATTATCTGCAGCTACTTGTACAGGTGATGACCTATAAAGATTATTTGTATTATCACCCAATTGACCGAAACCGTTATATCCCCAAGCAAATAATACAGTGTCTGATCTAATAGCTACAGTATGAGTAGTACCAACAGATACCTGAGTCCAAGATAAAGTACCCACTTGTACCGGTGATGATCTATTAGTAACTGTACCAGAACCTAATTGACCATAAGCATTATACCCCCAAGCAAATAAACCACCATCAGATCTAATAGCTGCTGTATGATAACGTCCTGTTGCTATAAGATTCCAAGATGATGTACCTACTTGTACAGGTGATGATCTATGAGTAGTTGCGTTGGAGCCTAATTGACCATTAGAATTGGCTCCCCATGAAAATAAACCCCCATCAGATCTAATAGCAACAGTATGTGACCAACCAGAAGATACCTGAGTCCATGATGAAGTACCTACTTGTACTGGAGATGATCTATTAGTAACTGTACCAGAACCTAATTGGCCGTTAGTGTTTTGACCCCAAGTAAATAAACCACCATCAGTTCTAATAGCAGACGAATAATAACCTCCACCTGCCACTAGAGTCCAAGATGATGTACCTACTTGCACAGGAGATGATCTATTAGTAACTGTACCAGAACCTAATTGACCTTGACCATTATAACCCCATGTGAATAAACCACCATCAGATCTAATAGCTAATAAGTGAGAGAGCCCCGCAGATACCTGAGTCCATGATGAAGTACCTACTTGTACTGGAGATGATCTATTTACGCTTGCGCCAGAAGTACCAGAACCTAATTGACCGTAAGTGTTTTGTCCCCAGGTAAATAAACCCCCGTCAGTTCTAATAGCAGCCGAATAATACCTACCTGCACTTACTAAAGACCAAGATGAAATACCTATTAATACTGGTGATGATTTATTTGTAGAAAAACTAGTATTGTCACCTATTTGACCGTAAGTGTTTTGTCCCCAAGCAAATAGCATATTATCTGAACGAATTGCTAATGTATGATAACCACCAGAGGAAATTAGTTTCCAACTATAAGATGGAATCACATTAGAAGCATAATTTCCCCAACCCCATAATGTATTATCAGCACGAATTGCAAGACTATGACTGTAACCTGCTGCAATCGAAGTCCAAGATGAAGTACCGACTTTTGCTGGTACAGCAATACTTGTTGATACTTGCACAGGTGATGATCTAGAAATAGTATCATTCAAACCTAATTGACCGAAACCGTTATATCCCCAAGCAAATAATACAGTGTCTGATCTAATAGCTGCTATATGATAATATCCAGCCGATACTAGAGTCCATGATGAAGTACCTACTTGTACTGGTGACGATCTAGAAATATTATCATTTAAACCTAATTGACCATTAGTATTATTCCCCCATGTCCATAAGGTATTATCTAATCTAATAGCTGCTGTATGATAATATCCAGCCGATACTTGAGTCCAAGATGAAGTACCTACTTGTACAGGAGATGATCTATGAACCAAATCATTCAAACCTAATTGACCATAAAGATTATAACCCCATGTAAACAAGCCACCATCAATTCTAATGGCAGCCGCATGATTTGAGCCTGCACTTACTAAAGTCCATGATGAAGTACCTACTTGTACCGGAGATGATCTAGAAATAGTATCATTCAAACCTAATTGACCAACAGTATTATAACCCCATGTCCATAATGTATTATCAGCACGAATTGCAAGACTATGACTGTAACCTGCTGCAATCGAAGTCCAAGATGAAGTACCGACTTGTACCGGAGATGATCTAGAAATAGTATCATTCAAACCCAATTGACCAAAACTATTATAACCCCATGTAAACAAACCACCATCAGTTCTTATAGCTGTTGTATGATTAAGCCCAGCAGATACTTGAGTCCAAGATGAAGTACCTACTTGTACTGGTGATGATCTATGAACAACGTCATTTAAACCTAATTGACCACTACCATTACTTCCCCAAGCGAATAGACCACCATCAGTTCTTATAGCTGCTGTATGAGTAGTACCAGCAGATACTTGAGTCCATGATGATGTACCTACCTGTACTGGAGATGATCTATGAACAGTATCATTTAGACCTAATTGACCATTATTATTATCGCCCCATGTGAATAAACCGCCATCTGATCTAATAGCTGTAATATGATAACGACCAGAAGATATCAATTTCCATGAGTATGCCGCTGCGGATAAAGATGAACTACCTCCCCATGTGTATAGTTTGTTATTAGTATCGATACCTAAGGAATGAGATTGACCAGCAGATACCTGTGACCATGATGAAGACCCAATTTGTATTGGAGATGATCTATGAGCAACAGTACCATCACCTAATTGTGTAATACTATTGCTACCCCATGCAAATAAAGCTTTATCAGAGCGAATTGCTAGTACATGGCTAGATCCGGCAGATACTTGAGTCCAAGATGAAGATCCAATTTGTACTGGTGATACTGTATAAGGGTTGCTACCTACTTGTACAGGAGATGATCTATGAACCAAATCATTCAAACCTAATTGACCACTACCATTACTTCCCCAAGCGAATAGACCACCATCAGTTCTTATAGCTGTTGTATGAGATTGACCAGCAGATACCTGAGTCCATGATGAAGTACCTACTTGTACCGGAGATGATTTATTTGTAGCAAAACTAGTATTGTCACCTATTTGACCATTATTGTTATAACCCCATGTCCATAAGGTATTATCTAATCTAATAGCTGCGGTATGATATTGTCCAGCAGATACTAATGTCCACGATGAAGTGCCTACTTGTACTGGAGATGATCTATAATTAGTATCATTTAAACCTAATTGACCATTATTGTTATAACCCCATGTCCATAAGGTATTATCTAATCTAATAGCTGCGGTATGATAATATCCAGCCGATACTAGAGTCCATGATGAAGTACCTACTTGCACAGGAGATGATCTATTAACTCTATCATTTAAACCTAATGGACCAACAGTATTATAACCCCATGTAAACAAACCACCATTAGTTCTTATAGCTGTTGTATGATTAACCCCAGAAGATATAGAAGTCCAAGATGAAGTACCTACTTGTACTGGAGATGATCTATAATTAGTATCATTTAAACCTAATTGACCAAAACTATTATAACCCCATGTAAACAAGCCACCATCAGTTCTTATAGCTACTGTATGGCTACCACCAGAAGATATAGAAGTCCAAGATGAAGAACCTACTTGTACAGGAGATGATCTATGAACAGTATCATTTAGACCTAAATTGCCATAAAGATTATTTCCCCATGTAAACAAGCCACCATCAGTTCTTATAGCTGTTGTATGATTAAGCCCAGCAGATACTTGAGTCCAAGATGAAGTACCTACTTGTACTGGAGATGATCTATAATTAGTATCATTTAAACCTAATTGACCTAACCCGTTATAACCCCATCCCCAAAGAGTTCCATCCGATTTAATAGCTACTGTATGGCTACCACCAGAAGACATTTTTGTCCAACTAGATGTTTGGTAATTACTAATTAAACTATTATTACCTAGTTGGCCATAAGTCATATCCCCCCAACCAAATAACAACCCATCGCTTCTAATAGCAAAGGTATTAATACTTTTGGCAGATACTGATGTCCAAGATGAAGTACCTACTTGTACTGGAGATGATCTATGAACAGTATCCAATAGTCCTAATTGACCACTGCTATTAAATCCCCAAGCAAACAAAAGACCATCTGATCTAATAGCTGCTGTATGAGATGAGCCTACTGAAACTGATTGCCAAGAAAGAGTGCCAATCTTAGTCAAAGAAGATTTATTGACTATTGTATTATCACCAATTTCACCGTAAGTGTTATCACCAACAGTATAAAGATATCTACTTGTAATAGGACCAGATGCGATTTGTCTAGCTAGAAGCCATTTTTCTAAAAGCATTTTTTACTCACTAAATACTGGCCATACAATATTAAAGGGATCAGATTGTTTTTCAGGAATATCTGCTAGTGCTTGGGTGTACACATCAAGCTTAGTAATATCATCACTTGGAGTAATATTGAGTCTAACTTCTCTATTATAACGAATATATCTCCAATCAAAACTTGCTATCAACTGATCACGTTGAGTTTTAATCAAATTCCATTGTCTTAAAGTTAATTCTTCTTGTGACACTGGCTCTATTATTGGCTCTGCAGAAAGATCAATGACTTCTTCTGTTTCATATACTATGTTATTTTCAAACCATTGTCTAGCATTATCTAGCTTTTGTGTAGCTGGGTCATAAGAAGGAATAACCTTCTCAATTTTATACCAACCCAAAGACTTAAGATAATCAAGATCGTTTTCTAAGGCAAAGAAGTTGCTATAATTCTTCCAATTATCAGGAAGAAGATCATAAACTCCCTGAATCTCATTATTTTCTACATATGCGAAACTAGCCATTATAGATTTTGTCCTGAAATAAATGCAAACCAGTTTGTACCGCTATCATATGTAAATGCAACAATAACATCGGTCTTATTTAGTGTTGATGTAAGTGTTGGGGCTGTAGCAGATGGCCACCTAAATGCAGCAGGCCATGCAACTGTTCTTGCAGTTCCATCAGCAGTCAAGTTAAGAACGAATGAAGTAGTATTACCTGATGCTTGAAGATTGTTAAGAGTCAATGTAGTAATATTTGAGTTCAAATTAACAGAAAATACAGATGCGGCACTTAAATCTAGAGTTAAAATATTAGATGAAATTGTCGGAGATGCTTGTGTTTGAGTAGATGAGTTAGCAGAAATTAACTTTGTGGTAATAGTACTACTAAATGATACGTTAGATGTAAATGAATGTGTATTAGTCCATGTATATTGTGCGGCTGTGTTAACCGCAGGGGTTGACCAATACAATCCAGTTCCATTTGAAGACAATACTTGTCCATTAGTACCAGCAGAACCATTTGCTACAAATGATACAGTATTTGCAACAGTTATTGATGTGGCATTAATAGTAAATTTACGATCAGTGCTTGTAGTACCATTAGCATGAAAAACTACTTCCTTAGCTGATGCTGTACCCATTACTAGATTTGAGTTGGATGAATATAGATAAGCATCACCAATACCGGTAATATTAAATCCAGCTTGGTTATATGTTGAACTGTTAATACCCAGATCGACATAATTTACAGAATCATTTCCGGTATCAGAGGTAATTACTAAGTCACCTGAAGCATTTGTTCCAGAATTAGCATTTTGAATTACACTTTGAAGATACGTATTTGTTGTACCATCAATTTGAATCAATGAATTTGACCCAAAATCAAATCCTGAAATTGGTCCGACTTGAAGTTTTACTGTAATTTGGGCATTTGAAAAACTTTGATTTCCAGCAAATACGTTATTATTTGACCAAATTACTACGTTGGCTGGAAGTTGTGCATATGGCAATGTTCCAGTTGTAATATTAGATGCGTTTGCAGAACGTGTAACGGCATTTGTATAAGCAGTAGACGCATTGCCGGTAATCTGGTTTTGTAATGTCGCTAAGGAAATACCACCTAATGCTCCAGAGTTAGAAGAATATAAAGAATTGGCAGCAACCCAAGCACCATTAGTTACCCCATTGGCGGAATAATTAATTGCATTTGTATAAGTGGTAGAAGCACTTGTATCAGTATATGAAGTAGCATTTGAATAAGCGGTAGCAGAATTTCCTGTAATTTGACCTTGAAGTGTTGTTAAACTTAATCCGCCAAAATTTGTAGAATTATTAGATGTACCAGAAAATGCTGTTGAGTTAATACTTACATTAACTGATGAATTTCCTAATGTAATAATTGTTCCATTAGCAATTATACCAGATGAAGTAGTATTAATAGTCGAAATTAAAAGTTCTGATGTAGAATTGCCAGTTATTGATACATTTGACGCAAATGCAACATTTCCAGAAATATTAGCTGTGCCAGTAACGCTCAAAGTTGCTGTTGGAATTGAAGTTGAACCAATTGAAACGTTTCCACCGAGAGGATTCAAATTGATTGGGTAATAAACTGGAGAAGCACCATTAAATCCTGATTGCATCCAATATGAATTACCAAGAGTGCTGTTAGATTGGCCAATAGCCAAATAATTACCACCACCGCCACCAATTAATAGAGAAGCGTTGCCTGTAAAGCCTGCTGATGGAGCAATTTGTGAATTTGATAAAAACTGTACTTGAACATTAGTTGATGTAGTACCAGCAATTAAATTACCAGATACGTTAGCTGTTCCACCAACAGTAAGCATAGCAGAAGACCATGTAACATTTCCAATAGCAACATTGCTTCTAAACCAAGAACCAGCATAACCCGTTTCAAAGAAAGATACATTACCGACTTGACCAATAGAAAATCCTTCTAATGAAGAACCAGCTACCGCAATATCAATGCTATTATTTGTATAATATGCTTTAGTAAATGCACTAGAATTTCTAGACATTCTCCAATTAGCATCAGATACACCATTAAAATATATTGCGGTAGTATTGGTAGTTAATCCAAGTCCTGTTCCACTAAACGATACGTTAGCTGTAAATGAATGGGTATTAGTCCATGTATATTGGGCGGCAGTATTTACTGACGCTGCACCTAATGATTGCCAATATAAACCTGTTCCATTGGAAGATAAAACTTGGCCAGTTGTTCCTGAAGAACCGTTTGCATATAAAGCAACTGAACCAAATCCAACATTTGCACTAAAGTTTACCGGAGCACTAAAGTTTACATTTGAAGTTGCACTATTTGCAAATACTGACCAAATAGCTCGTGCGGCACCAGAAGCATTTGTTGAATAAAATACAAAGTTATCATCACTCTGTTGAATGAATGATACTGTATTTCCATTTGTAGTTTTAAAGTTTATATCAATATTGTTGTTTATAACAATATTACTAGAATAAATCTGTGTGTTTGTCCAGGTATATTGAGCAGCAGTGTTGACTGATCCTCCACCAGATACTGTAGACCAAACACCATTTCCATATAATACAGTAGTAGAATTTGCGGTACCAGAACCAAGTCTTGCTGTTGAAACTGTTCCTGTTGAAAGATTTGAAGCATTAGATGAATATGTTGTCGCATTAGAATATGCAGTAGCCGCATTTCCAGTTATCTGGCTTTGAATAGTTGTTAAGCTTAACCCACCAAGAGCACCAGAATTAGTTGCGTATGTAGCATTAGCTGCTAAAATAGTTCCATTGGTTACGCCATTTGCGATGTAATTAACAGAATTTGTATATGCTGTAGCCGAATTTCCTGTAATCCAAGATTGAATGTTTGATAATGTTCCAGAACTATTTGCTAAGTAATTTGCTGAATTAACTGTATAGGATGGATCAATATATAATCCAGTGGCATTTGCAATTATTCCAGTATTAGAATTAACATAGAAATATGTAGAATTTGATGTCAATCCATTGCCAATGCCTAATCCAAGAGCTGCGGTATTTAGTACTGCAGAATATGATGTAGCATTTAAGTGATAAAATTCACTTGCACCATATCCACCTTGTAGGCCAGATAACTGATTGTGTACTGCTGAGCTAAGAGAAGAAACAGCAGATGATGTTGAAACGGCAATTTTTCTTACTGCTTGTAGAGCAACTCTACCTTCTTGACTACTAGAAGATTTTGCTTGCCAAGTTAATTGGTATGCAAAAACCAATTCAACGCCAGTAACGACTGACCAATCCCATGAAGTAATATCTTCTGCTTGTGCATCAGCAAGAGTATTATATGATCCTCTACCGGTAACAATTGTATAAGATCCATATGTAGTCATTAATACATATGAATTATAGTAATGGTTATTTGTTCCTGAAGTCAATACACCATTATTATCCCAATAAATATATCCACCACCAGTTTGGTAAACGAATGGCATATCACTTTGACCCCAGGTCCAAACATCTGGATTCACCGCCGTTCTATAAAAAGTCGTGTAGTTATTAACAACACCGACAGTATTTGCTGTTATAGCAGTAATACTTTTAATAAGATCTTCTTGTTCAATAACTGATGTTGATACAGTAACTAGGTTATTTGCGCTTGTTGTACCGCCTAAAGTATATCCCAATGCACCAAATGTTTGAATGCGGGGTCCAACAGTAGTATGCAAATTATAACGATGTCTAAGAGTCATTAATACTGTATGTCTTTCATCAGACATAAAATATTTTGGAGTATTACTGTTATTCCAGTTGATAAATGCAACAGAAGCTATTGAAGGATCTGTCCAATCCCAACTTGAAGATGATACAGAAAGATTTCCAGTAGAATTTATTGAAACAAAATAGCGGCCTGCAGTGGCTGGAGGAGAAGCACTAAGAGTTACAGTTCTATTTCCAGTGAAATAATACTTTTTACCACTTATATAGATATGCCATCCAGAACCGGTATCAGTAAGAGTAAATGTATTTGTTCCATCAAATGATATTGAAGTTTCTGCATTTCCATCAAGAAAACCATTCATTTGCTGATCTATAGCAACAGGAGGATTGTCTCTCCAGTATACTCCACCAGAACCATTAGATGTTAAAGCTTGGTCAGTATTACCATATACTCCATTAGCAGAAATGCCGCCTTGGAATATAGTATTACCCGCGAAATCAATTACTCCAGATAATGTATATGTGCCAGAAGTATTAACATACTTTGATGCAGTAACACCACCTAAGTTTAAAGCATTATTGGATGTAAGTGTTAGAACATTTGCAGAAAGACCAGCAGTTGTTTGATATAACGCAGCGGCATTGGCTACCGCATTAGAGTATGCTGTAGCGGCATTACCAGATACCCAAGATGAAATATTAGCAATAGTTCCAGATGAATTACCAAGATAGCCGGAAGCATTAGCTGTTAATGTCGCAACATTTGCAGAAAGTCCGGCCATTGTCTGATAAATGCCAGCAGCATTAGAAGCTGCATTAGCAATAGCATTAGAAAATGCTGTCGCAGCATTACCTGTAATCTGTCCTTGAACTGTTGTTAAGCTTAGTCCACCAAAGTTTGTAGAATTATTAGCAGTAATATTTGGTTGTGATACTGTCATCAGTGTTCCGTATACTTGGTTAGCGTATACGTTTGACCAATAATTAGCAGATCCACCTAAGTTGAATGTAGAATTTGTAGTTGGTGTTATAGAAATATTTGCTTGCCAAGATTTAGTAGAATCATTATAAAGAAGAGCCGCAGCATTTGTAGCAACTATACCAGATCCATCAGAGTTTAATGAACTGGTTGAATTTGCAGAAAGATAGATGGCTTTATCTGATGTAGAAATTACTGTAGTATTAACATATGTAGTCTGACCGGCAATTGTAAGATTGCCAGTAACTACTAAAGATCCTGTTATATTAACGTTTGATGAAGTATTAACTACTCCACTAAATGTTGCTCCAGATAATAGAGCATAACTTGCTAGATTTGATTGTAATTGCGCATTTGATACAACATTGGCTGCTGGAAGAGTTCCAATATAATTGGCAGAGTTTGCTGTTAATGTTAGAATATTTGCTGATAGACCAGCAGTTGTTTGATAAACAGCTGCAGCATTAGCAACAGCATTAGCATAAGCTGTTGCAGCATTACCTGTAACCCATGAAGCAATATTAGCTAAAGTACCAGAAGAGTTACTTAGATATGTTGCAGAATTTGCAGCTAATACCAAAACATTTGATGCAAGACCGCTATGCGTTTGGTAAATACCAGCAGCATTAGAAGCTGCATTAGCAATAGCATTAGAAAATGCTGTCGCAGCATTACCGGTAATTTGGCTTTGTAAAGTTGCTAACGAAAGTCCACCTAATGCACCAGAATTAGAAGAATATGTGGAATTTGCAGCAACGATAGCACCATTAGTTACACCATTAGCCGCATAATTAATTGCATTAGAATAAGCTATTACTGCAGCAGAATTGGCATATGATATTGCATTTGTATATGCGGTTGTTGAGTTTCCAGTAATCCATGAAGCAATATTAGCTAAAGTACCAGAAGAGTTACTTAGATATGTTGCAGAATTTGCAGCTAATATTAGAACATTTGATGCAAGACCACCATGAGTTTGATATAACGCAGCGGCATTTGCTACAGCATTAGCATACGATGTTGCAGCATTTCCAGTAATCCATGAAGAAATATTAGCCAAGGTTCCAGAAGAGTTGCTTAGATATGTCGTAGAATTGGCTGTAAGCATTAAAACATTTGCGGGCAATCCAGCATAAGTCTGGTAAATACTAGCTGCATTTGATGCAGCATTAGCAATAGCATTAGCAAAAGCTGTGGCAGCATTACCAGTAATTTGTGATTGTAATGTGGATAATGATATATTACTTAAATAATTTGCATTATTGGCAGTACCAGAATAATTAGTACTGTTAATAGAAGTACCATTAACAGTAATAGTACCACTAACACTTAAATTTGATAAATTTGAACCAATTTCAAAAGCAACAGTTCCATTTGAGGCAAATACTTTATTATCAGCAAGATTTACTGCAAACTCACCAGCATCAATAAATGCTGAGTTAGATGGATCAGTAGTATTAGCAAGCCTTCCAGATACGGAAGTTCTCTTGTGTTGAATCTTTGTATTTGCCATATGGCTCCCCTATTATTCAGTATATACTGAGGGTTTGGTGTGAATTTATATATTTATTTTAAAAAGTACCACAATCTAACTGAAGTTGGTCTAAATGGAAATTTTCGTCAGTTGAATTATAAATTAGAACACTATTATTTATAGGATTATCAAGAACAACGTCTGTCAAGGTTTTGATAGTTCCATGCAGTGCTGCTTGAGGAACCTGATTTTTTAAGACAATAGGGTTTGATTGCTGAGCAAATGAAACTTTGGCAAAATTTAAATTTTGTTTTACTACAGCATTTATGGCCATGTCTTATAACCCCATAGAATATGTAGTATTTGCTAATTGAGTTACTGTTGGAGTTACAGTAAGAATGCCTTCAATAACTCGGGTAATCGTACCAAAACTGTCTATGGTATCGATATCATAGACATACTTTCCTGGACTCATAGATGCCGTAGTATTAGCATCAAGCACCAAAGAAATGTTTCCTTGAGTTGGGTTTGTAATTGATAGATTTAATGTAACATATGAAGTTGAGGTATACCACTTACGGATTTGTCCATATGTAGTATATCCAGTAAGGTCTAAGATATTACCATCTGTATCTGATAGAGACAGATATGTTGTAAATGTAGAACCTTGATCAACAATGATATTTGCCTTAGCCGCCATATTTTACTCCTTTATATGGAGTATTTATGTTTTTTTCTCTTGACACCATTTTTTATAGCAGTATAATGTTAGTAACAAGATTATATTAATATACTGTTTGATAAGTCCATACGACTGTAGAACTTGTCAATGATGATCTACCATCACTTACAGTACAATTGACATGCCATTGAGATACTTCGTCAGTATTATCAAATAATATTTTGAGATCGAATGCTGATGTATTTGCACCAGTAGCAGATAGAACTGGATAACTACCATTAAACTGTGTATAATTCCAAGTATAGGTATACGAAGCAGGAGTACCACCAGTAACGGTAGCAGCAGAACTCAATTCTCCAACATTTGATAGGGTATCATTTTCTTGATCAGTACCAATATCAACTGAAGAAATGGCTATATAAGCACTAGTCCCATAAAATATATTAATATCTATTGCACCCGAAGATGGAACTGATCCATTAGTACCCGAAGTACCTGAAGGCACGAATGATCCCCCAGCATAATATTCAGATAATGAGATTGGATTTGATCCACCAAACTCACCTTGAATCTGAGATAATGATAATGCTCCAGAAGTAGGTAAAGTCATTAAGCTAACTTAGCCTTAATTTCTTCAACCTGATCTTTTAGTTCTTTAATGGCTTCTACCAGAAGACCGACAAGGTTGCCATATGCTAGAGACAAATATTCATCGCCTTCGATAACTGCTTCTGGAAGTACTTTTTGCACATCTTGAGCAATAAGGCCCGTTGATCGTTTATTTGAATCTGTATCATTACGATTAAAGGTATAACCAGTTAATTGATCTACTTTATCTAATGCATTTTCAATCTTTTGTAAATCTGTCTTCAATCTAGAATCTGAGAATGCTGTTACGTCACCAGTAGCTGTAATACTACTAGCTACCAATAATGGTCCACCGTTTAATCTAAAATTTGCTCCATCATACCACAAATATGTATTACCAGAATTATTACCAAGATATATTAAGCCTGTAGTTGGAGAACCCGAACGATAGCTTGTAATATCTCCGGTAAATGTTGCACCGCTTAATAATGCATATGGACTCAACGCTGATGAAGTAATATATCCAGATGGATTTGTTGCATTATATGGAGTATATCCAAGAACAGTTGGAATAGTAGCCCAACTACTATTTCCTACATGAATGGTAGTTGAGTTGGCTGTACCAGAACCAAGTCTTGCTGTAGGAACAGTTCCTGTTGAAATATTGGTGGCATTAGTATAATATGATGCTGGTTGGCTATTGAAATTTGTAGAATTATTTGCTGTAATATTTGGTTGAGATGTAGTTACTAAAGTGCCGTAAATTTGGTTAGCATAAACATTAGCCCAATAGTTGGATGGACCACCCAAATTTAAAGCATTATTTGCTAATGGTGTAATTGCAACATTTGACTGCCAAGATGTTGTTGCATTGTTAAATAGTAAAGATGATGCAGATGTTGCGACAATTCCTGAACCATCTGATATAGCTGCACTTATTGAATTTGCAGAAAGATAAATTGCTTTATCTGATGTGCTGATTACTGATGTGTTTACGTAGGTAGTAGATCCAGCTATTGTTAGATTTCCACTAACAACTAATGATCCAGAAACGGTTAAATTGGAATCAAATTGAGCAATACCAGTACTATGTAAATTTCCTGCTACATCTAGTGTATAAGCTGGAGAACTTGTTCCTACACCAACATTACCATTAGCTCCAAAATACCCTACTGTTCCTGTGCTATTGGCTGTAATTAGTACGGCATTGACGGTGAATGTATTTGTATATGTATATTGTGCAGTTGTATTAATTTGTGCAACAGGCAATTTTCCTGTTGAAATATTGGTAGCATTAGTATAATATGACGCTGGTTGACCATTTAGATTGGTAGAATTGTTTGCTGTTAATGTTGCTACGTTTGCAGACAATCCTGCAGTAGTTTGATAAATCGCAGCAGAATTGGCGACAGCATTTGCATAGGCACTAGCAGCATTACCGCTAATCCAAGATGCAACATTTGCTAATGTACCAGAAGAGTTTCCATGATAAGTAGCCATATTAGCTGAAAGTGTTAATACGTTAGCACTTAATCCTGCAGTAGTTTGATATAGTGCTGCAGCATTAGCAACAGCATTAGAATAAGCCGCAGAAGATTTTGTGTCAGCATAAGATGTTGCGTTAGAATAAGCCGCAGAAGATTTTGTGTCAGCATAAGATGTTGCGTTAGAATAA